>Ga0105045_10000739_pt1 | contig 24991 bp, 37 predicted proteins | sample MAT02_FD_78089 | JGI IMG/M metagenome (GOLD analysis project Ga0105045, IMG submission 78089) | Freshwater microbial communities from Lake Fryxell liftoff mats and glacier meltwater in Antarctica - MAT-02 (megahit assembly) | ecosystem: Environmental > Aquatic > Freshwater > Ice > Liftoff... | reverse complement strand
GCCGTATAATACTGCTTTTGACATAGTTCAAATCTAAAAATATTTAAAAAGGGTTGTAAACTTGATGTTTACAACCCTTTTTTATTTAGTTTACGGTTGAGACTTAGTTTTAGATTAAGGTTGAGATTAAGATTAAGATTAAGGCAGACTACGGTTTAAAGCCCTTTTCATTCTTAAACATTACACCTTTCACCTTCTATCTTATTTGTTTAGCACTCTAGCCATAGTAATACCTATTTCAGCAGGAGAATGTACTACGTGAATACCACACTCCTCCATGATCTTCATCTTTGCTTCAGCGGTATCTTCATGGCCACCAATGATTGCACCTGCGTGTCCCATAGTACGACCTTTAGGAGCTGTTTGACCGGCGATAAATCCTACAACGGGTTTTTTATTACCTGTTTCTAAAATATATCTTGCTGCCAAAGCTTCATAATTTCCACCTATCTCACCTATCATAACGATACCATCTGTATCAGGATCTTCCATCAATAATTTTACAGCATCCTTAGTTGGTGTACCAATGATCGGATCACCACCAATACCAATTGCCGTAGAGATACCCATCCCTGCCTTCACGATCTGATCAGCTGCTTCATAAGTTAATGTACCTGACTTTGATACTACCCCTATTCTTCCCTTCTTGAAGACAAAACCAGGCATGATACCAACTTTTGCTTCTTCAGGAGTGATGACACCTGGACAATTAGGCCCAATCAATGTAGTATCATATTTTTCAATATAAGCCCTAGTAATAACCATATCTTGAACAGGAATTCCTTCCGTAATACATATAATCACTTTTATTCCAGCTTCCGCAGCTTCCATGATAGCATCTGCTGCAAATCCTGGTGGTACAAATATTATCGAAGTATCTGCACCTACTTTCTCAACAGCTTCTTTTACAGAATTAAATACTGGTCTTCCTAGATGTTCAGTCCCTCCCTTACCAGGAGTCACGCCACCTACTAAATTTGTCCCATATTCAATCATCTGTTCGGCATGAAAACTTCCTTCCTTACCTGTAAATCCTTGAACAATGATCTTTGAATTTTTATTTACTAATACACTCATACAATTTGATATTTCCTACTTTTGTTCTATTAAAATGATTTCCTCATCAGCCTTATGCATCAGGTGTTTCTCCCTTGCAAATTTCTCATGATCTAATTCTAAATCTTGTTTATCTTTTAGTGCTTGTACTATCTCTTGATTGAGATGCTCCTTCTCCATTTCCATTTTTGCGATGGTTCCCTTCAACTTTTGATAAGCAAAAATATTATGTTTATCAAAAAAGGTAACCCATACAATAAACAGAGCAGTAACAACAGTAAACTTATTTATCCACGTTGGAGAAATACCTGCTGATTTAGCAACATGATCTAGTAACTTCTTATCTTTTGACATATAAAATCTATTTAAACACTATAATATATTAGAAAACTTAAGATAACAACGATTTACCAGGATAAAATGCTGAGTCACCAAGTTCTTCTTCAATTCTTAACAATTGGTTGTATTTAGCTATCCTATCACTTCTTGAAGCAGAGCCTGTCTTAATTTGACCAGTATTTAAAGCAACTGCTAAATCCGCAATCGTCGTATCTTCTGTTTCGCCAGACCTATGACTCATCACTGATGTAAATCCATTGCGTGTCGCCAGATTTACAGCATCAATCGTTTCTGTGATTGTCCCAATTTGATTGACCTTTATTAGTATAGAATTAGCGGCCTCAGTTTCTATACCTCTTTGTAATCTTTTAGTATTAGTCACAAAAAGATCATCTCCTACTATTTGGATTTTATTACCTAATGCTTTTGTCATTTTAGACCACCCAGACCAATCATCTTCGTGGAGACCATCTTCAATCGAAAAAATAGGATACTTATCTACCCAACTTGCCCAATAATCAACCATCTCATCACTATTCAACTTCTTACCTCCTGACTTGTGGAAATGATACAATTTTTCTTCTTCATTATAAAACTCAGAAGCCGCTGCATCCATTGCAATCATTACATCAATACCTGGTTTGTATCCAGCTGCCTCAATTGCCTTAAGTACTATTTCTATTGCTTCTTCGTTTGACTTAATGTTCGGTGCAAAACCACCTTCATCTCCGACATTGGTCGAATATCCCTTAGACTTAAGCACCGATTTCAGATGATGAAAAATTTCCACGCCCATTCGCAGACCTTCAGAAAACAAATCAGCACCTAAAGGCATGATCATAAACTCCTGAAAATCTATACTATTATCTGCATGTGAACCACCGTTAAGAATATTCATCATTGGCACAGGCATAATATGTGCATTCACTCCTCCTACATATCTATATAAAGGCTGACCAGATTCTTCAGCAGCAGCCTTTGCGACAGCCATTGAAACACCAAGAATCGCATTTGCACCCAAGAGTGACTTATTCTCAGTTCCATCAAGCTCAATCATAATATCATCAATGTATCTTTGCTCAAACACATCCTCACCAATTAACGCTTCTCTAATTTTATCATCAATGTTATTACAAGCGTTGAGTACTCCTCTCCCTAGAAAACGACTTTTATCATTATCTCTAAGTTCCACTGCTTCGTATTTTCCGGTAGAAGCACCAGATGGTACTGCTGCCCTACCCATTATCCCATTTTCAGTTAATACTTCTACCTCCACAGTTGGGTTTCCTCTAGAATCCAGAATTTCTCTTGCTCTGATATCAACAATTACACTCATTATTTAATTATTTTTTGATTGTTTTAAAAGGTTTACGAAATCATCAAACAAATATTTTGAATCATGTGGCCCAGGGTTGGCTTCAGGGTGATATTGTACCGAGAAAGCAGGTTGATTTCTCATCTTTATACCTTCAATCGTGTCATCATTTAGATTTCTATGTGTTATTTCAACAGTATCGTCAAGTGCTATCACATCTTTTTCACTTATCGTAAAACCGTGATTTTGACTAGTTATTTCGCACTTGCCTGATTGAAGGTTTATAACAGGATGATTAGCTCCACGATGTCCATGGTGCATTTTATAAGTAGGAATACCGTTAGCCAAAGCTAATATTTGATGACCTAAACAAATTCCAAAAACAGGTTTTTTTAACTCCAAAATAGACTGAACCGTACCAATTGCATAATCCATTGCTGATGGATCTCCCGGACCGTTGGACAAAAAGTAACCATCTGCTTTAAAACTCAACAAATCTGAAAATGTGGTTTTAGCTGGGAAAACCTTAAGATAACATCCCCTCTGTGCAAGACTCCTAAGAATATTCATCTTTGTGCCAAAATCTAATACTGCAATACGAATATCAGCGTCTTCATCTCCCAAAGCATATGTATCAACCGTCGAAACCAAGCTCGCAAGCTCAAGACCTTCCATAGAAGGTACGGATTTCAGTCGTTCTCTTAAGACATCAACATCGAATATTTCACTAGAGATGATACAATTCATTGCACCCTTATCTCTGATATTTCTTACAATAGAACGCGTGTCGATATCATATATGCAAACTAATTGATTTTCCTCAAAATACTTCTGAATGTCCATATCAGCCATTGTGCGGCTAAAATCATTTGTAAAATTCTTGCAAATAAGACCTGAAATCTGAACTTTTGATGATTCTGCATCGGTTGCCTTAATACCATAATTTCCGACATGAACATTAGTTAATACTAAGACTTGTCCATAATAGGACGGATCAGTAAAAATTTCCTGATATCCTGTCATTCCAGTATTAAAACAAACTTCACCAAATGTTGTACCGATAATACCAGCTGCAAGTCCTTCAAAAAAACTTCCGTCTTCAAAAAGTACTACGGCTTTACTAGGTTTTATAAAATCCATGATTTAAATTTTGTGAAATAACTTCGTGCAAATATAAGATATATAATAAACAAATTACATTCAATTATAATATTTCTATGCTAAGTTTGAAAATTGAATGTTAAGCGTTCTTAAAATATAAAAGGACAAGCCTAAAGAAAAAAATTAAATTTTCTTTTGTATTTAAAATAAGGCCGAAAATTATACAAATAAAAAAGGGGCACTAACACAATGGATAGCACCCCTTTTATATATCACTAAGTCATATGACTATTCTTCTTCGTTACCAGCTTCTTCATCAACAACCGTTGTAGCTACAACAGCTGCCGCTGCAACCGCACCTACTGTGGCATCTCCACCTGACTTTCTTCTACTTCTTCTAGTTACAGCAGCTTTTGCAGTACTAGTTTTAGCAACTAAAATATCATTGAAATCTACCAATTCAATCATCGCAATTTCTGCAGCATCACCCTTCCTAAAGCCTGTTTTGATGATTCTACAATAACCACCTGGTCTATCTGCAATTTTAGGAGCTACATTATCAAATAATTCATTGATAACTGCCTTATTTTGAAGATCAGCAAATACCATTCTTCTAGAATGTGTGGTGTTATCTTTTGATCTTGTCAAAATAGGCTCCACAAATACTCTAAGTGCTTTCGCTTTTGCTAAAGTTGTATTTATTCTCTTGTGTAGAATCAACGAATTAGCCATATTCAAAAGCAGGGCATCTCTATGTCCTTTTTTTCTTCCGAGATGATTAAACTTCTTACCGTGTCTCATAAACCTTTTAATTATGTACCACTATTGCCTTAACCTATATTCGACCTTAGATATACGAAAGCAACGTTTTATACCGTTATTTAATAAATATTCATCCAGCTTTTGGCTGGGTCGATGCGATTACTCTTCGTCAAGTTTATATTTAGAAAGGTCCATACCAAAAGTAAGTCCCTTTTGTTGCAACAATTCTTCAATTTCTACTAATGATTTTTTACCAAAATTTCGAAATTTCAGCAATTCGTGCATATCAAATCTAACCATTTCTCCTAAACTATTGATCTTCGCTGCTTTGAGACAGTTGTAAGCTCTAACGGAGAGATCAAGGTCTTCCAAAGAAGTTTTCAATAACTTTCTCATGTGGAGAATATGTTCATCTACAATACTATCCTCTCTTGATGATGAGTCATTAAATGTAATATTCTCATCAGTAATCAACATCAAATGCTGAATCATAATACGAGATGCTTCTTTAATTGCATCTTCAGGATGAATAGTACCATCTGTCTTTAGCTCAATAGTAAGCTTTTCGTAATCAGTTCGTTGACCAACCCTAGTACTTTCTACTTTATAAGCAACCTTCTTTATAGGCGTATAAATTGCATCAACTGGTATAACACCAATTGAAGCATCCTTTGGCAAATTTTCATCTGCTGGTACATAACCCCTACCTTTCGTGACCGTAAATTCAATTTCTAAAGTCACATTTGGCTCCAGTGTACATATATACAAGTCAGGATTCATGATCTTGAAAGTATTAGTACTTGCTTCAATATCACCAGCTACAAACTGATCTTTACCTGAAATAGTTACGTACAACTTTTCTTCTTCTGACCCTTCTATAATGACCATTGGCTTCAGCCTAATTTGCTTGATATTAAGAATAATATCAACCACATCTTCAACTACACCTTTAATAGTCGAAAACTCATGATCTACTCCAGCAATTCTTATTGCAGATATAGCATAACCTTCTAACGAAGATAAAAGAACTCTCCTTAATGAATTTCCTATAGTCTGACCGAACCCCTGTTCTAATGGCTTAAATTCAAAAGTACCATCAAAATCATCTGATTTGTGTAGAAGTATTTTTTCCGGTTTTTGAAAATTTAGAATACTCATTATGATAACTTTTCTAATTTTAATTAAAAAGGATAGGCTATCCACAAAGGATAGCCACAATATTATTTAGAATACAATTCAACTATTAGTTGTTCATTGATATTTTCGGGTATCTTCTCCCTTTCTGGATGAGCAAGGTATCTACCTTCCATTTTATCACCATTCCACTCTATCCAACCGAAGGTTTTAGCACCATCTCGTTTAGCAGTTACATTACTTTTTATAACGTCTACTTCCTTTGACTTGCCTCTAACGGAAACTATAGTACCTGGTCTTAGCAACATAGAAGGAATATTTGTCAAAATACCATCTACTAGAATGTGCTTATGTGAAACTAACTGACGAGCAGCTCTTCTCGTCTTAGCAATACCCATCCTAAAAACGACATTATCTAATCTAGACTCAAGAAGTTGTAATAAAATCTGACCTGTTACACCAGATTTTGCAGACGCCTTCTCAAACAATATTCTAAACTGTCTTTCAAGTACACCATAAGTATACTTAGCCTTCTGCTTTTCAGTCAACTGAATAGCATAATCTGACCGTTGCTTTCGCTTCTTAGTTGCTCCATGTTGTCCTGGAGGAAACTTACGCTTTTCATAAGCTTTATCGTAACCAAATATTGGTTCACCAAATGCTCTTGCCTTCTTAGTAGTAGGCCCTGTATATCTTGCCATTATTAATGGATTTTAATAACTTATTAAACTCTTCTTTTCTTTGGAGGACGACAACCGTTATGTGGAATTGGCGTCATATCCTTAATCTTTAGTACTTTAATACCTGAAGTATCAATAGCACGTATAGCTGACTCTCTACCAGCTCCTGGTCCCTTTACAAAAACTTCAACGCTTCTTAAACCAGCTTCATAAGCAGTAGAAGACGCACTATTAGCCGCCATTTGAGCAGCATATGGTGTATTCTTCTTAGAACCTCTGAAACCAGCTTTGCCTGCTGAACCCCAAGAAATAACTTGGCCAGACCTGTTACATAGAGATATGATTATATTATTAAAAGACGCATGGATAAACGCTAAACCTTCAGATTCAACTTTTACAACACGTTTTTTACTTACTTTTTTACCTTTGGCCATAATATTATTTATTAACTATTATTTGGTTGCTTTCTTTTTATTAGCGACTGTTTTCTTCTTACCTTTACGCGTTCGTGCATTAGTCTTAGTACTCTGACCCCTTACAGGAAGACCTTTCCTATGACGTAAGCCACGATAGCAAGCAATATCCATAAGTCGTTTAATATTCAACTGAACTTCACTTCTTAACTCTCCCTCAACTCTGAACTCATCCTGAATATACTTAGAGATAAATTTAATATTTTCATCAGTCCAATCTTGTATCTTGGTATGTTCAGAAACCTCTGCAGCAGATAATATCCTGCTAGAAAGGGTACTTCCTATGCCATAAATATAAGTCAAACCTATGACTCCTCTCTTATTTCTTGGTAAATCTACACCAGCAATACGTGCCATAATTATTAATTATTATCCTTGTCTTTGTTTATACTTTGGGTTCTTTTTATTTATAATATAAAGCTTACCCTTCCTTCTTACGATCTTGCATTCTGCAGAACGTTTTTTAATTGATGCTTGTACTTTCATTATATAAAGTATTTAACTATTATTTATACCGATAATTAATACGTCCTCTTGATAAATCGTACGGAGACATTTCTACCGCAACCTTATCTCCAGGTAAAATTCTGATATAGTGCATTCGCATTTTACCAGATATAGTGGCTGTAATCAAATGACCACTCTCCAAACGAACTCTAAACATTGCATTGGATAATGCTTCTTCAATGATACCATCTAACTTTATAAGGTCTTGTTTTGCCATTTTCTATTTTGGAGCGCAAATATCTAACTATTTATTGAAATATCAAGTATTTCCGAGTTATTTTTAACTGCAATGTCTATAAAAGTATGATTTGATAAGATATCAGGGCCATTTTTACGAATAGCGACGCTGTGTTCGAAGTGTGCTGAAGCTTTTCCATCTCTCGTTACTATGGTCCACCCATCATTTTTCTGCTTGACACTACGATGACCCATATTAACCATAGGTTCAATCGCAATAACCATTCCATCTTTTAGCATAGGGCCTTTACCCTTTAAGCCAAAATTAGGAACTTCTGGATCCTCATGAAGATTTCTGCCTACACCATGACCCACCAACTCACGGACTATTCCAAAACCATTAACTCTTTCACAAAAATGTTGTATAGCATGACTTATATCACCGATCCTATTTCCAACTAGAGCAACAGAAATTCCCCTATCTAATGATTCCCTAGTAACCCTAAGCAAACGCTCAACTTTCTCACCTGCATTTTTAAAAGCAAAAGTGAAAGCTGCATCACCATAAAATCCATTGAGAATAACACCACAATCTATTGAAACTACATCTATGTCTTTATATTCTAAAGCACTTGGTATACCATGTACAACAGCATCATTTACAGACATACATAACGTTGAAGGAAAACCTCTATAACCCTTGAAACCAGGAATTCCACCATGATCCCTTATAAATTGTTCAGCTTCCTTATCAACACTTTTACTTGAGACTCCTACTTTTAGTAACCCCGCTACATGCGCCAAAGTTTTACTTACAAGCAAATTACTTTCACGCATTAATTCTATCTCCTCATCAGTCTTGTAATAGATCATATCTTATTACATTCCTGCACCAATGGTAATACCTTGGTTCCCTCTTCCTTGTATTCTACCTGACTTTACTAAACCATCATACTTTCTCATCAAAAGATAACTCTCGATTTGTTGTAGAGTATCCAATACTACACCTACCAGAATCAATAAAGACGTTCCACCAAAAAAGATAGCAAACGAATCAGTTACACCTGCTACAGCAACCAAAGCTGGAAGTATGGCAATTGCTCCGATAAACAAAGCACCTGGTAACGTTATTCTAGTGGTCAAAGTGTCAATGTAATTCTGTGTATCTTCTCCTGGCTTTATACCTGGGATAAAAGAATTCTGTCTTTTTAGATACTCTGCGTACTGTTGCGGATTTACTATCAGTGCTGTGTAGACATAAGTAAACAACACAATGAGTAAGAAAAACAATAAATTATATGGGAAAGATTTCCAGTCATTCAAACTTAATAATAAATCACTCTGCGCTCCATCTTGGGATGCCCATTGAGCTGCTGTAAGCGGAAGAAACATTATGGCTTGCGCAAAAATTATTGGCATTACACCTGCTGCACTTAACTTTAAATTTATAAAATCATTTCCTGCGCCACCTGCGATATCACCAGATGCCCTTCCAACCATCCTCTTTGCAGCCTGAATAGGAATCTTACGGACCCCTTGTACAATAAGAATAGTAGCAATTACGACAAACAAGAAGAAAACTAATTCTAAAATTAAAGGAATCAATCCATTACTATCAGTTCTACTCATTACTTCTGCAATAAAAGAAGCAGGAAGTTTTGCAATTATACCTACCATGATCAACAACGAGATACCATTACCAATCCCTCTATCAGTAATCTTCTCACCTAACCACATTGCAAAAATTGTACCTGTAGCCAAAATAATCATATTACTAAACCAAAAGACACTATCACTTATATTAGGATCGATTGCGCCTTCAGTGGTCCTTAGAAAGGCCAGATAACCGCCACCCTGAACTAATGTAATCAATAAAGTTAAAAACCTAGTGATTTGCGTGATCTTCTTACGACCTGACTCACCTTCCTTTTGTTGCAACCTCTGAAAATAAGGTACTGCAAACCCTAATAACTGTACTATTATAGACGCAGTAATATAAGGCATTATACCAAGTGCAAAAATAGAGCCTTGATTGAAGGCACCACCAGTGAACGTGTTTATTAAGGATAAAAGATCAGATGCAGATCTTCCAGAATTACCAGCTTCCAATGCTAATGAATTAACGCCTGGTAAAACTATAAAAGAACCTAACCTGTAAACTGCTAGTATCAAAACGGTGAAAAGAATCCTATCTCTCAACTCCTTGATACTCCATATATTTTTTAGGGTTTCAATAAACTTGTTCATTTTCTAAAAATATTAAGCGTTAATAGTACCGCCTGCTGCCTCAATTTTGGCCTTAGCAGTTGCAGAGAAAGCGTCTACGTTAACATTAAGTTTAACACTAATCTCACCATTTCCAAGAATTTTAATCTTATCCCCTCTATTGATGATTCCTTCATTATACAATGCCAACTTGGTAATCTCTGTCAAACCATAATTATCAAAAATTTCTTGGAGCCTAGATACATTAATAGCTACATAAGTTATGTTATTAATGTTTTTAAACCCTCTTTTAGGAAGACGCATTTGCAAAGGCATTTGTCCACCTTCAAAAGCTCGTTTACTAGAATAACCTGATCTAGACTTCGCTCCTTTATGACCTTTCCCAGCTGTCCCACCTGATCCAGAACCTTCACCTCTACCGATTCTCCCCTTCTGTGATTTAACTGAACCCGCTGCTGGAGTCAAATTATGCAATTTCATTTGTAAATATTTACGTATTACTTAATTAGTTGAATCAATTAAATATCTTCAACTACAATTAGATGCTGAACCTTAGCAACCATCCCCAAGATCTGAGGTGTCGCTTCCTTAACAACAGAACCATTGAGTTTTTTAATTCCTAAGGCAATCATAGTCGCCTTTTGACGTTTACTCCTATCTATCGTACTTTTAACTTGTGTTATTTTAATATTTGCCATTGATGCTTATATTTATTATCCTTCGTACACTTTATTTAAAGATACTCCCCTATTTTTAGCTACTTCATGTGCATTTCTCATTTTAGATAGTGCATCTATTGTCGCTTTGACCACATTATGAGGATTGGAGGATCCTTGAGACTTGGCAAGACAATTATGAACCCCAGCCATTTCCAGTACTGCTCTCATAGCACCACCTGCTATAACCCCTGTACCATCAGCTGCCGGCTTAATCAAAATTTTACCTGCACCATACTTTCCTTTCTGCTCGTGAGGAACTGTTCCTTTATTCAGAGATACTTTAACTAAATTCTTCTTTGCATCCTGAACTGCTTTTTGAATAGATTCAGAAACATCCAAAGCTTTACCTAAACCGTGACCCACTGAACCATTTCCATCTCCTACTACTACTAAAGCAGAAAAACTAAAAGTTCGACCCCCTTTGGTAACCTTAGCAACTCTTGCTAAGTTAACCAACTTCTCTTTTAATTCTGGTTCTCCTTGATTTACTTTAACTGGTGTTGACATAATTGATATTATTTAGAAAATTAACCCACCTTCTCTAGCTCCATCAGCTAAAGACTTAACTCGACCGTGGTAAAGATATCCACCTCTATCGAAAACAACTTTCTCCACACTTAAAGCTTTAGCTTTGGCAGCGATTGATTTCCCAACTTCGGAAGACTGAGTTACTTTATTACCTACTTTAGCGACACCTTTTGTAGAGGCACTTGCAAGCGTAACACCGTTAACATCATCAATTAATTGACAATATATTTCTTTATTACTTCTGAATACAGATAACCTTGGTTTAGTGCTTGTACCACTTACCTTCTTTCTGATTCTGAATCTGACTCTCGTCCTATTATATAACTTACTATCCATCTTAAACAGCTTTGGATTTATCTATTTATTATTTCTTACCTGATGTCTTACCAGCCTTTCTTCTGATGATTTCACCAGCAAACTTAATACCTTTTCCTTTGTATGGTTCCGGCTTTCTATACGCTCTAATCTTTGCGCACACTTGACCTAACAATTGCTTATCAGCAGCTTCCAAAATAATAGTAGGACTTTCTCCCTTATCCATTTTGGTAGTAAGGATAATTTCTTTAGGAATCTCAAAGTAAATTGGGTGAGAATATCCTAACAACAGCTCTAGCATATTTCCAGTATTACTAACCCTAAAACCGACACCTATAAGCTCCATTCTTTTTACGAAACCTGTTGAAACACCAGTTACCATATTATTTATTAATGATCGGTAAAGACCATGTGCTTCTCTGTGTCGCTTTTGATCAGTTGGACGTTCTACTACTAATACACCATCATCAAACTTAACAGTCAAATCAGGATTCACCTGTTCTGACAAAGTACCTTTAGTACCCTTGACGGTAACCAAATTTCCTTTTGAAATATCTATAGATACTCCGGAAGGTATATATATTAAAGCTTTTCCTATCCTTGACATGACTATAAAAATTTAAAAATTAATAAACGTAACAGAGTAATTCACCGCCAACATTTTCCTTCCTCGCTTGCTTATCTGTCATCAATCCTTTTGATGTCGACACTATCGCAATACCAAGTCCGTTAATAACCTTAGGTATTTCGGTTGCACCAGCATACTGCCTTAGACCTGACTTAGATATTCTACCTAACTCACGAATCACTGGCTTCTTGGTCAAGACATCATATTTTAATGCTATGCTTATTATCCCTTGTTTTCCAGCTGCATCATCAAACTTGTATTTCAGGATATACCCATTTTCATACAATATTTCTGTGATTGACTTCTTCAAACTTGAAGAAGGAATCTCCACAACTTTATGACCAGCTTGCTGAGCATTTCTGATTCTTGTTAGATAATCTGCTATTGGATCTGTTACTATCATCTTAAATTATTCTACTATTAATTAATGTTACCAACTGGCTTTAGTAATACCAGGTATTAAACCTTCGTTGGCCATTTTTCGAAACATAACTCTATTTATACCAAACCTTCTCATATAACCCTTTGGCCTACCAGTAAGCTGACAACGGTTGTGTAAACGTACTTTTGAAGAATTTCTTGGAAGTTTATCTAAAGCTTCATAATCACCGGCATCCTTAAGCTTTTTCCTAAGATCAGCAAATTTTGCTACAAGCTTTTCTCTTTTAATTTCTCTTGCGATTATTGATTTTTTTGCCATTACAATTAATTCTTTTGATTTTTAAATGGTAATCCTAATTCCTTAAGTAAGGCAATTGCTTCAGCATCAGTTTTGGCCGATGTTACAAAAGTAATATCCATACCAGTGATCTTACTCACCTTGTCAATATCAATTTCAGGAAAAATAATCTGCTCTTTAATACCTAAAGAATAATTACCTCTACCATCAAAACTTTTATCGTTGATACCTTTAAAATCTCTTACACGTGGTAATGCTACCGTACATAAACGGTCAAGAAATTCATACATTTGACGATCTCTAAGCGTCACTCTAGCACCAATTGGCATAAACTCTCTCAACTTAAAGTTTGAGATAGATTTAGATGCAATAGTTGCTACAGCTTTCTGACCAGTAAAAGTGGTCATTTCGTTTACAGCATTGTCCACCTGCTTTTTATCTTGTGTCGCAGAACCAACACCCTGATTAACAGATATTTTTAACAATCTTGGTACCTGCATTACACTCTTGTAACCAAACTGTTCGAAAAGTTTTTGTACAATCTCTGAATTGTATTTTGTCTTAAGTCTTGGAATATAACTCATTACTTGATAATTTCACCTGATTTTTTAGAAAACCTCACTAATTTACCATCCACCAATTTACGTCCTATTCTAGTAGGTTTGCCTGATGTAGGATCAATAACCATAAGGTTAGAGATATGTATAGGAGATTCGATTTCGTTTATACCACCAGGGTTATCCTGCGTGGCCTTAGTATGTTTCTTTACTAAATTAAGTCCGTCAACAATTGCCCTATTTAATTTTGGGAATACTTGCTTAACTTCACCAGACTCACCTTTATTTGAGCCAGCTATAATTTGTACTTTATCACCCTTTTTAATGCTCAATTTAGGAGCGAAACGTTTTGAAGTAGGCATATTACTAAATTTAAAGATTATAGCACTTCTGGTGCCAATGAAACAATACGCATATAATCACGATCTCTTAACTCTCTCGCAACAGGCCCAAAAATCCTAGAACCCCTTGGCTCATCAGATGCATTTAACAATACTACTGCATTGTCATCAAACCTAATATACGAACCGTCTTTCCTTCTGATTTCCTTCGAAGTACGCACAATCACAGCTTTTGTGACCGTACCCTTCTTGATACCATTAGGGGTAGCAGATTTTACAGCTACCACAATTTTATCACCGACAGAAGCATATCTTCTACGAGTACCACCTAGTACCCTGATACAAAGGACTTCCTTTGCACCACTATTGTCAGCTACCTTTAATCTCGACTCTTGTTGGATCATGACTAATTATATTTATTAGTTATTTCGCTTTTTCTAAAATTTCAACTAATCTCCAGCTCTTATTCTTGCTGATAGGTCTAGTCTCTGTTATTTTTACTGTATCGCCTTCAGTACATTCATTTTTTTCGTCATGGACAAAAAACTTCTTGGACTTCTTAACGAATTTCCCATAAATAGGGTGCTTCAATTTCCTCTCGATCAAAACAGTAACTGTTTTATCCATCTTTGAGCTGGCTACCACACCTATTCTTACTTTATTTAATAAATTGTCAGTCATTGGACTTAAATTTTATAAGTTATTACTTTCTTCTTAATCTCATTTTAGATCTCTTAGCTAAAGCTTCTGGTGACATTGCTTTAACCTCTCTTGACCTGAGTTCTGTCTTCAATCTGGCGATATCTTTTTTAGTTTCACCAAGCATTAAAGGATTTTCTAACCCTTTTGAACCGTGATCAAACTTCATCCTACCTAAATCAGACTGTGCTTGCTTTAACTGTTCATGGATTGACTCTACTGTCATATCCTGAAGCTCTATAAATTTCTTTGATGCCATGTCATCTATACTTTTATTATTCGCTATAATCTACCCTTACAACCGTCTTTGTTTGGACTGGTAACTTTTGAGCCGCCAATCTTAATGCCTCTACTGCAACCTCGGAAGGAACACCATCAATTTCAAACATTATTTTACCAGGCTTAACCACTGCTACCCAGTGATCCAAAGGACCTTTACCCTTACCCATACGAACCTCCTGCGGCTTCTTAGTGATAGGTTTGTCTGGAAATATCCTTATCCAAACTTTCCCTTCCCTCTTCATATAACGAGTCATCGCTATCCTAGCAGATTCCAACTGTCGGTTGGTTATTCTACCAATATCCAAGGACTTAAGTGCAAAGGAACCGAACGATATAGTACCACCTTTGATAGCGATACCTTTGGTCTTCATCTTATGCTGCTTCCTGTACTTCGTTCTTTTTGGCTGTAACATATCTTTTAATATTTAAATAACTACCCTATTCCAAAAGTGGCGCAAAGGTAATACATTTTTACAAATTAATGCTTATCTTTTTTTATTGCGATCTCCGCCTCCAGTCCTATCTCCTCCACGGTCGTTTCCACCGCCTCTACGATCATTACCACCTCTTCTATCATTACCACCGCCTCTACGATCGTTTCCACCTCTATCACCACCACGACTGTCAGAACTGAAACCACCTTCAGAGTTTCCTTTTCCTACATTTGCATTTGGTGACAAATCTCTCTTCTCTAGTACTTCACCTTTACAGATCCACACTTTAATACCTATCTTACCATACACAGTAAGTGACTCCTTAATAGCATAATCTATATCAGCTCTAAAAGTATGCAAAGGCGTTCTACCGTCTTTGAATTCTTCGCTACGAGCCATCTCAGCACCATTCAATCTTCCACTTGCTCTGACCTTAATACCTTCAGCGCCAGCCCTCATAGCAGCCTGAATAGCCATCTTTATTGCCCTCTTATAATTAATTCTAGACTCAATCTGTTTAGCAATGGTCTCTCCAACTATAGCTGCATCCATCTCAGGTTTCCTGATTTCGATGATATTGATCTGAACATCTTTAGAAGTTAACTTCTTTAATTCTTCTTTTACACGATCAACTTCCTGTCCACCCTTTCCAATAATAATACCAGGTCTAGAAGTATGAATAGTCACGGTAACTCTCTTGAGTGTTCTCTCTATTACTATCTTTGAGATCCCACCCTTCTGAATACGAGCATGTAAATAAACTCTTATTTGTTCGTCTTCAACTACCTTTTGACCAAACTCTTTTCCACCAAACCAACTAGAATCCCATCCTCTGATGATGCCTAGTCTGTTACCTATTGGATTTGTCTTTTGACCCATGAAACTGATGTTTTATTAATTATTTATTCTTCAATTTTTACTTTATTCTCCACCACAATTGTTACATGGTTCATACGCTTTCTTATCCTATGAGCTCTACCATGCGGCGCTGGTCTAAATCTCTTTAAGACAGGACCACCATCTACGAAAGCAGTTTTGATAAAGAGTTTATAATCCTCAGGACTAAGTGACTCCGACTTATTAGCCCAGTTAGATATAGCAGATAAAACTACCTTTTCCAACCATATTGCTGCTTCCTTATTAGTAAACTTAAGGATATTCAGTGCATCATCTACTGATTTACCTCTTATGTTATCTACTACCAACCTCATCTTTCGGGCTGACATAGGACAATTCCTTAATCTCGCAAGTGCCTCCATTCTAAATATATTTATGCGATTCGCTTAACTTTATTAATATTATTTCTTACCGCCGTGTCCCCTAAAGGTACGTGTTGGTGAAAACTCCCCTAACTTATGACCAACCATATTTTCTGTAACGAAAACAGGCACAAATGTTTTACCATTATGAACTGCCATGGTAAGCCCTATCATATCAGGAATAATCATTGATCCACGCGCCCAAGTTTTTATAACTGTTTTTTTATTAGATTCACCCGCTTTTACTACTTTTTCTAAAAGCTTAAAATGAATATAAGGTCCCTTTTTAATTGATCTAGCCATAATGCTAATATATTACTTTGTTACTTCTTACGTTTAGATATAATTAACCTTGAAGATGCTTTGTTAACATCTCTGGTTTTTTGTCCTTTCGCCATGATACCAGTTCTAGACCTAGGGTGACCTCCAGATGCTCTACCTTCACCACCACCCATCGGGTGATCCACAGGATTCATCGCTACACCCCTAACCCTAGACCTCTTACCCAACCACCGTGTCTTACCAGCTTTACCAAACACTTCTTGACCGTGATCTGGATTAGATGCTCTACCCATAACCGCTTTGCATGTCAATAATACTCTTCTTACTTCACCTGATGGTAATTTAACAATTGCATATTTACCTTCTCTGCCCATCATAGTGCAATAAGTACCCGCACTCCTAGCTAAAGCGGCTCCCTTACCAGGCGCCATTTCAATAGCGTGTATATCAGAACCCAATGGGATTTCAGAAAAATATAATGCATTACCGTTATCAGGCGTTGCCGTCTTACCAGACATAATTGCATCACCTACCTTAATCTTGTCGGGAGCTATTATATATCTCTTTTCACCGTCAGCGTAAGCTAACAGTGCTATAAATGCAGATCTATTTGGATCGTATTCAATAGAAGACACTTTAGCAGGAATCCCTTCCTTATCTCTCTTGAAATCGATAATTCTATATCTCTTTTTATTACCACCACCTATTTGGCGCATGGTCATCTTACCGTCATGATTTCTACCACCACTCTTGTGAATACCAACTGTAAGGCTCTTTTCAGGAACATTAGTTGTTATCTCTGCATAACTTACATTAACTTTCTGACGTAAGCCCGGAGTGATTGGATTAAACTTTTTAATTGCCATTTCTTTTGCTTTTAACTGTTTAAGCTATTAATCTTCAGAACTTCCGTAAATGTCAAGTTCTTCACCTTCAGCAAGCGTCACATATGCCTTCTTGTAAGCACTTACCCTTCCTTTAATTACACCTGATCTAGTATTTCTTGACTTTAGTTTAGCTGGCATAACTACTGTATTTACCGCTATCACATTTGTGGTAAACATCAACTCTACAGCCTTCTTGATTTCGATTTTATTCGCCTTCTTGTCTACTATAAAGGTGTATTGATTAACCTTTCCTGTCAATTTTTCTGATTTCTCAGATATGATTGGTTTTATTAAAATATTATTTGACATCTCGGATCAATTTTATTGTTGTTCGAAAGAAGCTTTCAACTGATTCACTGAATTTTCAGAAATGATACAAATATCAGCATTGATAAGCTCATAAGTATTCACATCCTTCACATTCACCACTTTAGCCTTCGGTAAATTCCTGCTACTTAAAAATACATTATTGTTGTAATCAGAAGTAAGTAATATAGATTTGCCCGTCACATCAAGACTAGTAAGCACTTTCATGTACTCTTTAGTATTTGGTGAAGCAAAATTAAAATCTTCAACTACGATCAAAGATGTGTTAGCTACCTTATCAGAAAATGCAGAATATCGTGCAAGTTCTTTTACCTTTTTATTTAACTTAAAGGTATAGTTACGAGGCTCTGGACCGAAAGTTCTACCACCACCTCTGAAGACAGGACTCTTTGCAGAACCCGCTCTCGCAGTACCAGTACCCTTTTGTTTCTTGATCTTTTTAGTTGAGCGAGATATTTCCCACTTCTCCTTGGATTTGTGTGTACCTTGTCTCTGAGCAGCATTAAATTGCTTTACAGCTAAATAAACCGCATGAGTATTGGGCTCTATCCCAAAGATACCTTCAGGCAACTCTATTGATCTACCTGTACTTTTACCTTGAATATTTAATACATCGAGTTTCATATTCCTTACTTTTCAATGATTATGAAAGAACCTTTATGACCCGGTACTGAACCCTGAATAAGGATCAGATTTGCTTCCGGTAAAAGTTTTACTATTTTCAAATTCTTCGTCTTGACTCGATCATTACCCATACGTCCAGCCATCTTAATTCCTTTAAAAACTCTCGAAGGCCATGATGATGCACCAATGGAACCTGGAGCTCTAAGTCTATTATGTTGACCGTGGGTTGCTTGTCCAACACCCGCAAAATGATGTCTCTTTACGACACCCTGAAAACCTTTACCTTTGGATGTACCTACAGCACTTACTTTCTCACCTTCTGTGAAGATTTCTGTTAATGCGATCTCTTCACCCAACGCCTTGGCTACAGGATAATCTCTGAATTCTACCACTTCACGCTTAGGTGTGGTATTTGCTTTATCAAAATGCCCTAAAAGCGCTTTGGAAGTATTCTTTACCTTCGCTTCACCATATCCTAACTGAATAGCGTCGTATCCGTCAATCTCCTTTGTTTTCACCTGAGTGACAACATTAGGTAGGGCTTCGATTACTGTGCAAGCAATATTCTTGCCAGCAGAATCGAAAATACTGGTCATACCAATTTTCTTTCCTATTAATCCGTTCATGATTAAATTTTTAAACTAAAGACATAAGACTTTAGAGTCTAGTACCTCAATACTTCAGAATCTAAAAATAAAAAATAAAATCCAGCGATTAAGTGAGTTTAACCTGAATATCTACACCACTTGGAAGCTCAAGCTTCGAAAGTGCATCTACCGTCTTTTGGGTAGGCGTAAAAATCTCGATGACTCTTTTATGGGTCCTTAGCTGGAACTGCTCACGAGATTTTTTATTTACGTGCGGGGAGCGCAATACCGTAAATACTTCCTTCTCAGTTGGCAGCGGAATCGGACCGGAAATAACAGCACCGCTGTTTTTAACCGTCTTAACAATCTTTTCAGTACTTTTATCTACTAAATTATGATCGTAAGAACGGAGTTTTATCCTGATTTTTTGATTCATGACCTGTTGTTATTATTATCTCTATTTTTTAAGAGGGCGCAAAGATAGTAATCTTTACCTAATTAAAAAATATTTTAACATTATTTTAAAAAAAAATTCTAAACTTTTGAACCTTTTGCTTTTTCTATCACTGCATCAGCTATTCCCTTCGGCGCTGGTGAAAAGTGACTGAACTCCATACTACTAGATGCTCTACCTGAAGTAATCGTTCTAAGCTGCGTCACGTAGCCAAACATCTCTGCCAAAGGCACTTCTGCTTGTATTGCTACGGCACCACCTGACCTAGTATCCTGACCTTTTGGTAAACCTCTTCTTCTGTTAAGGTCACCTATCACAGAACCCACATACTCGTCGGGAGAAACCACTTCCAACTTCATAATAGGCTCAAGTAATACGGGATTACATTTCTTTGATGCTTCTTTAAACCCTTCCTTTGCACACAATTCGAAAGCCAATGGTTTTGAATCCACTGCGTGGGTCTGACCATCATACAATCTTACTTTCATACTATCTATATGGTAACCAGCAAGGATACCATTATCCATCATAGATGTGAATCCCTTTACGATTGATGCAAAATATTCCTTAGGTACTGATCCACCGAAAATATCATTAACAAACTGAAGTTTCGTTTTACCAGATTTAAAATCTTCTGATTCCAAAAACTTCTCATCCGCAGGTCCTAATTCAAAAGACATCTGTGCAAATAAACCCGAACCACCCGATTGCTTTTTCAATCTTTCTGTGTGCTCAACGCTAGCTGTTAATGCTTCCTTGTAATTTACTTGTGGTGCACCTTCATTAACTTCAACTTTGAATTCTCTTCTAAGTCTGTCAACTATGATCTCCAAATGAAGCTCACCCATTCCACTGATTACAGTTTGGTTGGTTTCTTCGTCATATTTTACTTTGAATGTCGGATCTTCTTCAGAAAGTTTGTTCAACGCCATACCTAGCCTATCAAGATCTTTCTGAGTTTTAGGCTCAATCGCAAGACCAATAACTGGTTCAGGGAATACCATACTTTCCAATACAATAGGCTTGCTTTCGTCACATAAGGTATCTCCAGTACGGATATCCTTAAATCCAACTCCCGCTGCGATATCACCCGCTTCTACTCTATCAATAGCATTTTGCTTGTTAGCATGCATTTGATAAAGACGAGAAATTCTTTCTTTATTACCAGACCTTGTATTCAAAACATAAGAACCGGCATCCAACCCACCTGAATAAACTCTCATAAATGCTAACCTACCTACATAAGGGTCAGTTGCGATTTTAAAGGCAAGTGCTGCAAATGGCTCGTTTACGGATGGTTTTCTTTGCTCTTCTTTCTCTGTCTTCGGATTGATACCAGTAATAGCATCTACATCCAATGGACATGGTAAGAATGCACAAACCGCATCCAAAACTGCTTGAACACCTTTATTTTTGAAAGCTGAGCCACACATTACCGGAGTAAATGCGAGATCCATTACTGCTGTACGAACAGCTGCTTTAATTTCATCTTGTGTAATTGAATTAGGATCTTCAAAAAACTTTTCCATTAATTCAACATCATACTCAGCTACTGCTTCGATAAGTTTTGCTCTATATTCAATAACAGTATCAGCGATGTCGGCTGGAATTTCTATTTCTTTGTAAGTCATGCCTTGGTCATCATCATTCCATACCATGGCAACATTACTAATCAAATCTACAGCACCTCTGAATTTCTCTTCTGCTCCGATTGGAACTTGAAGTGGAATAGCATTAGCCCCTAATTTTTCTTTTATATCGTTTACTACATTAAAGAAATCTGCACCAGATCTATCCATTTTGTTAACGAAAGCGATACTAGGTACACGGTATCTTTCTGCAAGTCTCCAGTTAGTCTCAGACTGTGGTTCAACACCATCTACTGCACTAAATAAGAATACAAGACCATCCAAAACTCTCAAGGATCTGTTTACTTCGACCGTAAAATCGACGTGACCAGGAGTATCAATGATGTTAAAATGATATGGTTGTGTTTCATCAGTTGGCTTGCCTTGTATAGTAGGATAACTCCAGCTGCACGTAGTAGCTGCAGAAGTAATGGTAATACCTCTTTCTTGCTCCTGCTCCATCCAGTCCATCGTAGCAGCGCCATCATGAACTTCACCTATTTTGTGGCTTATTCCTGTATAATAAAGAATACGCTCAGTAGTGGTCGTTTTACCTGCATCTATGTGCGCAGCTATACCAATATTTCTGGTAAATTTAAGATCCTTTGCCATGATTATGGTTATAAGATTTTATAGATCGATTAAAAAATAAAACTTCAGTAAAAGTATGATTACGCTTTGAAGTGTGCGAAAGCTCTGTTTGCTTCAGCCATTCTATGCGTATCTTCTCTCCTTTTTACTGCGGCACCTTCACCTTTGCTTGCTGCGATCAATTCTGCAGATAATTTTTCTGCCATTCCTTTTCCGCTTCTAGCTCTTGAAAATCTGATCACCCACTTCATACCAATAGAAAGCCTTCTAGAAGGTCTAATTTCGGTAGGAATCTGGAAAGTTGCACCACCGATTCTCTTGCTTCTTACTTCAACAGCTGGCATTACATTTTCCAATGCTTTCTTCCATATTTCATGAGGGTTTTCGCTTATTCTACTTTCTATCTTATCCATAGCGTCATAGAATATTGCGTAAGAAACACTTTTCTTACCTTCCCACATCATGTTGTTCACAAATTGAGTAACCATTGGATCACCATATCTTGGATCTGGTGCTATTACTCTCTTTTTTGGTTTTCTTTTTCTCATCTTTCGATAAAATTATTATAATGATCTTAAACGATATATTATTTCTTAGGCGCTTTTGCACCATATTTCGACCGGCTTTGTAACCTCTTAGCCACACCAGCAGTATCCAATGCACCTCTCACGATAGTGTATCTAACACCTGGAAGATCTTTTACCCTTCCGCCTCTCACTAGTACGATGGAGTGCTCTTGTAAATTGTGCCCCTCACCAGGAATGTAACAAATCACTTCGATACCATTCGTCATTCTTACTTTGGCAACTTTTCTAAGTGCAGAGTTTGGTTTCTTTGGTGTTGTAGTATATACCCTTGTACAAACTCCTCTTTTCTGAGGGCATGAATCAAGTGCTCTAGACTTACTGGCAACCACCACTTTTTCTCTACCTTTTTTAACTAACTGATTTATAGTTGGCATATATGCAAATTTAATAAAATTTTGATATTTTCTCGAAGAAAAACAACGCTTCTTCAAAAAGAGACGCAAAGGTATTATTATTTTCCTAATGAAAGGTAGAAATTGGAAATATTTTTTTCAATAAAATGTTGAAATTTAATGCGTTCCACTTTTAAAACTCTTTTTTTGACATCTCAAACAAATTTTTCACAAAAACATATTCATTTATTTAAATGTATAAAAGTCTAACTACGTTTCATAAAAAGAAATCAAACTCCCAAATATGATTTTGACTACAGTCCATTCGTTATGTGTTAGGTACATTTAAATTTTTGTAACAAATATGGCTAATTTAACACATATTTCTTGAATAATTTCCTTCCATTTGACAAATTCTTGAACTCAATGATGTAATATCCTTCTTTAAGTGCGTGAATATCGTGCTCAATGGTGACTGGTTCATTCCCAATCTGATAGGTCTGTTCCATATGTGCCACCCCTGTCACATCTCTGAAAATAATACTAAATGTCCCTGATTTTTCCATCTTGAACACTGTATATAAAACTCCAAAACCCGGATTGGGATAGATCAAAATATTATCAACATTTAGATCATCCGCTATATCTTCAATATTACTAATCAATAATGACTCACACGCCTGGTCGATGTTATTACAATAAGCTCGCGATACAAGGGAACAATCGAGTACAAAAGGATTGGGTTTACCACCTTGGTAGGTTGCAATTTTTTGGTTGCGTTGCCATTCCTTTTCATCCACAGGGTCTAGATAATGCCAACTACACAAGTCGGTTTTCATGGATTGGAAAAAATTGGGACCACCCGCAGTAGCCTGATTTTTATACATGGTGTAAAAATAAAATATAGACCTTGCTATGTTACCTTTTACAGATTCCCTAGGCTCGAATTTGCCATTTACACCACGGATACCCTCAGAATATAAGTCTCTGCCAACTGTAGGGGGCGTACTACGTTCTGTAGCCTTAAGGTACCAAGTCTGTGTCTTATTGTCAGGTAGCTCTCCAAACGGAAAATTTCCCCTGTCTGAATTAGCTTTGGCACGGCTAGGATATAGGTGATGCATATCGCTCTGAGCTGTACCTACCGCACCAAAACCTTGTGGCCAAGAATGTTCGGTATTGATACCATTAGGAATACCATTTAGAAATACTGCTTCCGTTGGATCAAGTCCTGGCTGCATATACAATTTCATGCCTGTATAAATGCACTCCAAAGAATCTTGCACACCGTCTATTTTTGAAAAAAGTGTATCTCTTGCGACACTATAATCCAACACCACAGATGTTTTAAACTCGGTAACCAAAGCAGAAATTAAGTCTTGACCACTGAGATTAGGAAATACATTGACATGATTGGTCTGTCCAAAGACAGGAATATTTGATATTACAAAGAAGATTACGGAAGCTAAATACTTTCTCAAAATAAAATTATTTTTGACAAAAGTACGCATAAAATCGAGAATCGCAAAAAAACATAGTGGAGATTCCGATCGGATGACTCTCAGGCATCCCATTGGTTTGTCAGGATAGTGGTGGGACGTCGACCAGTCGTCCGAACAGGAGGAAGTAGTCGCAGACGTCACTTAGGTTTGGGGTTTCATGACAGCAGTTGGACGTCGACAAGTCGTCCAACCGCATGGATAATGTAACATACCGTCAACATTACCACCAAAACCACAAAAAAATAATGTCAGAAATGTCGGTAAGAAGGAAAAATTAACATATACTTCATACAAAAGTGATTATGTAATGATCTATTTCTCAAAATATTGTAATACCTTTGCATCATCTAAAACCCCTTTAGAGTTAATTTACTTCAAATCATAGATTATATTTTTTAACCATAAATTTCAGTTATGAAGCATTTATTTACATTGGTCGTTATTCTCTTATTTTCTAGTTTTATTTTTTCTCAAGCAATTTGGACTAACCCAATAACGGGAACAAATCCAAGTACTTCTAATCCCTATACAACTGGTCAAAGTTTTGATCCTAACATAACTGTATCAGGCATTGGTAGAGGAAGTGGTGCTGTTGGTACGAATGCTAATGATAGGTATAACGCAAATTCTTGGAACACTGCTACTTTAGATGGGACAGCATATTTCGAATTTACTTTAACTTCTAATTCTGGTTACAAAATCAATTTAACACAATTTGTGTATACAGCTCAAGTATCAGGTACAGGGCCAACTAGCTTCCAGTTTTCTTCAAGTATTGATGGATTTTCATCAAATTTGGGGTCTGCAACAGCAACAGGAGCAACAATCGATCTTTCAGCGGCATCATTTCAAAATATTACAACAGCAATAACTTTTCGACTTTATGCATGGGGAGCTTCAGCTAGCGGTGGTACATTCAGTGTTAATGACTTTACTTTCAACGGCGCCGCACCTTTGCCTGTAGAATTCTCTCATTTCG
>Ga0105045_10000737_pt1 | contig 25021 bp, 27 predicted proteins | sample MAT02_FD_78089 | JGI IMG/M metagenome (GOLD analysis project Ga0105045, IMG submission 78089) | Freshwater microbial communities from Lake Fryxell liftoff mats and glacier meltwater in Antarctica - MAT-02 (megahit assembly) | ecosystem: Environmental > Aquatic > Freshwater > Ice > Liftoff... | reverse complement strand
GTTTCAAGACTTCTCGCCGAGACGCGGCACGATCCGAAGAGTTCTCTAAGATGGAAATCATGTCAGCATCCTTCACGGGGAAAAGGATCGTGAGTCGGCGATCAATATTCGGGACGCGAACGGTCTGACCGTAGGCGAGTGGTGGGCACAGATTGATTATACCTAGAAGGCCATCCTAGGTCACTCACTTTTATCTCCTGAACCGCTTAAGGTGCAGCGTAGCCCCGCTTGGGTCGAGTTAGAATCGTAGTAGGTTCGAGTATTGATTCGCATGCACACTTCAAGCTCATTCCTCAGATTTCTTCTCTTCACTCTCCATCGCCAGCATCAACCTTCCCTGGTGCTCGATTTAACATCGGCCTTGACACGTTCTGCGAACCTTTGCGAACATCCCTCTGCACCGCGGCACGATGCCGCGAAGATTCGCACCACCACGGATGGACCCCGCTCATGGCCGAGCACTTCGCCGATCTGTTCGCACGCATCCGCACCAAACAAGCCACCGTCGGCATCATCGGCCTCGGCTACGTCGGGCTGCCGCTGGCCCGCGCCATGAGCCGGGCCGGGTACAAGGTGCTGGGGTTCGACGTCGATTTGAACAAGGTCGAGAAGTTGAACGCGGGCAAGTCGTACATCAAGCAAATTCCCGATTCCACCATTGAGGAATTGCAGGCCCGCGGCTTCAGCGCCACCGACCGCTTCGACCGCCTCGGCGAAGCCGATTGCGTGCTCATCTGCGTGCCGACGCCGCTGACCGACGCCCGCGAACCGGATCTTTCGTACGTGGTGAACAGCGCCCACGCCATCGCTGGGCAACTGCGGCCGGGCCAACTCATCGTGCTGGAAAGCACGACGTACCCGAGCACCACCCGCGGCGATGTGCTGCCCGTGCTCGAACGCACCGGCCTGAAGGCGGGCACCGATTTCTTCTTGGCGTTCAGCCCCGAACGCGAAGACCCCGGCAACGCCACGCACTCGGTCAGCCATATTCCCAAGGTGGTCGGCGGCCTCGACGAGCCGAGCGGCGACTTGGCCTGTGCGCTTTACGAAGCCATCGTGCCGCAGGTAGTGAAGGTGAGTTCGCCCGAGATCGCGGAAGCCTGCAAGATCCTAGAGAACACCTACCGTGCGGTGAACATCGCGCTCGTGAACGAGTTGAAGGTGCTCTACGACCGCATGGGCATCGACGTGTGGGAAGTGATCGACGCCGCCAAGACGAAGCCCTTCGGCTTCCAGGCCTTCTACCCCGGCCCCGGCCTCGGCGGCCACTGCATTCCCATCGACCCTTTCTACCTCACATGGGTGGCCCGACGCCACGGCCTTAGCACGCGTTTCATCGAACTCGCCGGCGAGGTGAACCGCGACATGCCCATGTATGTCGTGAACCGCATCGGCGATTCGCTCAACGACGCCGGCCGCCCGGTGAAGGGGAGCAAGGTCGCGATCCTCGGCATGGCCTACAAGAAGGACGTGGACGATCCCCGTGAAAGCCCCGGCTTCGAACTGATGGAACTGCTGATGAAGAAGGGGGCGGTGGTGAGCTACAACGATCCGCACATCCCCCGGTTGCCCGCCATGCGACACTACCCCGGCCTAGCGATGGACAGCAGCGAACTCACCGCCGAGTACCTCGCCGCCCAAGATTGCGTACTGATCGCCACCGATCACACCGCCTACGACTACGGCTTCATTGTGAAGCATTCCAAGCTGGTGGTGGATACCCGCAACGCGACGAAGAAGGTCCGCGGGCCGAACGTGGTCACGGCGTGACGGGCACCGTGTAAAATGGGAACATCCCAAGAGGAATCCCATGCTGGCTAACGAACCGCACCGCCCCTTGGAAGAACTCACCCGCTTGGGCGACGAGATCTTCCGAACCCGTATCCAACCGACGCTCGGGCCGGAACACGACGGCAAGTACGTTGTCATTGATGTGGATACCGGCTTCTCTTCGGCGTTGTCGCGACCATCACCGCGTTGAGGCCGCCGGACGTGCGGCCCGTGATCGGGTTCCGCACCTACGATGACAAATAGATTTCCGGGAAGAGTAGCGCCCCCCAGAAGCACTTCGGAATCTTTGATTCCGCGAATCGCAGCGGGGTTCCATTGCAGAGCCGAACCGGCACCTCGCAGTAACTCACGGTAATGCATATCCCATTTGTGCGAATCAATCTTCCCAAACGCTTATAACGCGATTGCCGTGTTTAACGGCAACTCCGGGAATGCGTTGTAGCGGGAGGTGTTCCGTGCGCGAAGCGTCCACTGTCCGCTTGTGCAATCGGCGTCTTGGCCGGAAAATTGGGTTTGGCAACAATCTTGCAAAAGAAGTAGTGCGCCGATAACCAAAATCACGCATCTTGTGTATTCTTCCCAGAAGGGAAGGGAGTTCCGGGCATGGATTGCCCGTGTCGGCACCGATGCCGGAAAAAGGGCCATGCCATGAGAAGGGTCGTCGTTACGGGAATCGGAGTGGTCGCACCCAACGGCGTGGGAAAACAGCCGTTTTGGGATGCTTGCCTCCAGGGCAAGAGCGGCATCGGCCCGATCAAATCGTTCGACGCCTCGAATCACCCCGTACGCGTGGCCGGGGAAGTCCGGGATTTCGATTGCGCTTCGTATGTGCCCGCCGATAGCCGCAAACAACTGAAAACGATGGGCCGGGCCGCGAAGTTCGGCCTCGCCGCCGCCGCGCTCGCCATGAAAGATAGCGGCTTGAATGCGGGCGCGGGCGACCCGGAAAAATTCGGCGTGGTGATGGGCACGGGCCTCGTGCCGGTCGATCTCGGCGATCTCGCGCCGATGCTGAAACGGGCATGCGCGGAAAATTCGTACGATTGCACCCGGTTGCCGGATGCCAATGGCCAATCGCAAATGTTCCCCCATTGGCTTTTGAAGCATTTGCCGAACATGGTCGCGGCAAACATCAGCATGACCTTCAACGCCCAAGGGCCGAACAACACCATCGTGACCGCTTGCGTGGCGGGAACCCAAGCGGTCGGCGATGCCTTCCGCACCGTCGCCCGCGGCGAAGCGGATGTGATGCTGGCCGGCGGGGCCGATAGCCGCATCGACCCTCTGATGCTGCTGGCTTACACTGCGCTCGGCACGCTCAGCCGTTCCCAATGCGCCCCGGAAGAAATGTCCCGCCCGTTCGACCGCCTCCGCGACGGTTTCGTCATCAGCGAAGGGGCCGCCGTGCTGGTGCTTGAAGAGTACGAGATGGCCAAGACGCGCGGGGCAACCATCTACGCGGAAATCCTCGGCTTCGGCAGCAGTTTCGATGCGTACTCGGTGACCAAGCCCGATCCGGAAGGCCGGGGCGGCGCCCGCGCGATCCAAGCGGCGTTAAACGAATCGAAAATCGACCACCGCGACGTGGGGTACATCAACGCCCACGGCACGAGCACCCGTTTGAACGATCAAATGGAAACGGCTGCGGTGAAACGAGTGTTCGGGGCACACGCCCAACGGGTGAAGCTCTCCAGCATCAAGAGTATGATCGGACACGCCATCGGTGCGGCGGGGGCCATTGAGGCGGCGGCCTTGGCGATGAGTTTGAAGGAACAGGTCTACCCGCCCACGATCAACTTGAAGCACCCGGACCCGGCGTGCGATCTCGATTACGTTCCATTGAATGCCCAAGAGGCCCGCGTGCGCTACGGCCTCAGCACGAGTTTCGGCTTCGGCGGCCAGAACGGCGCGCTCGTTATGGCCGCGGCTTAGGTTGCGTGGCATTCCATCGACAACCGTCCGCATTTACCCCGCGCGAGTCTCGCCGCCGAGCAGCGTGAGAATTTCCCCGTTGATATAACTCGAGTCGGCTTCGGATGCGAAGAAGACGAATGCCGGGGCGACTTCCTCCGGTTGGCCCGGTCGGCCGAGCGGGGTGTCCGCACCGTGCTTGGCAACCTTGTCGGGTGGTTTCGATACCGGTTGTAGTGGAGTCCAGATCGGGCCGGGTGCAACGCAATTCACCCGGATTCCCCGTTCGATCAGATTCTGAGCCAGCGATTTGGTGAAGGCGTGGATCGCCCCCTTGGTGCTGGCGTAATCGATCAACGTCTTGTTACCTTCCAACCCGGTAATCGAACCGCAGTTCACGATCGACCCGCCCTTCGGCAGGTGAGCGACCGCGGCCTTGGCCATGTAGAAGTAGCCGTAAATGTTCGTCTTGAACGTCGTATCGAACTGTTCATCGCTGATGTCTTCCAGTTTCTGCTGCGTCTCTTGGAACGCAGCGTTATTCACTAGCACGTCGAGACGACCGTACTCGGCCACCGTCTTCTCGACCGCCCCACGGCAGAAACCCGCATCCCGCACATCGCCCGGCAGAAGCAGGCACTTTCGGCCTTCCTCCTCTACGGCCTTTTTGGTGACTTCCGCATCGGATTGCTCTTCGGGCAGATACACGATGGCCACATCTGCGCCCTCCCGGGCGTATAGCACCGCCACGGAACGTCCGATGCCGGAATCGCCGCCCGTTATTAGCGCGGCCTTCCCCCAAAGTTTGTCAGAACCCTTATAAAGGGGCGCCTTGTACCGGGGTTGCGGATCCATGGCCGAGTCGAGGCCCGGCTTCGGCTGGGATTGCGGTTTCATAGGGCTATCCGGTTGGTTCTGCTGGCTCATGGTGTGTATCGTTGGTCGTTGGTGGAACTGGAAGAACGTGGAATGAGAATACTCACGCGGAATAACCGACTTGGCCGCGGCGTTCGCCGGGCAACGGTTCACTCGTAACGCGATTGAAGGTTCGACGCAAGATGCCTACGAGCGTCCATCCGCTGAGCATCCCCGCAAGGTAGGCCAACCCGACTAGGGCAGCCACCATGATGGAATAGGTTTGATTGAATACGGTGAGGGTGACTTCCTGCCGATTCTCGTAGGCCAACAGTGCGGCGGCGCCGGTGAACGCCAGGAGGAAGAGGAAGTAGAAAAATCGCATTTATGGTCTCCAACAGGCGTAAGGGTCGTTGGAGTTGTTTTCCTGCACAAACCATGCCTTGCGTGCGAACCTGTTGCAACGAGGCTCGTCATGGCCGTGGCTTAGGCTTCGGCTTCGGCCGCAGGTCGTTCGCGTCTTTCTCGGGCCGCTTACGGAACCATCCGTCGGCCCGCACTTCGATCCATTCTTCCGTGGGATCCGTACCGCTTGACAACGCTGGCCAATAAGATCGTCTGTACTCGGCAACGCGCTCGTTTCATTCCCAAACAGTACTCAATTTTCACAGGCTCCGCCATGCCCCACTGGCTCTTCAAGCAAGAACCCTCGTGCTACGGTTACGCCGATCTCGAACGCGATGGCACCACCGATTGGGACGGCGTCGCCAACCCCGGTGCGCTGAAAAATATGCGGGCGTGCCAACCGGGCGATCTGGCATTTTTCTACCACACCGGGGATGAAAAAGCGATCGTTGGAATCATGGAGATCACCGGCGCAGCGGTGCCGAACCCGGAAGAAGAGAACGCGAAACTGGTGATGCTCCCGGTGAAGGCGGTGCGGCGATTGGCGAAGCCGGTAACGCTCGCGGAGATCAAAGCCGATGCGCGCTTCGCCGATTGGGAACTGGTGAAGCAAGCCCGGCTTTCGGTGGTGCCTTGCACCGCCGCGATTTGGAAACTCATCGAGAAGATGTCGAAGGGCTAAACGAGCGGGCTGTTTCCAATTGAAAACTCTATCCGATTCCCTCAACGAGGATCGCTCAGCCATGACCATCGAATACACCCCCGGCGAACGCGCCGCACTCATCGCCTTCGGCGCCGTCGGTTTCTTGGGATTGAACACGCTTTTCGCCTATGCTTTGCTCACGCGGCCGCAAGCCGTGTGGGAAGCGTTGGAGAATCCGGTATCGCTCGTGTTCATCCTCGAAGCCTTCATGCTCCTCGGGCTTTTCGCCTACCTCTTCGGCAGGTGGGGCGTGACCCGTTGGAGTTGGAAAGCGTTCGTGGTTCTCTCGCTCTTGGGAAGTATGGCGTTCGCCATCCCGGTGGTGCTGCTTTGGAAGCGGGGCCGCGCCCTGCCGCAATCGCCGGAACGCCTATAATCCCCCTTCGGTAACCACGGCCAAGACGATCCAAGGCGTATTTCCATGATTCAGCAACACTCTTTGTATTTTGACGATCTCGAAGTCGGTCAAACGTACCGATCGGCCGGGCGAACCGTCACCCAAGCGGATATCGTCACGTTCGCCGGGTTCAGCGGGGATTTCAACCCGATCCACATCGATCACGAGTTCGCCAAGAAGACCCCGTTCCGCCGCCCGATCGCCCACGGCTTCGCGGTGTTCAGCATGGCCAGCGGCCTCAGTACGCACGCGCCCAATACCCGAACCGTGGCCTTGCTCGCCGTGCGGGATTGGAAATTCTCCGCCCCGGTGTTCATCGGCGACACGATTCACATTCTCAGCAAGGTTGTGGAGAAAACGCTCAAAGGCAGGGGCAAACGCGGCGAAATCCTCTGGCACCGGCACATCATGAACCACGAAGGAAAAGTCGTGCAGGAAGGCCACATGATGACGCTCATCGAGTGCCGACCTTTGGAATTGCGGAATGCGGATTTGGGATTGCGGATCGAATACCAAGAGAAACCGGCCGGATAGTTTAACGCTGTTCTCCAATCCGAAATCCGCAATTAGAAATCCGAAATTCCAATGATCCGTACGAGATTCGCCCCGTCGCCCACCGGTTACCTGCATATCGGTGGCGTGCGTACCGCTCTGTTCAACTGGCTGTTGGCCCAGCGGCACCACGGCCAATTCGTGTTGCGCATCGACGACACCGACGATTCCCGCAACCGAACGGAAGCCGTAAAGCCGATCATCGACGGCTTCGAGTGGCTCGGCATGAACTGGGATGAAGGCCCCACCGCCGATGGCTCCGGCGACAGTGTCGGCCCGCACAAGCCGTATTTTCAAGGCCAACGCAACGACAAATACGAAGCCGCGGCCATCCAACTCTTGCACGAAGGCAAAGCCTACCCCGATTACACGACCCCAGCGGAACAGGATGCCGCCCGCAAAGCCGCGGACTTGGCTCGCAAGCCTTACGTTCACCGCGGCACCAACCGCGACGTTCCCGCCGAGGAAAACGTGAAGCAGTATGCGACGAAGAAAGCCCCGCTACTGTTGAAGGTGGAACCCGGCCAAGCCGTGAAGTTCACCGATGCCGTGAAAGGCAAACAAGACGTTTCGACCGACACGATCCGCGACCCGATGCTTCTCCGCGGCCCGGATGCCAACGGTTTGTGCCGGGCGGTGTACAACTTCGCCACGGTGGTTGATGATTCCGCCTTCGGCATCACGCATGTCGTGCGGGCCATCGAACACTTGAGCAACACGCCTACGCAAATACTGATGTACCGGGCGCTCGGGGCCGAGCCACCGACCTTCGGCCACATTCCGCTGGTGAATTACAACTCGAACAAGATGAGCAAGCGGAACCTACCGCCGCTGAGCGCCGAGGAGATCGGCAAGTTGAAAGCCTGCGGCTGGACGGAGGAGGAGATCAAGGGGCGGGACGATTTGAACATCGCCACGGTGGCCTACTACCGCGAGATCGGTTACCTGCCCGAGGCGCTCATCAACTACCTCTGCCGCCTCGGCTGGAGCATGGACGGCGAAAGCGAATTCATCCCGCTGCCGAAGTTGATCGAAAACTTCAGCCTCGAACGCGTGACGGACGCCCCCGGCAACTACGACGGCAAGAAGCTGTTCTGGCTGCAAGGCGAGTACATGAAGCTCGTGCCGACGGCTGAGAAGGTCGAGCGCTGCGTGCCGTTTCTGCAGCGTGCGAAGTTGATCGGCGGTACTCTCGATGACGCGACCCGCACCCTGTTGACGAAGATCGTCGATGCCTCGGCGGATCGCATCAAGCTGTTCAGCGACATCATCGCCTTCGCCGCACCGATCCTCAAACCCGAGATCGAATATTCCCCGGACGCCATGAAGAAGGCGTTTGCCGATCCGAAGAACCCGCAGGCCAAGGAACTGCTGCGTGAGTTCGCCGATGTGCTGAAAACGTGCGAACCGTGGGACGCCGCCACGACCGACAAGGCGCTGCACGATTTCCTCGCGTTGAAAGGCGTGAAACCGAACGCCGTGGTGCAGCCGGTTCGCGTAGCAGTGACCGGCACCACCGTCGGCTTCGGCCTGTTCGACACCCTGGCGATCCTCGGCAAGGAAACCAGCTTGAAGCGCATCGAAGCGACGCTGGGTGCGGTGTAGAATGGTGTGAACGAGAGGTATGCACGATGGCAATTGCAATGCTGCGTGAATTGTTTGAGCCTTACCCAGAGTTGTTACACCCCAAACCTTGGCGGCTCTACGAGCGACTGGGCCGGGAATTGTTGCAATCATGGAAGCGGGTTTCCAAGAATATTCTCGAAAATGGAAATGCGGAAGGGTTGCACGAAGTACGCGACGAGTATGAACGAATTCTCCTCGCCCATCTAAAAATCCTCGAAGGGTATTTGTCGCTCTTGAGTTCATTCAAAGAATTCAACGGGAATCATCACCACATTCGCGATGTGGAACGCACTCGCATCGAACTTTCCGCACACTACGACAAGCTCTTCCCACGATGGAAGACGCTCGAAGATTTGGAAGAAATCCTACTAGCGCCATTCATGTTGAGCAACGAGGTATTGAAAGCCCTCGCCGCGAAATCTACGTTTCCCCAAGCTTGGTACGACGACGATTCAAATCCTTTCGAACCGGAGACGGAGGAACAATCCCATTGACCTCCGATTCGGCCGCATCGTGTGGGTCGAGTTGCCCGATCCGCAAGGCCGCAACCCGAAAATACGACCGGCAGTCATCGTGACACCGACGGATGCGATCCTTCCGGAAGGTACGATCGACGTCGTCGCGGTCACGACACAAATCGATCAATCGCCCGCGGAAGTTTCCGTTTCGCTACCATGGCACCGGAATGGTCATCCAAGGACAAAACTTCGTCGCCGGAACGTCGCCGATTGCAGTTGGCGAGCACAAATGCCGGTTTTGATGGTTCAAAGTGAGGCCGGGCAGGTGCCTGTCGCCGAAATGAATCGAATCCTGCAAATCCTGGCGATCCTGGCAGGTAGCACGGGACAAGGCTTATAACGACGATAGGTTACCGAACTAACTACGGGAACGCGCATGAAAGAATACTACCTCTGCGGCATGGGTAACGCCATCGTCGATCTCTTCGCCGAAGTGAGCGAAGCCGAATTCGCCGAACTCGGCTTCGAGCGCGGAACGATGCGGCTCGTTGAATTCTCCGATCAACAGATGCTGTTGCACCGCTTCGCCGAGGCCGATCCCCGCTTGGTTTCCGGCGGCTCCGTGGGTAACAGCACCATCGCCTTCGCCCAACTCGGCGGCAAGGCCGCCTACATCGGCTGCGTGGGGGACGACAAGTACGGCTTCCACTATCAAAGCGAGCTTCAGCAATTGAACGTCGGAATGGGTTCGCCCGTCGTGGTGAACCAGCCGACGGGCACCTGCGCCGTGATCCTCACGCCGGATGCGGAACGCACGATGCGCACTTGCTTGGGCGTCGCCTCGCACCTCTCCGGAAAGCACGTTCGGCACGATCGGGCACTCATCGAAAACTCGGCGTGGCTGTTCATTGAAGGCTACCTGTTATCGAATAACGAACCGGGGCAGGAAGCGGTTCGCGAAGCCGTGAAGATCGCTAAGGATTCGGGTACCAAGGTGGCGCTCACTTGTTCCGATGCCTTCATCGTTCACGTTTTCGGTACCGCCCTGCACGAGACGTTGAAAGAATGCGATCTCTTCTTCTGCAACGCCACCGAAGCCTGCGCCGTAGCCAACGCCAAGGATGCGGAGGAAGCGTTCGCGAAGATGAAAGAGTTGGTGCCGAATTGCGTGGTCACCGACGGGCCGAACGGTTCGTTCGTGCGTTGGGAAGGCAAAGAGTACCACGTTCCCGCGTTCGCCTGCGAGCCGGTCGATCTCACTGGCGCTGGCGACATGCTGGCCGGGGCCTTCCTCTACGGCGTCACCCACGGCGTGGCCCCGGATCAAGCCGCACGCGGCGCGAACTACCTCGCCATGAAGGTCATCACTCAATTGGGCGCCCGCTTGCACCACGGTGCGAAGAATTATTGGAAGCAACACGTCATTTAATCGAAAGCCGGCGGACGTCCGCCGGTGAACATCCGGAGTTCCCCATGCGTTGTCTCTTCATTCTCGGTTGCATTTTCCTCTCCGGCTGCGCGCCGACTGCATCGCAACCGGCACCAACATCTGAAGTGAAAGCCGAACCGCAAGCTCCCGTAGTGAAACCGAAGTGGACGCCGGAGATGCAGACCATCTCCAATGCGAACAACCAGTTCGCCTGCGATTTGTATGCCCGACTGCGCACCGAACCGGGCAACCTTTTCTTCAGCCCGTTCAGCATCCACACCGCCCTCGCCATGACCGCCAACGGTGCCCGTGGCGAAACCCTCGACGAAATGGTGAAGGTGCTGCATCTTCCAGAGGATGCCGATGCCCGCCTCGCCGCCGGGGATGTGAGCAAGTACTTCGCTGCCGGTGGCAACGGCTACGAACTGGCCGTCGCCAACAATCTCTGGGGTCAGAAAGGCTTCCCGTGGAAGGCCGATTTCCTCGAACGCCAACGCACCCGCTACGGTGCCGAACTTACGCAAGTCGATTTCATCGATCCGGCGAACCGCGAAGCGGCCCGGGAAATGATCAATGCTTCCATTGAGATGACGACGAAGGACAAGATCAAAGAGTTGTTGAAGCAAGATGATCTGGCGGACAAGACCCGTCTCGTGCTGACCAACGCGATCTACTTCAAGGGCAAGTGGGCCGAGGAATTCGACAAGAAGCTGACGAAAGAGGCACCGTTCACAATGGCGGATGGTTCCAAGAAGAATGTGCCTTTGATGGCGTTGGAAAGCAACTTCCGCAATATGGAAACCGATGAGTTCCAAGCGTTGGAATTGCCATACAAGGGCAATACCCTCTCAATGGTCGTGCTACTTCCTTTGAAGCATGATGGCTTGCCCATCTTGGAACAAAAGTTGAACCGCGAGCAATTGGAGAAGTGGCTGAAGAAATTGGAATCGGCGCGGGTCAATGTTTGGATGCCAAAGTTCAAGAGCGATAATCGCATTCAGCTCGCGGATGTGCTCGCAGGGAAAATGGGCATGAAACTGGCCTTCGATGGTAATTCCGCTGATCTGACCGGGATCGCGACGATCACTGACGGCAACTTGTACATCGCTAAAGTCATTCACCAATCGTTCGTTGAAGTGAACGAAGAAGGCACCGAAGCGGCCGCAGCCACAGCCGTGGTTATTAATCAGCCAAACTCGACATTTATACCCCGACAACCGAAGATATTCCGTGCCGATCATCCGTTCGTTTACCTGATCCGCGATACCAACAGCGGCAACATCCTGTTCATGGGCCGCTACACCGGCCCGTGACGTGACACCAATTAGCCCCCGGTGAAAAGGGTCACCGCAGGTGAGCCACACCGGGGGCAAAATATCGGAGAATACTATGGCCCGCACAAGAACGTTCCTCGGCGTGAAGATCGGATCGAGCACCCGCACCGCCGCGATAGGAGTGCAGGAGGAACTCGCGGGCAGCGGTGCGCAGGTGAAGTGGGTCGAACCCGAGAACATGCATATCACGCTGGTGTTCCTCGGCGAACTCGACGACCGCGACTTGATGACGATCTTCAAAGTGGCCAAGCGTGCCGCGGCCAAGGCCGAACCGTTTGGGTTGGAAGTGGCCGGCTTGGGTGCGTTCCCCACACCGCGTCGGCCGAAGGTGGTTTGGGCCGGGATTACCGATGGGGCGAAGGAACTCCAGAGCCTGCACGCGGCGCTCGAAGGACCGCTGATCGAAGCCGGGGCGTATCGGAATGAGGAACGGGCTTACACTCCGCACCTCACCTTGGGGCGGCCGAACACGGAAGCGGACGGGCAACTCCTCGCGGCCGAGTTGCCCAAGTATCTGAGTTGGAAAGCGGGCAGCACCCTCGTGGATGAACTGGTGGTGTACAGCAGTGAGATGCAACGCAAAGGGCCGGAGTATACTGTGCTTGGCCGCGTGCCACTCGGTAAAGTAGAATGACGGCACGCGCCCGTAGCTCAACTGGATAGAGCAGCCGATTTCTACTCGGCAGGTTGTGGGTTCGACTCCCGCCGGGCGCAATATTCATTTGTGCAGTATCGATCCAAATCGGACATAACGCGACGGAAAGCCTGAAATTGCAGGCTATCCGCCGCGTTTGTCTTTTTCTGGCACGTTGCGGGCGATTGTGTCTGCGCCGCTTTTTACGCTGCGAGTGCGCCGGAATATGCGCCGCCTCGGAGCGCCTTCCTAAAGTCGGCATCGTTTGTTTGCAGATAGTGCCCGAGGGCGATTCGCGGCGTATTGCCGATCCACGCCGTGACTAAGTGAAGGGGTTCGCGGCCAGCCAAATCATTTTCGGAACTCGACCGCATGTTGTGAAACGGCTTCGGCCACGATGTTAACCCGGCTCGGCGGATGATCTTCAAGAAGGTCGTCCGCATGTTAGCATTCTTCCAATTCTCTCCCGCCGCGGTGGGATAAGTCGCGCCGGTCTTTCCCACCAACGACGTACAACTCACCCGTTTCCGCCAGTTCGTAGGTATCTTCCAGGTATGGTCGCAATGCCGTGAAAATTGGAACGACACGGTTCGCTTTCGCCTCCAAGTATGCCGTTTTCGGCGAAGTTACAATTATTCGCGCCCCAGGAAGATTCACGTCTTCCCACTTCAAGGAAAGCACTTCTGTGAGTTCCTCGGCCCCGACGACCTGATGCAGGACGAAGACCTCGGCGAGATCCTGGCCCTCGCCCGCAAGGTGGGTTGCAGGTCAATGTCGTCACGGTGATGCGTATCGTTTCGCTCGCTGACGCTCGCGGCTCTGTAATTATCGCGGCTCGGTTATGCTGCCCGGCTTTTGTAGAACCGATTCGCAAACAATCCCTCCAACGCGAACAGCACCAGCACGGCGATCAGCAGCCACGGGAATAGTTCCACCGGTTCGTCGAAACCGGTGGCGGGCACGTCGGTGAGTTTCTCGTCGCGGCCCATCACGGCCACGCGGCCGGGGCCGAACAGCGGGTCGAACGCTTCCTCCGGCACCTTCTCCAGCACGCTCTCTTCGGGCGGCGCGCTCAAGCTGAAGCGTTCCTCCCACGGTTGATCCTTGAAGCGTAGGCGGAACTCGCCGGGGTTGAGCGTCAGCGGGCGCGTCACGCGGTATTCGGTTTGTTTCTCGCCCAACGGCGGCGTCGCATCCTTGCCGCTGACCCCCGGCCCACTCAACAACAACTGCGGCGGTTTGCCCTCGCGCACCGGTAGCGGCAAGGTCACGTCTTGCCCGGTCGGAAAGTTGTACACGGCATCGTCCGGGCTGCCGGCGAGGTAGCGCATCAGCACGTTGGGGAACACCACATACCACGAGGTGTTCACCGTGCGCCAATAATCGTTCCAACGTTCGATACCGGTGTCCTCGGCATCTTGTACATCGATGCGGGTGGTGAGCAACAGCACCTTGCCGCGGCCGAAGATGCGTTCCAGCACGGCGGGGCGGCGCTTGGCGGGGTCGTCCTCGCCGTCGTCGTAGGTCGCGGCAACCACTGTTTCCGGCGGCTTGTCCTTGATTTCGTAGTGCTTCCAAGCGTGGGCCTTGCCGGTCTCTTTGAACAGATCGATGTCCGGGCGGCGTCGCCATTCGCGGAACGGGGCCAAGAGCGGATGCGCCAGATCGCGGTCGCCGTCGAGCTTCCAACTCACGCCTTTGTTCCGCGGAGCCGGTTCGTCCCGCCAGTCCTTCACCACCCCCAATGTCGCGGGCATCAACTCCCACTCGGCGTATTTATCTACGTTCACTCCTGGGGCGATCAGCAGCTTGCCACCGCCTTCCACATACGCTTTAAGCTTCGCCGCAAGCGGCGTAGGATCGGCAACGCTAATCAGCGTGACCGCTTCGTACCCGGCGAAGTCCTTCACCTCGTCCGGCTTCATCACCACGCACTCGAATTCCTTCTTGCGTTCGTGGGCCAGGCGCCACAACTCGGCCTCGTAGGGGTCGTCCGCGATGGCCAGAATCTTCCGTTTCGCGGCCACGGCGAACGTGAGCGTGCGGGTGTTATCGAAGGCGAGATTGTCGTCCCGCAGTTGGATCACCGCGGTGTGGAAGCCGGGGGCCAGCCCGCTGAACTTGAACGCGACCGCTTGTTGGCTCCCGGCCGTGAGGGTCAACTGGCGGCGTTCGGGTGTAGGCGATTCATCCAAAATTACCGTGATCGAGGCGGCTGGTACATCGGCGCCATCGGCCCGCACGGTCACGCTGAACACGGCATCGGCCGAACCGCTCACCATCTGCGGTTTCATTTCCACGCCGAGGATCGCCACATTCGTCGGCTTCTCGATGCCCACATCCACGAAGAGATGCACCGGCTTGGGATCGGGGATGGTATCGCGCAACTTCACGAGGCTTTCGCTGCGGCGGCCGTCCCACGAACTGGCCATGCGGTCGCCGAAGATCGCTACCATTCGCGGCCAGGGTTGCTCGCTGCCGGTTTCCGAATCGACGGTTTTGAGAAGCTGGTACGCCGAGGCGAGCGTTTCCGTGAGGGGCGGCGCGAACCCGGCCGGTTCCTTGAAAGTGTCGAGGCGGGCGTGGGCATCGGCGAGGGATTGTTCCCAATTGCCGAAGGCGTCGTTGGGGTCGAGGATGGCCACTTTGGAATTGGCCGGGAGCTTGTCGATCCATTCGTGGGCGAGCCGGCGGGCCTCCGCCAAGCGGGTGGCGCCGTTGGCGGTATAGCCCATGCTGGGAGAGGTATCGAGGATCAGCACCGCGGCGATGGGGCGTTCGGTGCCGAGGCCGAGCCGGGCACTATGCATTCGCGGTTGGTACAGTGTGAGGCAGAAGAGCGCGATCAACAGCATGCGCAAGAGCAAAAGCAGGAAGTGGCGCAGCCGCATCTTCCGCGAGTTGGTTCGCTGCTTCACTTGGAGGAAGCGCAGCGCCGGGAAGATGAGCCGTTTCGGCTCCTGCTTCATGATGAGGTGCAGCAGGATCGGCAGGCCCACGAGGGCCACACCCGCCAGCAGGATCGCGTTCATAGGGTTAGGTTAGGGAAAGTGGAAATTCAGCCCATCGGCATACAGAGTTCGATTCGCACCCCGAACGGGCAGCGCACCGGCGAATGCGAGTGCGGTGCAGCCGGTTTCGAGTTCGCCGAAGCACTTCGAGTCGTCCAGGAAACGCGTGGCGAACCCGAAGGCCCGCTTCTCGCTTAGCTCGAAGCGACCCTCTGTTTAGCGGGAGAGAGGGTGAAATATCAGCTGCCATTCACCGCACCTCAGCGCGCGTACCACGAGATGAGTTTGGCGATCTCGCCGCGATCCGAGAGGGTGCGGGTGGCCCACATTTGCCGGCGGGTGGCCAACAGTTTGTTGAAGCCGAAGTTGTCGTCCACCACGCGGAGGGCCAACCGGATCGCTTCGGTGCGATCGAGGTTGCCCGCCGCGAACACGCGGCCGAGCCAAAGGATCACCGGGAAGGTGAGCAGCAGCGTATCGAGGCCGTCCCAGAAATTGCTGCCGTATAAACTCGGCCCGCAGAATTGCAACGAATCGACTTTCACTCGGTAGTAGCGATCCAAGAGCTCCTCCGCTTCGGCGGGGATTCGCCCGGCGGCTTCCTCGGCACGGGCGAAGGTCACTTCCGGAACGCGGGCGTGCAACTTCGGCACCTTCCCTTTCCCACGGGCGTAGCGCCACGCCGAACGCATGCGGAACCAGCGGCTCGTGCTGGCGATGCCCTTCTCCGGGCCGTTATCTTTGCGGCCGTAGATCGCCGCGAGTTGTCGGAAGATCATCCGACCGATCCAACCGGGTTTCGGCAACGCCGAAGGTTCCGCCGGGGTTTCATCGGCGACCGCCGCCGTGATAACATCCAAAAAGACGTTCAACCGATGCCCTCGGACATTATCGAACTTCGATTTTCGACAAATCGACGCGAGGGCGATCACCCGGCGGAGCCGGAGTTCCAACGGATGCGAACCGTCCGATAACAGTTGGAGTATGGAAGTTCGGAACTGTTGGAGTTCGCTCCATTCGACCGCTTGCCCCTTCTGCAACGGCGGCGGTCGGGATTTCGTGACCGCGTCCCCGGCATCGGCTTCCACCATCGCCGCGTATTCGGCGGTGTTAGCGAGGTGATCGGGAAGCGGCCGCCCTTCGTTCTTCGCAACCGCCGGGCAAGCGAAGCGCATCCCCACACGCCAATGATCCCCGGCAGGCACGAGAACGAACGGGTAGATCCGGCAAGCCATCGGCTTGGCCGCTTCGCCGAACTTCGCGTGAATCCGGCAGCGATTCGATTCATCGAGGAACACGCAAGAACCATCCGGCTTGTGATTCAAACGGTGGCTAGCGGAAGCTTTGTCGAACGTTGTGGGAACGATCCCTTCCCAACCTTGTGCCAGCAAACGCACGCGCTCGGCTTCGGATACGCCCACGGCGTAGCTGCGGCAGCAATCCGAGCAGCTCTGGCAATCCCAGTTTTGTATCGTCGGCAGCGACTTCACCGGCATCGGCATCGCGGTATTCCCCGTTTCACAATCCCATGGAGGTGAGGTGGATCGTTGCGATGCGATCCAATTCTCGAACGAATTCGTCGCAGGCTTGCTTCCAATCCCGCACCTCGGCCAGCCCGAAAGTTCCTGCCTCGGTCGGGTGGCTGTCGTTGTAATGGGCGCAATAGTTTCTCCACTGATTGAGTTGATGGAGTTTACTCCGGCGCGCCTTGTTCAACTTCCGGGTGGGTTCGTCCGGTGCCAAGGCGGTATCGAAGTCGATCCCGAAGCGTTCATAATCACTCTTGATTGTCGCACAGTCCGCATTGCGACTGTTGAGTTTGAGATCGGAATCGCATTGTATTTGGATGGCGCGGGTGAGGTTCGGTGATGTGGCACTTGCCACCCGGAGGCTCATCTCGGTGTACAAGTCTCGGCAGAAGCCTTGGAAGTGGGCACTCAGGAGCATGACGTAAGATCGTAGGCATTCGTCGAACAGGGCGGCTCCGAGGATCTCGCCTGCGAATTGCCGGTCATCGAAATCGTTCAACGATTTCATTCGGAAGGTTTGCCACTTGATCAGCGCGAGTGAGGCCACGGATGGATCCCGGACATGAAACGACGGTTCACTTCCTCGGTGCTTCCGTCTTTTCGATCTGATCCTCCCAAACCTCGATGAACCGAGGCTTGCCACGGAACGGGTGGATCTGCAGCCGGTAGACCTGGGAAGCGTTCGGGCCGAGTATGCCGCGCAATTCGACAACCTTGGCAATCATCAACGGCGGCAACTTGAACTTCACCCAGTCGCCGAGGGCGAATAGGGTCGGGGTTTCCAAGGTCGCGTTCATGGCAAGCTCCGATATCGGTAGTACCATTGTACACCGTTGTGCATCACATCGGCCAGCGACGTTTGTCCGGCCCGGCCTTGAACACGTCGCGGATCGCACACCCGATCCGAGCGAGCCACAATCCGAACGCCAACGGTCGGCCGTTCGTATTCCGGCAGAGTGTGCGGTAACGGTTCATCAACCCGTTCGCGTCGTCGCGTTCGCGCTCGGCCTGCACCAATTTCAGCTCCATCACTTCCGCATCGTGGTTCCGCCGAACCGCGATCTGCTCCTCCCGAACGAAGGCCGCGAGTGCGGCATTCAAGCGAGTGTCTAAGTCTTTCACTCGGGCTTCGAGCGTGGGGATCTCCCACGGAATGTAATCGTCGAACACGTTGGGCGGCACCGCGAAGCGTTCGAGCAGCGCCGCGTCTTCGCTCCGCACATAGTAGCGGTTCAGCCCGTCGAAGTACGCGAATCGGTAATCGGCTTGCAGCAGCAGGGGTTCCCAGCGCTCGTGGGTGGGCACGGCCCGCATCGGTTCGGTCGCTTCGACGATCAACACGCGGGGGCGGAACTTCGCCCAATCGTTGCCGAGGATCACTTCGCGTTCGTGCCCTTCCACGTCGATGCTGAGGAAGTCGATGGTCTTGCCGTTCGCATGTTCGGCGAGAATCTCGCGCAAGGGTTTGGCTTCCACGTTGCGCTCATACATCCCCGCGGCGAAGCTCCGCATGGCATCGTTGATGGCGGGCTTAATTGCACCGAGGGCCGGGCTGGCGGGGAACTCGGTGAACTTCAATGTGCCGGCCTGATCGGATGCGGCCACATTCAAATTCACATCGCGGGGGCGAGCGGTCGGCAAGGTATCGAACACCGCCCCCGGTTCGATGTTGATGCCGTGCCAGCCCGATTCGTAGAAGTGCCGGGTGAGCGAAGCGTGATTGGGATCGCACGCCCCGACATCCACGTAGAACCCCGCCGGCACCTCGCGGAACACCCGGGCCAGGAGGACATCTTCACGGTTCTGGGAATAGGAGATCATGGATAGTGTTCAGTGTTCGGTGTTCAGTGTTCAGTTGAGTCCCAATCGGGATTCGTTCAACATCAATCACTCGGGCAAGTGAGGTTTTGCTGAACACTGAACACTGTCAACTGAACACTACGCTTCGTTGTTCCACATCGACAAGCCGAAGCCGTTGAGGTCGATATCTTCGCCTTTTTCGGATTCGCCGAGGCCGCCGCGGTCGAGTGAGAGACGGATGTAGGCCCAGAATACCGCCTTCTCGCCTTGCATGTCGTAGCCGTTCGAATCGACGTCGGCCTCGATCAGCCAACGCCAGCCGCGGCGGTCGCCCCCGGCTTCGGTGGCGCCTTCCTGCCAACCTTTGAGAATGCGAGACATGTGCGTGCTGGCTTGCTTCCACGATTTGGGATCGTCGATGTGAACGCTGAATTCGTCCGCGGCGGTTTCAAATTCGGCGCCGGGCACGTTCTTCACCGCCTCGAAAAGGCGGTGTTCCAATTCGCTGCATCGCCACGGCGACCACAAATGGAACGTGACGCCATCGGCTTCGACCGTCAGCCCGTAAAGTTCGACTTTCATATTCGGCAATTCCAACAAATGGGTATCCGCAATCTACGCCCCAACACCGGCTGTGGAAACGAAAAACCCCGGTTCCGAGAACCGGGGTTTTGCAATTTGGGCAAGGTTCCGAATTACTTTGGTGTACGGCGCGTGCGGAACTTCACCGCCTTCATACGGTTTTCCAGAGTCATCGCCGGGGCAGGTGCGTCGGGGGCCAATTGGGCGGCGATGCGATTGACATGCACCGGAATCGGTTCTGTGCAGCCGAGTTCCGCATCTTTCTTGGCGCGGATTTCATCGCGGTCGATCTTCACATCCCGGGGTGCGGCGATGCCGATCTTCACTCGTCCCGGGCCGACTTCGACCACGGTGATGCGGATGTTGTTGCCGATAACGATTTCTTCGCCGACTTTTCGAGTAAGCACTAACATGGTGGATCCCTCCGATGACCAGCAAGTGAGAGCGCCGCGAAGGGGAATCCCCCGACACAACGCGAATGCTGGGTGCATGATGCGTAGCAGGCAAAATTATGAGTGGCAGAAAGGAGGGAAGTGGAAGGAGGAGGTGTTTATCAAACACGCACCATCCTGGCGCTTCGATCCATCCTGCTATTGGAAGCCGGCCGGGGTAGCCTGCTGAAAATCCCCGGCCCGCATAATCCATATATCCATTGCAAACCGCGTGCCCAACAGAACCGATCTTAACGTTTGTAACGGTTACTTAGTATATGACATCATTTCTCGACTAGCAAATATTACTTGAGAAATAACCTTGCCTTTCAGAAATCCAACACCCGTCCCCAGCCAAGCGCGGAAAATATCTATCGCAGATTGCCCAATCTAGCCATTGTTACGCAGTCCGCGTCCCCGATCCAGCGTGTCTTGCGATCGCAATCCTACTTCATGCCGATGTCCACTGAAAGCTCCGTAGAACAAATGCTGGCTGACCCACGGATTCCAACATGCATATCGGCATCGCCTTCGACCTCAAACCCGATTCCCCGCTCCCCGCCGGGGCGCCGGACGATCTCCACGAGGAGTTCGATTCCCCTATCACGGTACAGGCCATTGCGGAAGCTTTGCATGCCCTCGGCCATACCACCGCCGAACTCGGCAACGGCAAGCCGTTGCTCGAATCGCTGCTGAAATCGCCCCCCGATTTCGTCTTCAACATTGCCGAAGGCACCGGCATCTCCCGCAACCGCGAGGCCCGCGTGCCGGCCGTGTGCGAGATGCTCGGCATCCCCTGCACCGGTTCCGATCCGCTGACGCTGGCCATGGCGTTGGATAAAGACATGACGCGGCGGATCGTTGCCGATGCCGGGGTGACCATACCCATCGGCTTCGTACTGAAGCCGCAACTGCCATACGATGGCGACTTCGCCGAGTTCCCCGCGCTGCTGAGCGAACACGGCCTGACATGCCCGGTGATTATCAAGCCGACCTGCGAAGGTTCGAGCAAGGGCATTCGCAATCGCTGCCTGATCGAGAAGCCCGAAGACTTCGGCCCGACCGTGCTCGAACTCTGGAAAGCATACCGCCAACCGGTGTTGGTGGAAGAGTTCATCGCCGGGGAGGAAGTGACCATCGGCATCTTGGGGAACGATCCGCCGGAGGTGCTCGGGGCGATGCGGGTGGTGCCGAAAACGGCGACGGCAAACTTCGTGTACAGCTTGGAAGTGAAGCGGAATTGGGAAGAGATGGTGACCTACGAATGCCCGCCGAAGTTGGCGAAGGGGGCGCTGCGTGCACTGGAAGAAGCCGCGCTCGCGGCGTTCGAGGCGGTCGGTTGCCGGGATGTAGCCCGGTTGGATTTCCGCATTCGGGATGGCGTGCCGTACTTCATCGAGGTGAACCCACTGCCGGGCTTGAACCCGATTGTCGGCGATTTGATCCTGATTTGCAAGGCGCTGCAGATCACGCACGCCGAGTTGATCCGGCGCATCCTCGATGCGGCGGTGAAGCGATCCGGGTGAAGGGTAGAACCTACGGCTTCCGTTTCCGCAGCGGTTGCGGGGTGCTTTCGCAGAGCGGTTTGCTGTGGGTCGGCTCGGCGAGGATTTCCGCCAGCGTGGTAGAGGCGAACGCGGCTTCCACACTGGCGAGTGCATTATCCAAACGCCGGTGCAACGGGCAAAGCTTCACCCCGTGTGAACGCAGTTTCAACGGGCAAGTGCGAATGCGCTGGAGCGGTTCCACCGCATTCACCACTTCGAGAATCGTCAAATCTTCGGGCGATTTCACCAGCGTAATACCGCCGCCGACACCCCGTTGCGAATGGACTAAACCTTCCCGCGTCAGCCCCTGCAGAATCTTCGCCAAGTACGCGGCGGGCACCTGCGTACGCTCGGCGATGGCGGCGGTGGTCATCGGTTCGCCCCGTTCGCTGGCCAACAGCACCACGGCCCGGAGGGCGTATTCGACAGTATCGGAAAGCACGGATTCCCTCCGGGAACAAATCGGACGCCAATATCCAATTGTATCGGCCGCTCCGTTCCCGCTTCAACTCATACTCATGCTTTTCAAGAACTCGGTGAAGTCATCCTCCGATGGAAGCGCCCGCATTGTGGATAACAATCGCGCGTCGTCGCAGTGCTTCCTGCCAATCCTTGAGCCTCTTTTTTCGTTCGTCGGATTTGGCGAGTTCGTCGTACGGCGGGGAAATCTCGGGAATCGTAGCATGGCCGGGATCGGATACGGTCGGGGAAGAATCGATACTCAGTTCCCCGAATCCCACAAGATTGAACCGACAGACGGAGTAACTCGATGCAGGCTTGCGGGTATCGGCGAGTATTCTTCCGAGGGGATCCGCAAATCGGTCTTGGAAGGAAACGGAGATACCGGTCGTGTCTTCGCGGGTCGGACGGAATGCGGCCGCAGGAATGGCGGAGGAAAATGGTTCGGGGAGAAACCGCCGTAGCAACGGTTCCTCCCGTTGGAAATTCATTTGGACTTCCTCGGACATCAAAACTCCACAGTCCGAAGAACGCTTTTTCCGTTGGTGAACTTGATGTACTCCTCGGCCGTATCATCGCTCAAAACGTCGAAGGAACGGAAGACTTGGTCACCTTCGGCATCGTGCCATTCCAGAACAATCGTGGCGTCGCAGGTACCGGTCATAACAGTCGGCAAATTTTCGCCATGGATATACAACCAACAGATCAACCGCCGAGTTCCATGGACCACCGATTCCGGCAGCCGGGGCGTTTCCGCATCGTCGAACTCGGCGTGGCGCTGTTCGATGTTCCGGATCAACGGCAAGTAGAAACTCCATTCAACACTGATGCCGTCCAATTCCGAGACGGATGAGGTATGTGGTTCGGTAATAGGTTCATCAAGCATGGTGTTTCACCTTGGAATTGGAGTCTAACCTTGCGGCCAGCGTCCGTCAATCCGTTTAACTCATGCTCATGCTTTTCAAGAACTCGGCGTTCGTTTTGTGGCGGCTCAGGTGCTTCAACAGCAGTTCCACAGCTTCCACCGGGTGCATATCGGCGAGGACCTTGTGCAGCATGTGAACCTGCGCGAGTTCGGTCTCGCTGCGGAGGAGTTCTTCCTTGCGGGTACCGCTCTTGTTCACGTCGATGGCGGGGTAGATGCGGCGATCGATCAAACGGCGATCCAAATGCACTTCCATGTTCCCGGTGCCTTTGAACTCCTCGAAGATGATATCGTCGAGCTTGCTGCCGGTATCGACGAGGGCGGTGGCGATGATGGTGAGCGATCCGCCTTCGAGGACCTTGCGGGCGGCGCCGAAGAAGCGTTTGGGTTTTTGCAGCGCCCCGGCATCGAGGCCGCCGGAGAGGAGTTTGCCGGTGCCGGGGAGTTCGTTGTTGTAGGCCCGCGCGAGCCGGGTCACGCTATCGAGGAGGATGACCACATCGGTGCCGAACTCGACGAGGCGGCGGGCTTTTTCGATGACCATTTCGGCCACTTGGATGTGCCGGGCGGTCGGTTCGTCGAAGGTGCTGCTCACCACTTCGACCTTCGGCCCCTTCACGCTGCGGCTCATCTCCGTCACTTCTTCCGGGCGTTCGTCGATCAGTAGCACGATGACGTAACATTCCGGGTGATTTTTGATGATGGCGTTGGCGATCTGTTGCATCAGTACGGTCTTGCCGGTGCGCGGCGGTGCCACGATCAGCGCCCGTTGGCCTTTGCCGATGGGCGTGATCAGATCGATGATGCGAGTGCTCATCTCCTTAGGATCGGATTCGAGCTTCAAGCGTTCGTTCGGGTGCGCGGCCGTGAGATCACCGAACAGCGCTATCTTGTTCAGCATGTCCGGTTCGTTGAGGTTGATCGCCTCGACGCGGAGCAGGGCGAAGTAGCGTTCGTTCTCTTTGGGGGGGCGGATTTGCCCGGCGACGACGCTGCCGGTACGCAGGCCGAAGCGGCGGATTTGGCTCGGGCTGATGTAGATGTCGTCCGGGCAGGGGAGGTAGTTGTAATCGGGGCTGCGGAGGAAGCCGAAGCCATCGGGCAGCACTTCGAGAGTTCCTTCGCCGAACATCAGGCCGTTCTGCTTCACCCGCTCTTTGAGGATGCGGAAGATCAAATCCTGCTTTTTCAGCCCTTGGTATTCATCGCGCGGGATGCCGTCGGCGATCGCTTCCGCTTGCAGTTGCGCGAGGGTTTGCTGTTGGAGTTCGGAGATGTAGGTGTTGCCGCGCTTCACCTCCTCGTAGCGGTTGTTGGTTTCGGCATCGAAGCCGCGTTCGTTGGGGTCGAGCGCGCGCTGGGGGATCGGCGTATCCACGGGAGTGGGAACGTTCGATTGTTCCGGCACCGCTTCGGGGGCGGCGGCTTCCGGCTCCGCTTCGCCTTTGGCGGGGGATTTCGCGCGCTTCTTGCGCACTTTCGGTTTCGTTTCTTCTTCCGACATGGAATATCCTTTCGCGCTCCCCTCCGGGTCGCGGCTAAACAAAACCCCACAGTTTCAACGCGGCGACAATCTTCGTTTCCAACTCGTCCACCGTGCCATCGTTCATCAGAACAACATCGGATTGAGCAATCTTCACCGGGTTCGGGAGTTGCGAAGCTTCCCGTTCGGTGAGGTCGCGTTCGCTCCAACCGCGATTCGCTACACGTTCTAACCGAACGGCGAACGGGGCATCCACATACAACACGCGGTCGCACATCTTTCGCCAATCGGCTTCGATCAACACCGCGGCATCGAGCACCACGAACGGCGAAGTGTTGGTTTGAATCCGTTCGTGGGCCATCGCGCCGATGATCGGGAACATCCGCGATTCCAGCCACTTCAACTCGGTACGATCGCGGAACACGATGCCCGCAACTGCCCGGCGGTTCGCGGAACCATTCGGGTTCGCCACGGTCGGCCCCCAACGTTCTCGCAACTGTGCGACGACCTCGGGCCGGTTGATCGCGGCGTGCCCGAGGGCATCGCAATCGACCGCGTTGCCGCCGTGCCCGGCGAGCAACTTCGCCGCGGTGCTCTTTCCGGCGCCGATGGCCCCGATCAGGCCGATCACGGGGGGGCGATTCACGATCCGTTCCCGTTCGGGATGTTGTGTTGTGCGAGCAGCGCTTGGAGCTTCGCCAGTTTGGCCTCGGCTTCCTCGAGCTTTTCGTCTTTCGTGAGGACGAGCCGGCCGGTTGTGGCGTCGATCAGCCTTAACATTTCATGCTCGCCGGTGAGCCTGAACCCGAGTTCGGATTCGAAGACGTCGTTTCCGTCCGGGATCAAACGCTGATAGATGCGCCCTTCCAAACGGAACCCTTGCAGCCGGGGTACGAGGTATTGACCGAGCGGATCGAAGATGAAGTATTCACGGACGCCGAGTTCCGAGTATTTGCGGTACTTCTTGCCGAGGTCGTCGCGCCATGTGCTCTTCGATGCCATCTCGAATACGACGGCGGGAACGACGCGGTTCTCCTCCCAAGCCTTGAAACATCCCCGTTCCGAAAGCGGTCGATCCGGGACACCGATCGCCACGAACATATCGGGTGCCAAACATTCTCCGGTGTCGCCTTCGTTCCAATACCAATTTTGGTTGGTG
>Ga0105045_10000736_pt1 | contig 25021 bp, 13 predicted proteins | sample MAT02_FD_78089 | JGI IMG/M metagenome (GOLD analysis project Ga0105045, IMG submission 78089) | Freshwater microbial communities from Lake Fryxell liftoff mats and glacier meltwater in Antarctica - MAT-02 (megahit assembly) | ecosystem: Environmental > Aquatic > Freshwater > Ice > Liftoff... | reverse complement strand
TCCACCGCATCATGGTCGCACCAGGCCGCGAGCACCAACAGCGCCGCACAGCCGGCGCTGACGCCCGCGTTGGTGTGCAAGTCGGCGCGGGCGAGGCCGACGTACCCGCCCCAGTACAGCCACTGCGTCAGCGCATCCCACATATAAAAGCCCGCGTTGGCCAGCACGATCCACCGCCGCTCCGTCGCTCGTCGCATGCGCATCGACGCGATCGTCACCGCTGACACGAACAGGTGGAAGCTGGCGATGCTAAACCACAGGAACTCGCGGGTCGGCGTCGCCGCTCCCCCGCGGTAGGTCGCGTCGAGCAGCGCCGAGTCGGCGAGCAGCGTGCCGGCGATCAGAAGGTTGAACAGCACGTACAACGCGACGATGCCTCTGGTGACGCGCGCCATCGCGTCCATGCTACTGCAACGATGTTCGCCTGGCCTGTCGATGTCGGCCCGAACTGCGACTGTGTCCAGACCAGGGTCGCAGATACCACGGCCCTGCGGTGTGGTCCGGCGGGGTCGGCCGGCGTACGGCTGCTGAGGTCGGCGTGTGGTGCGGGGTGCCTGGGGCGAGTCGGCCACAGGCTCGAGGCCCTCGGCGGGCGATCGGACGGCGGGCGGAGATCCCGGTCCACCGCGAACGCGACCCGACCGTCGCTGACGAGGAAGCGGTCACCAGCATGGAGACGTCGCCCGCACCCGCACACAGCGTTGGCGCGCTCCTCCACGTCATCGAGGGGACCGCCACTCGATCTCCACCTCGGCGTGCTGCCGCGGGCCGTCCATTCCTCCTTATCGTGCGGGTCCGCGAGAACCAGGATCGAGCGCGGTCATGAAACGAACGTAGGTACCCATGCGCGCGCCCGGCCACCCAGAATTTCATCGGCCGCGCTCGCCGGGAGATCCAAAGGGTCGCCGGCCGAGTAGCATGCTCCGACATGACTACGGCCGCGACCGCGGGCCGACCTTAGGAGGGAGATGCAATGCACATGAACACGAGATCGAAAACTGGGCTGGCGGCCGTCGCCATCGCTGCCATCTGCGGGGGAAGCTGGTGGACATCCACCGTCCTGGCATCCGACCACGACGAGGCACCGCTCGTGAAGCTGGACGCCGCGCAGGACATCACGGACCTGTACGTCTTCAACAGCGCCCCGGGCAAGACCACCATCATCGTGTGTTGGGCCGGCTTCAACGACAGCCGACCGCAGCCCGACGCCACGGGCCTGTATGACGCCAAGGCGCTCTACACGATCTGGGTCGACAACGACGGCGACAACAAGGCGGACCACAAGATCTACTGGCGCTACGGCGCCAACGAAAAGGACCAGATCGGCATTCAGTGGGAAGGCATCCCGGGGATCGAGGACACGAAGGTGTCCGGCGCCGTGGAGACCGTGTTCGACGCCAGCCCCCTTGCGCGCGTCTGGACCGGCCACGTCGACGACCCGTTCTTCTTCGACGCTGCGGGTTACCTGATGACGGTCGACACCGGGACGGTGATGTTCGACAGCAAGCGCGACTTCTTGGCCGGGCTCAACGTCACCGCCGCCGCGATCGAGATCGACACGGACATCCTCGCCAAGGGCACCAACAAGATCCAGGTGTGGGCCACCGCATCGAGGAAGGAGTAGGCCACCATGAAGAAGCATACTTACACTCACGCACTTCTCGGGGCCCTGCTGTTCTCCACGCTCACCGCATGCGGTGACGACGGCGGAACGACCGACGGCAGCACCGGCAACGTCACCACGACGATGCCTGCCACCACGACCAACCCGACCACCACGGATCCCACCACGTCGACCGACCCGACCACGTCGACCGATCCCACGGCGGACCCGACCACCACGACCGACCCCACGGCGGACCCGACCACCACGACCGACCCCACGGTGGACCCGACCGACAGCACCACCGGTGACAATGGCTTCGTATTCCCGGACGACCCCATCGACGCGTACAAGCAGATCGACCGCCACGGCGCGGTCGAGGCTGGCACCGCGGGCATCGCCGCTGCCGGCGGCTTGGGCTTCTCGCCCGGTCAGGCCGACATGATCAAGATCCGCGACGCGTACAACGCGAGCAACCCCGAGGAGGATGTCGCCGAGATGTGGCTGGGCGAGATCGCCAAGAGCATCATGTTCTTCCATGCCGCGCTCGACGACGACCTCATGATGCTGGGGCTCACCCCCGCGACCTTCGCGGAGACCGTCGCGCAGGCGGGACCGGTCATCATCCCGGACACGATCAAGTACGACCCCAAGCTGCCGACCGCGTACCCGAACGGTCGTAAGCTCGAGGACCCGGTCGTCGACATCACGCTCGCCGCCGTGCTGCTCAACCTCAAAGTGCATCCACTGGACTTCTTCGTGAAGCTGCCGCTCAACCCCCCGAAGAATGACGTGGCCTTCCTGGCGGAGTGGCCGTACCTGGCCCCCCCGCACCCGCCGTTGTAATTCCGCAGCAGCCGCTGCGAGGTTTGCGGGCAGCTCCCCGGGTGTGCCAAGCTCCCGGGGAGCTTCTTGTATTTTCGAGGCCGAGAAAACGACGAGCATGGACACTAAAACGATCATCGCCGCGGCCGCGATCGCGTTCGGAGTCACGGCGCTCATCTCCCAGATCGACCTGCGCGGCGGCAAATCGGCGCCTTCGGTCGACATGCCGGGGCCCGGCGTGGCGGCGACCATCGCGGCGACCGCGGCGACCGCGGCGACCGGGGCGAGCTATGCGGCGTTGCTCGGCGACCTCGACCTGCGCATCGAGGGCTTGCAGAAGCGGGCGAACGCCCGCGCCGACGATTGGCTGATCCGCGCCCACCTCGCTGGCAACGTGCTCGAGCGCGCCAGCCTGAGCAACCAGAACGACGACTTCGCCCGGGTCGAGGCGGTGCTCGACGACGCGTTCGCCATCGCCGTCGCCGGCAGCGGCCCCGTGTTGGTCGCCGCCCGCTTCAACTTCGCGATTCATCGCCTCGAGGCCGCCGAGAAGTACCTCGACATCCTCGACCGCCGCGCCGTGCCCCGGGCCGACGACACGCTGGCCGCGCGAGTCCTGCGCGCCGAGATCGCGGTGCAGCGCGGCCAGTACGAGCACGCCTTCACCGAGCTCACCGCCGTCGCGGCGATCGAACCGGCCTCGGCGAACGTCGAGCTCGCGCTCTACCACGCCAAGACCGGCGACCCAACGAAGGCCGAGGCGCTCCTCGAAGCCGCGCTGGCGTCGACCGAAGCGAATGACCCGCGGCGCCGGGCCTGGCTGCGGCTGCAACGCGGCGTCCTGGCCATGGACCGCGGGGACTTGCAGGCGGCGCTGCAGCATCTCGTCGACGCCGACGCCGAGCTCGCCGACTGGTGGCTCGTGCAGGAGAACATCGCCGAGATCCACAGCCGTCGCGACGAGCACGCCGAGGCGGTGGCCATCTACGAGGTGCTGGTCAGCACCGTCGATCTGCCCCAGCACATGGACGCGCTCGCGGCCCTGTACCGCCACAAGGGCGAGCCCGAGAAGGCCGCTGAGCTGATCGCTCGCGCCGCCGCGCGGTGGGAGCTGCAGCTCGCAAAGTTCCCCGAGTCCGCGATGGGCCACTGCCTGCAACACCACCTGCAATTCGGGACCCCGGAGCGGGCGCTCGAGCTGGCGCTCGCCAACTATGCGACGCGCCCGGGTGGCGACGCCCAGGTTGCGCTCGCCAGGGCGTATCTCCAGGCGGGCAAGCCCGCCGAGGCGCTCGCCATGGCGGACAAGGCATTGGCCTCGCCATACCGCTCGGCCCGGCTGCACGATGTCGCCGCGAAGGCCCACGCCGCGCTCGGACACACCGCGGCCGCCGAGGAGCAGATCAACCTGCGCCTCGCCCTCAACCCCCGCTTCTCGGACAACGAGCACTCACACTGAGCGCGTCGTCTCGCGTCGTCTCGCGTCGTCTCGCCCCATCGCCCCACGACTACGCCGCGGTCGCCCGGCCCCATTGTCCAGGGTTCGGACGCCGCGGGCGATGAGGAGCAGGTCTTTCTACGCGTCGCGCTGAAACAGCCGGGCGAGGCAACGCCCAGACGCTGCGGGCCGGCGACGGCGCGGCGCTGTCCGAGGAGACGCGCTGCCCATCGAGGGCGTCGACGGCGGCGAGGTCATCGTGTTCGACCTCGCGTGAACACCGAGACCGTCAGCCGCTCGCGCCCGGTACGGCCGGCCGCGCGGTCAGCAGCGCCTCGAGACACCCCACCAGCTCGTCGACGTTCACCGGTTTCGTGAGGTAATGGCAGAAGCCGGCGAGCAGGCCGCGTTGCCGGTCGCGTTCGGACGCGGCGGCGGTGAGGGCGATCACCGGGATGTCCATTGTGGTCACCCGGCCGCGCAGCAGCCGGAGGGCGTCGAGGCCGCTCATTCCCGGGAGATTGATGTCCATGATGATGACCTGGGGCAGCCGTTCACGGGCGAACTCAACGCCCTGCTCGGCGGTCGAGGTGGTCACGATCTCGATGTCGTCCAGCGACTGCACGAGGTCCTTCATGAAGCGCACGTTCGCGGGATTATCCTCCACGTAGAGAATGAGCCGGCGCGGCGTCCCTGCGGTCCGCGCGGGTTGGTCCGCGCGGAGCATGACCGCCGCGTCCGGCCGCGGAGCCGTGGTATCGACGGGCAGGTCGATCCAAAACTGCGAACCGCTGCCCACCACGCTGTGAAACCCCACGCTGCCGTGCATCAACGCGGCGAGGCGTTTTGTGATGACGAGCCCGATACCGGTGCCCTCGATGGCCCCCATCTCCTGGCCGGCCCGCTGAAACGGCTGAAACAGCTTGGCGTGGTGTTCGGCGGCGATGCCCATGCCCGTGTCCGTCACCGTGACGCGAATGCGATCGCCCTCGCTGGCAGATGCGCCGAACGTGACCCTCCCGTTCGGACGGTTATATTTGATCGCGTTCGAGCCGTAGTTCATCAAGATCTGTACGAAACGGGTCCTGTCCGCGGTGACCGGGCGAAGGCCCTCCGGGGCATCCACCATGACCCCGATCGATCCGCCGGCCGCCATGGGGCCGAGCGTCTTTCGGACCTCCTCGAGGAGCTCGCGGACACACACCGGCTCCAACGAGATCGCCACGCTCCCGGCCTCGATGCGCGCGAGGTCGAGGATATCGTCGATGAGGCGCAGCAGGTGCTCGCCGCCCTTGAGGACCTGTCGCAGGCGATCCTTGTGGCGCTCCGACAGCGGCTCGATCTTGTCGCGCTGCAGCAGTTGTGTAAACCCGAGGATGGCGTTCATCGGCGTGCGCAGCTCGTGGCTCATCGACGCCAGGAACTCGCTCTTGGCGGCGCTGGCAGCCTCGGCGGTCGCGCGCGCGGTCCGTAGCTCCTCTTCCCTTCGCACATCGTCGGTGAGGTCCCAGACCGTCTTCACGATGACGCCCTCGGCCGTGCGCCGGTCGATCACCCGCAAGCTGCGACCGTCTCGCGTGCGGACGTCGAAGGACCCGGCCGCGTCACCGCGCCGCGCCACCCGCTCGTTGCGAAACCGCCTGCGGTCCTCGCTGCTTGCGAAGTCCAGGTCCGCCATCCAGGCGTCGAGCAGCTCCACGTACGACTTGCCGACCACGGGGCCCACGACCGTCTCACCGATCAAGCTGCGGTATACGCTGTTGCACAGCGACAGGTGGTCGTTCGCGTCGAACAGCGCAAACGCGCCCTGGATGCTCTCGACGGCGCTGGCGAGGCGATCGGCGGCGAGCTTCGCTGCCGCCTCGGTACGCTTGCGCTCGGTGATGTCACGAATGGCAGCCGACACCAGCACGCCGTCGGCGGTGTGGACGGGGCTCAGGCTCACCTCGATGGGAAATTCGCTGCCGTCGGCCCGGTGACCGAAGAGCTCGACCCCGGAGCCCATCGACCGCATACCCGGGTCGGCGAAGTAGCGCGCGAGGTGTGTGCGATGCGCCCCCGTGAACCGCCCGGGGATCAAGCGATCGAGCGGCGTGCCGAGCAGCCCGACGCGTGGGTGCCCGAAGACCCTTTCGGTCTGCGCGTTCGCAAACACGATGTTCCCGGCCTGGCTCACCACGACCATCGCGTCGGGCGCCGTGTCGAAGATCTGAAAGTAGAGCGTTTCGGATGGCGTGATGGTGTCAGACATTGGCGGGTATCCTCACGCAGAAGACCGCGCCGGGGGCCGCGTCCTCGACCCAAATGCAGCCGCCGTGGGCCTCCACCGCCAGCTTGCAGAACGCGAGCCCCAGGCCCCGCCCGCCGCGGGCGACCTGGCTCTCGCCCATCTCGACCTGCACGAACGGGTCGAACACCCTCTCTCGCATATCCGCCGGGATCCCGCTGCCCTCGTCAGCGACGCGGAGCTCGATCGCCGACGCCACGCCCACGACAGTGACGGTGATCGTGGTCGTCGGAGGCGCATATCGGATCGCGTTCTCGACCAGATTGACCAGCGTTCGACGCAGCAGATCCGGATCGGCGTGGACCCGGTCGGCCAGCACCGAGCTCCGAAGCGCCACCGGGCGGCGCTCCGCGTCGACCGTGAGCTCGGTGAGGATATTGCCGACCAGCTCGTGCAAGTCGAGCTCCGAGAGCCTCGGTTGCAGCTTGCCCTCCTCGGCCTTGCTCACATCCAGGAGGTTTAGGATCATGCGATCGAGCTCCCGCGCCGCGGTGTAGATGCTCGTCGCCGACTTGCGAACGCCGTCCCCCAGGCTGCGATCTCGCAGCAGCATCTGCGCGTGGAGGGCCATCGAATTGAGCGGGTTCTTTAGATCGTGCACCACGAACGCCATCAACCGCTCTTTTTGCAACTGGAGACGGACCAGGACGTCGCGCTGGTCCTTGAGCAGCGCGTAGTGTTCGCGCAGCTCGGCGCTCATACGTCGCAGCTTGAGCGCCGCCGACACCCGCACGACGAGCTCGGTCGGCCGCACCGGCTTGGTCAAGAAGTCGTCCCCCCCGGCGAGCAGCGCCCCGTCGAAGGTCTCGACGTCGCGCAGGGCCGTCAGAAACAAGATCGGGATGTCCTTGCCCCGGGGCAGCGCCCGGATGCGGGCGCACGCGGTGAATCCGTCGATATCCGGCATGCACACGTCGAGCAAGATGCAATCCGGCTGCTCCCTCTCGAAGGCAGCGACGCCTTCGATGCCACCGGTCGCGAGCACGACCCGATGCCCCTCGTCCTCGAGCGTGCTGCGGGCGAGAAATCGGTTGGTCTCGTTGTCGTCGACGACGAGGATCGTGGCGGGTTTCGCTTCAATGGATATTTGCATGGCGTTTGGCGCGCTCTGCGCTCACTGGACGCCATTTCGCTGGTCGCGATCCGTGAACTTGGACTGTCGCACGCCCGGACTAGTAAAATCCATAGGCGTAAGAAGCGCCGTTCACCTATTGTGTAGATATGCGCACGTCTGGCGCCCGGAGGATGACGACCCTCATTTGCCCTCACTGGGTCTCCTCGGTGGCCAGGACAGGGGTTGCCGACCTTTAGGGAAGACCCTAGGATGCGCCTTGTGCTGCACCAGTTTTTGAGCGTGAATCGCGCCGAAATCATCGCCCGTACGCAGGCGAAGGTCGCGGCACGGTCGGCACCGCGGGCGACCGAGGCCGAGCTCGCGCACGGGGTGCCGCTATTTTTGGAGCAGTTGGTCGCGGTGTTGCGTCGCGAGGAGAGCGCCCCGAACGCGATCGGTGAGAGCGGGAGCGTGCATGGCGGCGCGCTGTTGCGGCTGGGATTCACCATTGCTCAGGTCGTTCGCGCTTATGGTGACATCTGCCAGGCGGTGACCGAGCTGGCTGACGAGATCGAGGCACCGATCACCGTCGATGAGTTTCGTACCCTCAATCGCTGCCTCGACGACGCCATCGCCGGCGCCGTGACCGAGTATTCGCGGCTGCGCGAGCGCTCGCACGACGACCGGGAGACCGAGCGCCTCGGCGCCCTGGCCCACGAGCTGCGCAACCGCCTCAGCGCCGCGATGCTGGCGTTCGAGATGCTCAAGAGCGGGCGCGTCGGCGCCGGGGGGAGCACCGGGGCCGTCATCGAGCGCAACCTGCGGGGCCTGCGGGACCTCATCGATCGATCGCTGTCCGAGGTGCGCCTCGAGGCAGGCCTCACCTCCCGGCGGCGGATCGGAGTGGCCGAGCTCGTCGAGGAGATCGAGCTTGATGCATCCCTCGAGGCGCGCGCCATGGATATCGAGCTGACCGTGACGCCGGTGCAGGCCGGGCTGGAGGTCGCGGGGGATCGGCCGTTGCTCGCTGCAGCGGTGATAAACTTGCTGCAAAACGCCTTCAAGTTCAGCCGCAAGCGCGGGCACGTGACGCTCAGGACCACGGCCACGGCCGATCGCGTGCTCTTCGAGATCGAGGACGAGTGCGGCGGATTACCGGAGGGCAAGGCGGAGGAGTTGTTTCAGCCCTTCACGCAGCGTGGCGCCGATCGCAGGGGACTCGGGCTCGGGTTGTCGATCAGTCGCCGCGGGGTCGGGGCCAGCGGCGGCGAGGTTCGGGTCCGGGATGTGCCCGGCAAGGGCTGTGTCTTCACGATCGACCTGCCGCGCCATCAGGCCTCGCCGACCCACACCTCGGCGTGATGCTCCGCGCCGTCGTCGCGCAGCGGGATCGTGCGCTTCGGTTGCTCGACGCCGTCGCAGACGACCCGCAGGAGCTGGCCTGCGCCGCTCGCCGGCCCGCGCACGCGAATATGGTACGTGCTCCGGCGGAATCGGTAGTGGACCATGAACGACCCCCAGCCGGCCGGTAGCAGGGGCTCGACGCGGAGGTGGTCGACCTCGAGGTGGAGGCCGAGCAGCGACTCGACCTGCAGGCGATACATCCACGCGGCCGAGCCGGTATACCAGGTCCAGCCGCCGCGCCCGGCGTGCTGGGTGTTGGTATATACGTCGGCGGCGATGACATAGGGCTCGACCTTGTAGCGGGCGATGGCGGCCGGGCTGTCGCCGTGGTGTATGGGGTTGATGAGGCGAAACAGCTCCCAGGCCCGTGCCACGTCGCCGGCGGCGGCGAACGCCATCACCGCCCAGACGGCGGCGTGGGTGTATTGCCCGCCGTTCTCGCGGACCCCGGGGACGTAACCCTTGACATATCCCGGGTTGACATCGGAGCGGTCGAAGGGCGGGTCGAACAGTTGGATGAGGCCGAGCTCGCGCTTGACCAGCCTGGTGTCGAGCGCCGCGAGGGCCTGGCGCGCGCGCGCGGGATCCCCGGCGCCGGTCAGCATCGCCCAGCTCTGCGGCAGCGAGTCGATCTGGCACTCGACGTTGCTCGCCGAGCCGAGCGGCTCGCCGCTGTCGAAGTAGGCGCGTCGATACCACTCGCCGTCCCAGCCGTGCGCCTCAATGGCGCCCCGCAGCCCGGCCGCCACATCCTCGCAGCGCCCGGCGAAGGCGAGGTCGCCGGTGCCGGCCGCGAGCACGGCGAAGCGGCGCAGCACGTCATGCAGGAAGAATGCGAGCCACACGCTCTCGCCCTTGCCCCCGTCGCCGACGAGGTTCATGCCGTCGTTCCAGTCGCCGCTGCCCATGAGCGGCAGGCCGTGCTCGCCGAGGCGCAGGCCGTGCTCGATGGCTCGCACGCAATGCTCGTAGACGGTGCCCGACTCCTCCGAGCGCAGCGGGAGGTCGTAATAGCTGTCCTCGTCGGGCTTGACGGCCCGGCCCTCGAGGTAATGGGTGCGCTCGCTCAGCACGCCAGTGTCGCCGACCGCGTCGACGTAGCGACATACGGCGTAGGGCAGCCACAAGTAATCGTCGGAGATACGGGTGCGAACGCCGCGGCCCATCGGCGGGTGCCACCAGTGCTGCACGTCGCCCTCGCTAAATTGCTGCGCCGAGGCGCGGACGATCTGCTCGCGCAGGAGGGCCGGCGCGGCGTGGACCAGCGCCATCGCGTCTTGTAGCTGGTCCCGGAAGCCGAACGCGCCGCCGGACTGATAGAAGCCGCTGCGGCCCCACATGCGCGCGGCGATCACCTGGTAGAGCAGCCAGCCGTTGGCGAGGAAGTCGAACGCGGGATCGGGCGTCTGCACGTGTACGGCGCCGAGGGTGCGGTTCCAGTATGCCCATACATCGGCGAGCGCCGCGACGGCCGGGCCGACGCCACGAAACCGGCGAATGAGCGTACGCGCGTCGGTGAGGTCGATGCCGGACCCGAAGGTGAACGCGACCTCTCGGGTTTGACCGTCGGCGAGGTCGAGCATGACCTGCATCGCCAGACAGGGGTCGAAGCCGGCGCCGACCCGGCCGCTCAGGTGCGCCTTGCCCATGCACGCCGGGCGGGCGAGGTCGCCGTTGCGGCCGACGATCTCGCGGCGATCGCCGGTGTGCGTGCGCTGCTCCTCGCTGCAATCGAGGAAGGCGACCCGCCGCGAGAACTCGCTGACATAGGCGTTGCGGGCCAGCAGCGCGCCGCTGCCCGGGTCGAGCTCGGTGACCACGTAGGGCATGTTGCCGGCTCGGTGCTCGCCGAGCACCAGCTCGAAGAGCGCGGTCAACGACAGCCGACGCGCGCGCCCGGAGCGGTTGGTCAGCTTGAACAGCATGAACTTGAGCGGCGCGTCGGTGGCGACGAAGGTGCGCAGCTCGCTGCTCAGGCCGTCCTCGACGTGCTCGAAGACGCTGTATCCGAAGCCGTGGCGGGTCGTGTACGTGCCGGTGCCGGTGGCGGGCGCGGGGGTCGGCGACCAGTGGCGGCCGTCGTGTTCATCGCGGAGATAGAACGCCTCGCCGCTGCGGTCGCCGACGGGGTCGTTGTGCCAGGGCGTGAGGCGGTAGTTGTGGGCGTTCTCGCACCAGGTATAGGCGCCGCCGCTCTCGCTGATGACGGTGCCGAAGTAGGGGTTGGCGAGCACGTTGACCCACGGCGCGGGGGTGCGGTGGGTGCGGGTGGTGAGGATGACGTACTCGCGGCCATCCGGCGTAAAGCCGCCGCGGCCGTTCCAGCCGACGAGGTCAGGACGAACGGGCTCGGCGGCGTCTTGGGGGGCCACACGCGCGAGCCCGGGGCGGCGCTCCTTGCCGGCGAAGCCCGGCATCTTGACCTCGACGGGCGGGTGGCGCCCGACCTGATCGGCGAGGCTGCCGTCGGTGTCGACGACGATGAGCCGGGCGACGGTCTGAAGCAGGACCTTGTCCTCCTCGGCGATCTGGTCGGTGCGCCGCAGGAACACGCCACCTGGCCGATTGAGCAGGTCGGACTCACCGAGAGTCGCGACGACGCCGAGGATCTCGTCGTGCATCACCTGGCGATAGCCCGAGGGGTCCTCGTTCCAGATCACGAGGTCGACCGCGAGCCCCTTGAGGCGGAAGTAGGCGTGCGCCTGGACCAGTTGGCGGACCAGGCCCAGGTGCTGGCGATCGGCGATGCGCACGAGCACGATCGGCAGGTCGCCCGAGATGGCGTAGGACCACAGGGAAGCCTGGCCGCGCTGGTTCCTGGCGAGCACGCTCCGCGGCGCGCGCATGGCCGCGTTCGCGTACAGGATCTTGCTGGCGAGGCGATCGTACAGCCAGGTGTCGGTCTCGGTGGCGTTGAGCCGGCGCAGCAGCACCTGGCTGTGCGTCCATGACAGCTCGAACACGCGGTCGCCGGAGTGACGATCGCTGTACTTTTCGATCAGCGCCAACGCACCATCACGGGTCGCGGCGACGCCGGTGACGATGTGTACGCGCACGGTCTCGTCGGGCTGGATCACGACGGTGTTGCGGATCGCCGCCACCGGGTCGAGCACGGCGCCGACGGTGTCACTGAGCGTCGCGCGGTACATGGCCTGCGGGTCGACCGGGGATCGCCCGCGGCCGATGAACTCGGCGCGCCCGGTCTCGTAGCTCGGCGCGCTGGCCATGCGCCCGTGTACGGTCATCAGGTGCAACATCCATGGTGGTCGCTCGGCGCCCGACCGCGGCCGGCGCGAGCACAGGATCGCGGCGGGGTCGTGTACGAGCTCGGTCTGGACGAAGAGGTTGGAGAACGCGGGGTGGGCGGCGTCGGCGGCGGGCGTGGCGAGCACGACCTCGGCGAAGCTGGTCAACTCGATGGTCCGCGGGGTCTTGCCGCGGTTGCACAGGCTGACGCGGCGCAGCTCGACGTCATCCTCGGGGGAGACGCTGATCTCGACGTGGGTCTCGATGTCGTGGTCGCAGCGGCGAAACTCAGCGCGGCCCTGCGAGAAGATCGCCTCGTAGCTCGAACCGGCGGCCAGCGTGGGCTGATGCGCCACCGACCAGAAGCGGCCGGTCGCAACGTCGCGCAGGTAGCAGAAGCTGCCCCAGCCGTCGCGCGTCGGGTCCTCGTGCCAGCGGGTGACCGCGAGGTCGCGCCAGCGGCTGTAGCCGCCGCCCGCGTTGGTGACCATGACGTGATAGCTGCCGTTGGAGAGCAGTTGTACCTGCGGCGCCGACGTATCCGGCGTGTTGAAGACGCGCAGGTTCGGCTCGGGGGCGCTGGCGTCCGCGGGCGCCGAGACCTCGGCGGGATGCGGGAAGATGGCGGGCGCGCGGGGCACTCGCTCCTGCAGCAGCAGGTCCGTGGCCCGAAACGCCGGATCGGCGGCGAAGCGGCGCTGCATCGGCCGGTCCTCGAGGAGGTAGACGAGCGCCAGGAACGCCATGCCCTGGTGGTGCGCCATGTACGAGGATATCGTGACGCTGTCGCAGCCGCGGGGCAGACGCGCGGGCGTGTAGTCGATCGCCTCGTAGAAGCCGTAGGGGCCGAGCCGATCCTCGCGCGCGAGCCTTCGCAGGTTGTCGCAGGCCGCCTGCGGCGCGACCACCAGCGCCATGGCGCTGGCGTAGGGCGCGATGACCAGGTCGTCGGCGAGGCCGCGCTTGAAGCCGAGGCCGGGCACGCCGAAGGCCCGATACTGATAATTGAGGTGGGCGTCGGTCTTGTTGTAACCCGACTCGGAGACGCCCCACGGGACCTCGCGCTCGCGGCCGTACGCGATCTGGCGGGCGACGACGCCGCGGCAGGTCTCGTCGAGGATCGTGCCGCGGTAGGTCGGCATGATCAGCAGCGGCATGAGGTACTCGAACATCGAGCCGCTCCACGACAGCAGCGCCGGCTTGCCGCCGGTGGTGGTGAGCGACCGACCGAGGCGAAACCAGTGCTCCTGCGGCAGCTTGCCCTGGGCGATGGCGATGAAGCTGGCGAGCCGCGCCTCGGAGGCCAGCAGGTCGTAGAAGCTGGCGTCCAGGCGGTGCTCGCCGACGTTGTAGCCGATCGCCAGCAGGTGGCGGTCGCGGTCGTAGAGAAACTCGTAGTCGATGTCGGCCAGCTCGGTGGCGCGGGTCGCCGATCGGGCGGCCTCCCGCAGACGCGCGGCGGCTCGGCCGGCGCCGAGCAGCACGGCGCGCCGCAGGTCCGGGTCGGCGGCGGCGAGATCGAGGGCCGGGACGAGGCTGTACTCGAGGGCCGCGCAGGCGTGCAGGGTCGACGGCTCGTCGAGGCGCGCGAGCAGGTCGGGCGCGGCGTGCAAGGCCGGTAGCTCGAGCCACGGCGACATCCACAGCAGGTCCGCGAGCGCGGCGCCGAGCTGGGCCGAGAAGACGGTCGTCCACGCGAGCAGCTCACCGTTGGCCTGGGCCTGAGCGTCGCGCACGAGGGCGTGCCCATCGGTGCGCAGCCGGACGAGCAAGGCGCGCCACGCCGAGAGCGTGCGTGGCGGAGCAGCCAGCGCCTCGCGCATGCGGCCGAGGGCGCCGTCCAGGTTGGCGCCCGGGACACCGTGCTCGGCGATCACTGCGAGCGCGTCGTGCAGGCCGCGCAGGGTCGCGACGCGGATGATCGGCGCGGCGCTCAGCTCGTGCAGACCAGCGGCGAGCGTGAGCAGGTGCCCGGCCAGGTTGCCGCTGTCGACGGTGGAGATGTAGATCGGGTGGAGCGGCTCGAGGGTGCGGGTGTCGTACCAATTGTAAAAATGGCCGCGGTGACGCTGCAAGCGCTCCATCGCCGCCATCGTCCGCGCGCAGCGCTCGAGCAGCTCACCCGCGGAGATGTACCCGAAGTCGTATGCGGCGAGATTGGCGGTCAGCGCGAGGCCGATGTTGGTGGGTGAGGTGCGATGCGCGGTGCCCTGCGGCGGGTCTTCCTGGTAGTTGTCGGGCGGCAGGTGATTATCGTCGGGGCCGACGAAGACCTCGAAGAAGCGCCAGGTCCGCCGAGCTACCCTCCGCAGGAACAGCTCGTCGTCGGCGGTGAGCGAGGGCAGTGCGTCGGCGGTGGGTCGGCTGAGCCACCACGCGAGCGCCGGCGCGAGCAGCCAGGCGAGCGCGATCGGTGCGGCCAGCGGCAGCGCCGTCGGTTGCACGAAGTAAAGCGTCACCACGGCCGCGACCGCTATGAGTGGCCCGTCGCACATGAGGCCGTAGGCGGCGCGGAGGCTGCCGTTCGCGCCGCGCTCGGCGTCGCTGGCGGTTCGCCACTCGAGCAGGTGGCGCCCGCTGATCAGCAGCCGCCAGTTGGCACGCAGGACGGCGCTGGCGCTGACGAGGGCGTCGTGGGGCAGACAGGCGAGGGCGAAGACCTCGCGCGCGAGCTGGAGCGCGAGACATCCGATGACGTCGCGGAGGTGGTGACGACGCTGGATCTGGCCGGGGCGACTTACCAGGGCGGAGGCCGCGGCGAGCAGGCCGGGCACGGCGAGGATCGCGAGGACCACGAGCGTCGTCGGTCCCACCAGGCCCGGACTGGTCCAGCCGAGCAGCAGCAGGGCGAGCAGGGCCACCGGCACGAGGCTACGGCGCAGGTTGTCGACGATCTTCCAGCGCGACAGCGGTGAGATCGGGTTTCGTACCCGTCCGCCGGCGCCGTCCGGCACCTGACGGCGCAGCCAGTGGGTCAGTTGCCAGTCGCCGCGGGTCCAGCGATGCCGACGCCCGACCTCGACCGAGTACACGGTCGGGTGGTCCTCGAACAGCAGCACGTCGCTGACGAGGCCGGCCCGGGCGTAGGCCCCCTCGAGCAGGTCGTGGCTGAGCACGCGGTTCTCGGGCAACTTGCCGGCGAGCGCCTGCTGGAAGGCGTCGACGTCGTAGATGCCCTTGCCGACGAACGAGCCCTCGCCGAACACGTCCTGGTAGACATCCGACACGGCGCGCGTGTAGGGGTCGATGCCCGGTTCGCCGGCGAACAGGCGCGCGAAGCCGGAGCGGCGGGTGCTCGCCATGGTGATGGCGACGCGCGGCTGCAAGATCGCGTGGCCCTCGACGACCCGGCCGAGCGTGGCGTCGAAGCGGGGACGGTTGAGCGGATGGGCCATGGTGGCCGCGAGTTCGCGCGCCGCGTCGCGTGGCAACTGGGTGTCGCTGTCCAGGACGATGACGTAGCGGACGCCGCGCAACTGGCCGAGATCGCCGACGATCGTGGTGAAGGGGCCGAGCTCGCCGCGCAGCGCAGCGTTGAATTGCTCGAGCTTGCCGCGCTTGCGCTCCCATCCCATCCACACGCCCTCGCGCGGGTTCCAGAGGCGCGGCCGATGCAGCAGATAAAACGGGGTCGCCCGTCCGGGCGCGAGGTAGCGGGCGTTGAGCGCATGGACGCCCTCGCGGGCGCGCTGCAGCAGCCCGGCGTCGGTTGCCAGATGTTCGTGCGCAGCGTCGCGGAAGTCGCTGAGCAGCGCGAACGACAGGTTCGGGTCGCGGTTGGCGAGGTAACGGACCTCGAGCGCCTCGAGCAGACGGTCGACCTCGGCGATGTCGCTGAGCAGGGTCGGCACGGCGACCGCGGTGCGGTGGTCGGCGGGGATGCCGGCCGAGAAGTCGAGGCGCGGCAGGATCGCCGGGCTCGCCAGCAGGATCGCCAGCCAGTGCACGAAGGCCACGACGAGCTGGCTGCTGGCGATCGCCAGCAGCACCGCGGCGGGGAGGAGGGCCAGGCCGCCGAGGCCGCGCGCATGCGCGACCAGCACGAGCCCCGAAGTGACGAGGCCGGTGAGGCCGACGATCGCGCCGAGGTAGACCGTGAGCCGCCAGCGGGGAGCGAGCCGCCGCAGGCGCGGCGTCCGGCGCATGTGTACGACCCGCTCGAGCGCGTCGCGTCCGGCGTCGACCAGGTAGTAGCCGACGTGGTTACGGCGCTCGCCGCCGGCGCGCGCGAGGGCCACCGCCGCCTCGGCGACGGCCTCCTCGCCGAGCGCGCTGCGTCGGGCGATCGCCTCGACGACGTGGCGGTAGTGGTCGCGGGTCGCGAAGTCCATCGTCGCGTGGACACCGGCGGGGTCGCGGCCGAGCGCGCGCTCCACCACGCTCATGGCCTCGACGAATTCACGCCAGTCGGTGGCGCCGAGCAGGCGCAGGCTGCCGATGCTGTTGCCGATCGCCACCTGGTCGGCGGCCTGGCTCTGGCTGACCAGTTGGAACAGGTGCTCGACGCTCTGGCCGCGCTCGGCGAGGCGCTGCTCGATCCAGGTCATCGGGAACACCAGGGCCGGGCCGAGCCCTTGCAGTCGGCTCGCCAGCTCGGCGAGGAACGCGTTGGTGAGCGGCGGGTCGGCCTCGATCATCTCGGCGAGCACGAGCACGACCCTGGCGGGCGCGCTGGTGGCGGTCTCGATCATGCGCTCGACCCATGCTCCCGCGGCTTCGCGGTCACGTCGACCGACGGTGACGCGGGCGACCACGCGGCGCAGGTTCTCGATCAGCGCGAGGCGCAGCATGATGGGGATGGCCCACAGCTCGCCGAGGCGCAGCGCCTGCACGGACTGGTAGGAGGTGACGAAGGCGCGCAGGCCCTCGATGTCGAGGCGACCGTGCGCGTGCGACACGAGCTCGAGCACGAGGTCATAGACCCGTGGGATGCCGGTCGACGGCGCCGCGGCCAATCTCGGCAGCGCCCGACTGTAGCCGCGGGGCAGGTGCCGCCGCGCGGTCCGGATCTGCTCATCGATGAGGTGGTAGTTGTCGATGAACCACTCGGCGGCCGGCGTGATGCGTCGCCCGCGGTGCACCGCCTCGGTGACCAGCGCGTGCGCGTCGCGTAGCGCGACCTCGTTGGCGGCGAGGCGCGGCAACAGCCGGTCCGCCCCGCCCCGCCCCGCCGGTTCGACCCGGTGCCAGGCCGCCAGCGTGCGCGCGTGGTGCTCGAGCTGACTGACGCTAAACAGCTCAGCGCGCAGCGGCGGCTCGTCGCCGGGGGTGCCGGGAGTGTGGCCGTTATGCGGGAGCGGACGCGGCCGCCGCAGCAACAGGCCGAATCTCTTGAAGCTGGGGCTGGGCAAGCGGGCGTATCACGTGGCCGTCACGATCCTCGAAGCAAGATGGCGGCGTTGCGGCCAACCGCATGAATATCGCAGCGCGACGCCCCCACGGGCCCGCTGGGGTCCGCCTGCGAGGTGTACGTGCATCTCAGGGACAAGGCCGCCGCGAACGCGCAACCAACGCCCCCCGGCCGCGAAAGCCGGTTACAGTGCCGCGATGGCGAGTCCTCTGTCGGAACGGGTCGAGTGCGAGGCGCTGCGGCGCAAGCTCATGCCGGTGGAGGAGGCTATTCGTCACGTACGCGACGGCGACACGGTCGCGGTGAGCGGCTTCACCAAGGCCGGCGAGCCCAAGGCGTCGCTGCTGGCCCTGCCTGCGCATCTGGAGTCCCTCGGCCCCGATACGCGGATCTCGCTGTTTAGCGGCGCCTCGCTGTCCGAAGAGATCGAGGGTGGTCTGGCGAGATTCATCGCACGCCGGGCCCCGTACATGGCGAGCGCCGCGTCGCGGCGGTTGATCCACGCCGGCAAGATGAATTACGCCGACGTCCATCTGTCGCACTTCGCCCGGGGCATGATGAATGGATTCTACGGTGAGATCGATCTCGCTATTATCGAGGTGACGCGGATCCGTCCCGACGGCAGCGTGGTCCTCTCGGCCTCGGTCGGCGTGTCGGCCGAGGCGATCGCCAGGGCGCGGGCGATCGTGCTGGAGGTCAACACGGCCCTGCCCGACTTGACGGGATTACACGACATCGTGCTGCCACCTGCGCCTCCGACGATCGGCTGGCCGCTCCCGGTCACCGGCGTGCGCGACCGCGTCGGTGTGTCACACGTGGTCCTCGACCCGAGCCGGGTCATCGCGGTGGTCGAGTCGCAACGGCCGGACTATCCGGTGGCGTTCTCCGCGGACGAGGACATGTGCGGCCGCATCGCCCGCAACGTGATCGCCTTCCTCGTCGAGTGCCGCGACCGCTTCGGCTGGAATCACTGGGTCCCGCCGCTTCAGTCCGGCGTCGGCAACATCGCCAACGCGATCGTCGCCGAGCTGCACCGCTCGCCGTTCACGCGCCTGCACTTCTGGACCGAGGTGTTTCAGGAGGGCATGCTCGGCATGCTCGCCGATCGGGACCGCTTCGCCGGCGCGTCGGCGACGGCGCTCTCGCTGGCCGACACGACGCCGGCGCGGCTGGCTCGCATCGTCGATGAGGCCCGCGGCGACCTGGTGCTGCGGCCGATGTGGATGTCCAATAACCCGGAGATCATCAGCCGCCTGCACGTGGTCGCGATGAACACGCCGCTGGAGGTCGACATCTACGGCCACGTCAATTCGACCCACATCGAGGGCTCGCGCATCGTCAACGGGATCGGCGGCAGCGGCGACTTCTTTCGCAACGCGTATCTCAGCGTCGCGCACACGCCGTCGGTTCGCCGCCTCCGCGACGGTCGCACCGTCTCCTGCGTGCTGCCCTTCGTCAGCCACGTCGACCACACCGAGCACGACATCAAGTGCATCGTCACAGAGCAGGGTTACGCGACCCAGCTCGGCGTGCGCTCGCCGAGGTCCCGCGCGCACGAGATCATCGAGCATTGCGCCCACCCGCACTTTCGTCCGCTCCTGCGCGAAGCGATGGCGCTCGCGGACGGCGGGGACGAGCCGCGGATCAGCAATAACGAGTACCTTGAGGGCTGGTCGCGCGACTACGAGGCCGCGTGCCGCGAGTTCCCGCCAGCGACCGCTCCGCGGTGACTACCGCAAGGGTCAGCGCGAAGCCAAATGCGAGGGCGCTCACCATCGCGGCCTGGAGCCTGTCATGGCGCCGCCGTGGTGAATAGCGTATCTGCCCGCGTGTCGGGATCCACGGCCTGCCGGCCGCGATGCCACACGCCGAGCCAGGCCAGATACAGCAGCGGCAGCACGCCGCCGACGATGAAGACGACATCGCCGGGGATCCGCAGCCACTCGAGCATCTGGTTGGTCGGGTTGGTCAGGAAGGCGAGGGTTCGGGCCTCGTAGTAGCCGTGGTTGACGGACTCGAAGAGCTGGAGGATCCCGAGCGGGAACAGCGACACGAAGACCATCCAGCCGAGGCCGAGGTTGAGCGACCAGAAGCTCAGGCGAGCTGCACGTTCGGACCATCGGTCCTCGGGGATCATGTAGCGCAGCCCGAACAGCGCCAGGCCGACGGCCAGCATGCCATAGACGCCCATCATCGAGGCGTGGGCGTGGTTGGCGGTCAGGGCGGTCCCGATCTCGTAATACGAGACGATCGGCAGGTTGATCAAGAACCCGAAGATCCCGGCGCCGAGGAAGTTCCAGAAGCCGACGGCGACCAGGAACATGATCGCCCAGCGATGCGGGAAGGGGTGGGTCTCGTCCGCGCTCGGGCGCTGGCCCAGGCGCAGGAAGGTCCAAGATTCGACGGTCAGGAAGGTCAGGGGGATGACCTCGGCGGCGGAGAAGATCGCCCCGAGCGCCATATGCTCGACCGGCTCGCCGGAGAAGTAGACGTGGTGCATCGAGCCGATCACGCCGCCGGCCGAATAGAGGATGATATCGAGGTAGATCAGGCGCAGCGCGACGCGCTCCCGGACCACGCCGAGCAGCACGAAGATGTATGCGACCATGATCGTCGTGAACAGCTCGAGGAAGTCCTCGACCCACAGGTGGACCACCCAGAAGCGCCAGAAGTCGGCGGTGGTGAAGTTCATGTCGGGGTGCGCCAGGAGCCCGACCGCGTAGAAGGCCGGGATCGCCAGCGCGCCGTAGAAGAACAGCCAGGGCATGTTCCCGGGGTGTTCGCCGCGCAGGCGCCGACGCAGGCCGCGAAACAGGATCGCGACCCACGCCGCCAGCCCGAGCGAGAGCAAGACCTGCCAGAATCTCCCGAGATCGAGGTACTCGAAGCCCTGGTTGCCGAACCAGATGTTCGTGGTCCACCCGTGGATGCCGGCGAGCTCACCCCCGAGGCTGCCGACCACGACGATCGTCAGGGCGCCGAGCAGCGCATATGCGAGCTGGTGCTGGTGCTTTGGTTCGTGGCCGGCGACGAGCGGCGCGATGAAGATACCCGCGGCCAGGAACGAGGTCGCGACCCAGAAGATGGAGAGCTGGACGTGCCAGGTGCGGGCCAGGTTGTAAGGGAAGAAGCGCGCCACATCGAGGCCGAAGAAGGTCGCGAGGTCGGCGCGGTAGTGCTGCGACGCGGCGCCGACCAGCACCTGCACGAGGAACAATACGACCATGACGAAGAAGAACCACGCACAGGCGCGCTGGGCCGGCGACAGGCGCACCTCGTCCGGCCGGCGCCACAGCAGGCGCTGGTCGTCGCTGCCGTGCCATCCGAGGGACTTCCAGCGCCCGAACGCGGCGAATAACAGGCCCGCTCCGCCGAGCAGGACCGCGAGGGACAGCATACTCGACACGAGGGCGGCGCCGGTCGGGCGATTACGGACCAGCGGCTCGGGCGGCCAGTTGTTGGTATATGAGTAGTCTTTGCCGGGGCGCTCCGCGGAGGCGACCCAGGCCGACCAGGCGAAGAAGCTGGTGAGGGCGTGGAGGTCGGAGGGGGCGAGCTGGCCCTGGAGGGTCAGTCCGGTCTCCGCCGCGGGGGCGGCGAAGAATCCGGTGTAATGCTCGCGGACGGCCGCGAAAGCGCGGGCCTGCGGCGCGCTGAATCGCAGCACCTCGGTGCCGGGGTCGTAGCGATTGGCCTTGAACTCGTCGGCGACCCGCGCGGCCGGGCTGCGCTCTCCGGCGCGCTCGTAGCCGTCGTGGACGTGGGTGGCGGCCCGCCGGAGGTAATCGGCGGTGAAGTCCGGGCCGAGGTAGGCGCCGTGCCCGAAGATCGAGCCATATTGCATGAGCCCGGTGCGTAGGAAGATGCGCTGGCCTTCCTGCACGTCGGCGCCCGAGAATACCGCGACATCGTCGTCGGTGAGGACCTGCGCCGGGATCGGCGGTCCGGCGATATAGGTGCGATATGCCAGCAGCCCGAGCACGAAGAAGCCGAACAGCACGACCATCGCCGCGGCCTGCACCCATCCCTTCGAGATCAGGAGTTGTCCGTGCGGCGGAGGGGTATCACTGTCATCGATCATGGGTCGGCGCTGGCGTGTGAGAGGGACGATGACGACGAGGATCGCGTAGCCCTCGGCGTGGTCGTCGAAGGCGAAGGAGACCGCGGCCGCGGCCGCGAGTACGGCGACGCTCCGGGGCGGCGGGCTCGACCGCGTTGGGACCGTGCTTGAGGAGTTGGTCGCTGGCCTCGGCCCCAGTGAGGCCCGCGAACGCGGCGGCCCCCGGGACGCTGTCGGCGGCGACCGGTCCGGAGAGGTCAGTCACCGCATGACCGGCATGACCGGCATGACCGGCATGACCGGCATGCCGGTCATGCCGGTCATGCCCGGCATGCCCGGCATGCCCGTCGGGACTCGCCGACTCATGGCGTGATCGCCACTTTCATGACGCCGTCGCCGCGCTCGCCGAACAGCGCGTAGGCTGCGGCGATATCGGCGAGCTTGAAGCGGTGGGTGATGAGCGGACGCAGGTCGAGCCGTCCGCTGCGGACCATCTCGATCAGGCGGCGCATCCGCTCCTTGCCCCCGGGACAGAGCGTGGTGACGATGCGGTAATCTGCCAGTCCCGCGCCGAATGCATCGTGGGGGAACGCGATCTTGCCGGCATAGACGCCGAGGCTCGAGAGGGTCCCGGCGGGCCGAAGCACGCGCAGCGAGCTCTCAAAGGTCTCCTGGGTGCCGAGCGCCTCGATCGCGACGTCGACCCCGCCGGTGAGCCGGCGGATCTCGGCGACCACGTCGACCTCGCGGTAATCGAGCACGACGTCGACGCCCATGCTGCGGGCCATGGCCAGGCGAGCGTCGTCGCCGTCGACGCCGATGACCATCGCGGCGCCGAGCAGGCGGGCGCCGATGGCGGCGCAGAGACCGATGGGCCCGAGCGCGAACACGGCGACGCGGTCGCCGAGCGTGACGCCGCCGGATTCGGCGCCGCTGATGCCGGTCGAGGCGATGTCGGCGAGCAGCACGACCTGCTCGTCGGTCAATTCGTCGGGGATCTTGGCGAGGTTGGCCTGGGCGTTCGGGACCAGGAGATACTCGGCCTGCGCGCCGTTTTGGGTGTTGCCGAAGCGCCAGCCGCCGAGCGCCTCGCAGTCGTCGCCGTGACCGCACTGCGATTGGTGGCCCGAGAGACAGGCGTGGCACTGGCCGCAGGGGGTGATCGCGCCGACCAGCACGCGGTCGCCGACCGCATAGCCGGTCACGCCGACGCCGATCTCGGCGATGACGCCGACGGGCTCGTGGCCGATGACGAGTCCCGGCCGCACCGGATATTCGCCGCGGACAATGTGCAGATCAGTGCCGCATATGGTCGTCAGCGTGATGCGAATGACCACGTCACCGGGCCCAGGGTGCGGCAGCGGTACGGTCTCGAGGCGAATGTCGCCCTTGCCATGAAAGACGGTGGCGCGCATGGTCTGCGCGGCCGCGGGGGCGCGTGGGTCGAGTGGTTTGTTCATCATGGACCTTTCATGCGACGATCAGAGCTTCGCGGCGGTGGCCGGCGCAGGTCCGGCGACGCGGGCCGCCTGGGTGCAGTTGAGGTTGCAGGTCGCCCGGTTGGTCTCGCTGACGTCCTTGCCGAGGTGACAGGCGTCGACGCAGGTGCCGAGCGTATCGAGCACGCCCGCCGACGGCGCGGCAGGCAGCGCCGCGACAGCGGCCTTGCACGCGCTCGCGCAGGTCTCGGAGCGCTTGCCCTCGCTGTAACAGCGGCCGATGCAGCCGACCACGTATTCGACCGGGTCAGAGTTGACGATCGCCGCCCCGGCGCTGGCCGGCGTCGGGGCCGCGGGGCCCTCGCAATTGAAGCGACACTTCGCCTTGTCGGCGTGGGCCACCTTGGCGTCGTCACAGCCCAGCAGGCAGCTCGAATAGGCGGCCCGGTCGTCGCCGATGCTGGCCTCATCGGCGAGCTTCGGGAGGGCGTCCTGGGCCTCCGGCGACACGGCAGGCGTCGCCGCGACCTTGCCGTCGGCGGCGGTCTTGTCGGCCTGTGGGACCGCGCCGCTCTCCGTGGGGTCACAGGCGATGGTGAGCAGGAGCAGGGCGACGGAGATGGTTCGGATCAGCATGGATTTTCCCAGCCCAGCGTGGCCGCAATGGGAGGAAAACCCTGATTATTGAGGACGAATGTGCAGGTTTTATCGCCTATACGCGCCCGGGCCTCGCCATGGACCCGCCGGGATGGCCGGCGATCGCGCGGTATCGACGGCGAGTCTGCTTCTCGCGACTGCGCAATAAACGCAGCCGCGGATGTCGGGTCACGACGGGTCGCCTGCCTGGCGCTTCAGGTCGGGCCGCTGGGCCTCGATGGCCAGTTGCGTCAGCTCTTTGAATCGACTCGGGGCGCGCACCTTGATGTAGCGCAGCATCTTCTCGCGCACCATCGGACGGACCCGGAAATACGCGGCGGCGGGGTCGCGGACCGAGGGCTCGCGCTCGAACCAGTCCTGGATCCGCGTCACGTTCTCGTCCGGGAAGCAGACCCGCAGCGAGTCCTCGTCGACCCGGTCGAGGAAGCAGATCCGCAGGAACCACTCGCGCTCGCGGTCGGTCATCCAGCGGGTGACGCGGTCGTGGAAGCGGGTCAAGAACACCACCGAGTCGCCGCCGTAATCTCCGGCCTCCTCCACCGCCAGGCTGATGAGGAATGGATAGCCCTGCGTGGCCTCAAATAACGCGGCCCAGCGGGCCTCGGGAATGCCCGCCGCCGCGAACATGGCGTGCGCGGCCGGAGCATCGAAGGGCTTTAGGCGGATCTGTTCGCGCAGGAAGCGACGACAGTGCTGCGCCCAGCCGGGGTGGGTGGTCTCGATGTCGTCGCGACCGACGATGACGAGCACCGTCTGGAACGGGGCCGCGGCCAGCTCGGGCACCAGCGCACCGACCAGGAAGTCGCCGAGCAGACCGCCGACCGCCTCGTAATCGTCAATGATGAGGAGCAGCCGACGCAGCCCGGAGATCGGCGGCTGGGTCAGCCGCGAGAGGTCGCGCCGCTCATAGCCGCCGAGCGCCGCCGAGAGGTCGGTGCGCAGCTCCGCCGCCGTGAATGCATAGAGGTCACGCTTGACCCGATTACGCCGCGTGATCCCCAGCAGGTCGCGGACCGGGCCCCACAGCGCCGTCGAGTCGCGCAGGCCCGGCAGCGCTCGCACGGCCTCCCAGGCCTCGTCGAGCGCCTTCTCGACGTCCGCGTCGTCGATGCGCGTGGCGTCGAGCGCCATGCGGCTCTTCGGCACCGCCTTGTTGAGCACCCGGGCGTTGCGCAGCAGGGCCAGCGCCGCGCGCCGCACCGGCTCGGGCGCGCCTTGCCGCGACAGCTCCGCGACGGCCCGGTCGACCAGGTCACGGTGCAGCGCGGCGAGCTCGCGCAGGTGCGGGAAGTAGTCTTTGCCGCGGTCCGCGGGCGGCGGCAGGCTGCGGCGAAACAGTTGGCCCTCGATGAGGCCGAGGAAGTCGCCGCGGGTGTCCGGGTTGGCGGCGTCGGCGGTGAGGACCAGCCAGCCGAGTTTTTCGGGGTCGACGGTCTCGAGCACGTGGGTCAGGAGGAAGCTCTTGCCGACCCCGCCCGGCCCGCTGATCCCGACGATGGAGAGCCCCTCGGGGGCGTCTTCGACGGCGTGGATGAGCCGCGAGACCTCGGAGCTGCGGTGGATGTCCGTGGTCATTCGCGCGAGGATACCCCGTGCCGCTGTCCAGCGAGCGGCAAGCGCACGAAGAATGTCGTGCCCTCGACGGGGTCGCTCGCGTT
>Ga0105045_10000734_pt1 | contig 25090 bp, 16 predicted proteins | sample MAT02_FD_78089 | JGI IMG/M metagenome (GOLD analysis project Ga0105045, IMG submission 78089) | Freshwater microbial communities from Lake Fryxell liftoff mats and glacier meltwater in Antarctica - MAT-02 (megahit assembly) | ecosystem: Environmental > Aquatic > Freshwater > Ice > Liftoff... | reverse complement strand
GTTTGGATGTCCTATAACAGTTTGGATGTCCTGTAACAGTTTGGATGTCCTGTAACAGAAGTTATGATAAGTTTTTGGTAAACCATAAAACTAAATCATCATCAACAGAATATGGATGTCCTGCGATTACATTTTGGTATTGGTAGGTAAGCCCTTTTCCATCTGGCATGTAATAGCGTTTAATATAAAGACGCTGTGCTGAACCATAGTCGGCACTCAGACCAACACCAATACCAATTAATTGACTAAATTCTTTTGCCTTCAATTCCGCCGTTTCAAGTAATAAAGAACCCGTACCTTTTTTCCGATGATAGGGCAGCACATTAAGATCACTAATTTCAGGAATACCACGTGCAGCAAAGGGTTCATACAAGGAGTGCCTCTTTAAAGTGACATAGCCTACAAAAAGTCCTTGTTCTTGTGCTACCCACACATAGCGTTCAAGAGCCGTTTGCTCTCTTAGGTACTCTACAAAAAGCGAGCGGGGTTTATGCCATCCAATTTGTGAAAATGCCAACACCATCGCGGCGATATTTTTTTCTTCTAAGGGTTTCACTTCTAACATTTTACCTGTCCTTGCAGCCGGACTATACTGAACCTTACCATGGTTTAATGCAGTGTCATAACCCTAATGCCAAAAAAATGGTTACAAAAATGGCTCCCCACTGCTGATAAAATCAAGCGTATTCCCTATTTTCACTACTTAGGGGATTTTATCCATAATCCTAATTTCTGGCACCTTAATCGTTATAGTGTCTCGACTGCGGTCAGTGTGGGGATCTTTATTTCCTTTATGCCCTTTCCTGGCCATATGATTATGGCAGCTCTGGTGGCAATCCTACTTCGAGCCAACTTGCCCATTTCTGTCTCTCTCGTATGGATATCCAACCCTTTTACTATTCCACCCATGCTTTATGCGTCATATAAGGTGGGTACTCTGTTGCTTCGCATTAAACCGGTAAAATTTCATATCGAAATGACTTTTAACTGGATTTATCACGAGTTTGTTCATATCGCCTTACCACTTTTAATGGGCTCATTCATATTGGGGATGTTATTCGCACTCATTGGTAACCTGTGGGTAAGATTATGGTGGCGCTTCCATGCTGGCAGAGCTTGGAAAAAGCGTCAAAAGCGACGTCTTGGGCATATGCATCAATCCGTGAGTTAGTCCATAAAATGCAGCTTTTCAGACGAAAATGTATTCGCTGTATACTCATCAGACTTTACAGAGCTCTCAGTTCTGACTAAAATTTATAGGTTGGATCCCCACCTCTATTTTGATGTGAGTAAATAAGACCCCATGGCAAAAAAGTTTATTAAGCGCATCTTACCCGCCCCCCATACCCTGCAAAATAATCGTTATTTGAAGATGCTGGGCAAATGGGCGAGCGATCCCAATCTTTGGTATTTAAACCGTGCTTCAGTTGCAGCAGCGGTGAGCATCGGACTTTTTGTTGGTTATATCCCCTTGCCAGGTCATATGATTGTGGCTGCTATCATTGCCATTTTGTTACGCGCGAATTTAGCTGTTGCTTTAACGATGTGTTGGGTTGTAAACCCGCTTACTATGATCCCAATGTTTGGTTTTGCTTATGCCATTGGCGCTAGAATTCTTGGTTACTCATTCCAAGAATTAGATTTCCATTCATGGCACGTGTTAATTGACGTTTGGGAACCACTTACTCTCGGCTGCCTCATTTGTGGCACCTTCCTCGCCGTTACGGGTAATTTACTCGTGCGAATTTACTGGCGCTATGCCGTTGCGAAAAGTTGGGAAGAAAGACAAGCACGTCGCAGCATCATCGTTAAAACTGCTGAAGTAATTGACTAACCGGGTTAATTGTCACCTCATAACAATCATAGGACATCCAAACAATCACAGGACATCCAAACAATCACAGCAATCACAGGACATCCAAACAATCACAGGACATCCAATAACAATCACAGGACATCCAAAGGTTCTCTTGAGTTTTACTCAGCTCAATACGATAGTCTTTCATCTTTTAAATACTTTAGATGAAGAATGCTTATCGTTTATGTAAAACACTATTTAACCGTTGGTGGGATGGTTTTTTTTCAAGACTGGTTGCAGCGCGTTAAATCCATTATGAGTCAGCAAAATGGATATGCATCGGTTATCCATAATGCCAGTAGTGACAACGATGTTTGTGTCAACATCATTGTCAAATTTGAGAATGAATAAACATTAAATAGCTGGGCTGAACATCCCGTTCATCATTATCTCGTCACCGCTCTTGATCCCCACCGTAAGCGCGACTATTTGGAAGCCACATGTGTAGCAGATGAGAACATGCCGTATTCTACGATTGAATGGGAAAAAATTGGTGTTGTCCGTTAGTTCAGGCAGCTACAAAATAGGATTGACTAGCAACTTTCAATCCTTTAGGAGATTGACAATGATAATGTCGACCGAATTCCTTCAATACTGCAGGGTGTCCTATTGCATACGAAAAACTTGTCTGTAAATTTTTGACCATGTTCAACCAAGTGCGAGCATTTAATTGTAATCGCTGCAAAATCGGCGAGATATCTTCCGGGATTGCGCCACGCTTATCTTCGCGAATAACACGACCTGTTGAGTCAACCAATTCTAGATAATCTGATAAAAAAAAATCGATTGATAGAAAATCACTATTAATCAATTTATTTTGCTTTGATGAAAATGGCATTAAGTGCTTTGGTTGCAGAGCTTCATCACAGGATTGCTGAATTTTTTCTGTAGTAGATTTATTTTTTAACAGCTTAGCTAAAGCTCTTAATCTATCTTGAATAGAAGTAAAATCAGATGTTTCAGGTGTGGAGGCAATTTTAGCTCGAATAGGATTTAAATCGACATAGACCATCGCACTTAATAATGCTCCTTCATCTAGCAATGCTTGAGACTTAAAACGCCCCTCCCAAAAACGACCTTTTTTGTCCTCTTCTTTATTTGAGCAACGTGCAATTGATTCATTTAAACAGCGCATAAACCAACTAATATCGGTTAAACGCAGCCGCCATAAGGCTATTTTATATTCAGCTTCTTTTGCACCTAAATAGTTTATAGCTTTTGCATCTTGCGGAAATAGTTGCCCCCAGCGCGCGATAACCTCTGTTGGTTCCCAGATTTGCGCTTCGGAATTGCTTACGAATAGCACCAAGTGATAATGATTACTCATGACAGCATATGCGCACACATGAATAGCAAAAACAGAAGCTAGATGTTTAATTCGTGAAACTATCCATGGCTTACGATGAGAATAATCACGACCTGTTTCATCATCATGACCGCAAAGATAAGAACGGCGGACACAGCGTGTCATGCAATGATAGTAAGGAGATATACTTAGATCGATTTGTGAAGAACGTGCAAAAGTCATAAAACAACATCCTGTACTGCAATATGTGTAATCTACATTATTGCGTTACGTTTTTCAAATAGAAACTTTTGGATGTCCTCTGGGGGGGTTAAAATAATTTTTTGGCCACAGACTGGACTTTTGCAAACTGTTCATTAGTTGGCTCTGTGGCCTGCAGTGCAACCCTCGTTCTTAATGCGGCACTCGAAGGTTTTTTGGGCGTTACATCTACCGCGCTAGCATGCGCCTTAATTGCACGCTTTTGATGTTTACTACTTAATTCGATTGCTTCGAGTTTACTGACATCTAAGGAACTATGTCTAGATAAGTGCTCTCGTGTTTTATCTGAAGCTTTTTGCAAGGAAAATATTAAAACATTATGCTGAACCATGAGTTCGGATTTGAAGTATTTTAAAAGTTGCAAATTATCTTTTTCCAATTCTTTCTTTGCTTTTAACTCATTATCAATTTTTTTTAACGTTTTTAGAACCTTCTTGAAAACATCGCCTGCTTTAAGACTGTGATTTTTGCCTTTAATTATTTTTTTCTGTTGAGTTTCATAAATGGAGGTTGCGCCTACATGGTAAAAATAGTGCGGCTTACCTTCTCCACTGCCGTTTCTTTGTGTCACTTGGCAGTAAAGCATATTCAAACAATCTGCTATTTCGTTACCAACTGTTTCAGCAATATTCCAGAGCCTGTCAACATAATTGGCACGCGGCAATGTCGTCATTACTAGATAATGCAATTCATCAGTTACAAAATCTCGCAAACGGAAGCTGTTGGCTTTACTAATTTGATTGATGTTTTCTTGCTGATTTTCTTGATTTTCTTTTTGAGAAGGGCCTGTTTTCATCGTTCACCAAAGCATGCATTTTTAAAATTTTGATGCTTCCGTGCGTAACTGTGAGATCAGCCGCTAAATATATACCAAGGAGAAGCCTTATACAAGTTATTATACCAGCTTTGTTTTGAGCAGTTAATATATAATGTGCTTACGTAGCCTGAATTTAGTTAGCTGAAACTGGCGATCAAAGCCGCTAGCGCTAGTACCAATGTTAATCGATCTATTAAGGTGATGACTCTAGATTACTGACCTTCGCGCAAATTACCACGCTCAATTGTAACGACTCGATCCATCCGCTTTGCTAATGCCAAATCATGCGTTACCACCACAAAACTGGTATTGAATTCACTCATTAGCTGCATCATTAAATCATAGACTTGATCTGCACTTTGGTTATCTAAATTACCGGTCGGCTCATCCGCTAGAATGCATTTAGGCTGTGTTACTAAGGCACGTGCAATCGCCACACGTTGGCGCTCACCACCTGATAATGCCGCAGGCTTATGCGTTTCGCGATGTCCCAAACCTACTTTTTCTAACAAAGCTCGGCTGCGCTCTTTCACTTGTGACACAGGTAACCCTTGGATCAAAAGCGGCATGCAGACATTTTCTAAAGCTGTAAATTCGGGCAATAAATGGTGGAATTGAAAAATAAGACCCAGTACTCGATTACGTAAATAACCGCGTTTACGGTCTGATAAAGCATGTAAATGATTATTGTCTAAAACCACTTTACCTGATGAAGGAGATTCCAGCCCACCGAGTAAATTCAACAAAGTAGTTTTACCAGAGCCCGAACGTCCCACAATCGCAACGCTTTCGCCGCGCTTAACAGAGAAGCTTACGTCTTGCAAAACGGGGATCACTTTATCGCCATCTTGGTAATCTTTTTTCAAATTTTCACAATAGATAATGAGATCGTTATTATGCGTCATGACGTAAAGCCTCCGCAGGTTGTACATTGGCAGCACGCCAGGCGGGATGAATCGTTGCTAATAAACTCAATACCATCGCTGAAGCCGCGATGAGCAACACATCAGCATATTGTAAATCAGAGGGTAAAAAGCTAATAAAATAAACATCGGCAGATAAGAATTTCACACGGAAAGTTCTTTCAACAGCAGCAACTAAACTGGTGACATTTAGGGATAACAAAACTCCCATCACCACGCCTAAAATAGTACCAATCAAACCAATAATAGCCCCCTGGCAAATAAAGATCGCCATGATTTTCCGAGCTGAAGCACCTAAGGCCCGCAACACACCAATATCGGCACGTTTGTCAGTCACAACCATTACCAAAGTTGAAATCAAGTTGAAAACTGCAATGGCCAAGATCATGATTAAGGTGAAAAACATCATCGTCTTTTCCATTTTCACTGCACTAAAATAAGCACCGTTCAATACAGTCCAGTCAATCACGTTATAGTATCCTTGCAAGCTCCCGTGTAGCTCTTTAGCTATACGGGGTGCAGCGAAGGGATCTTTGAGACGCAATTGGATGCCTGTGACGCCATCTTGAGTTTTAAAAATTTTCGCAGCATCTTGAATGTGCATGAAGGCAAAGCCGCTATCGTAGATATAACCAACTTCAAATATCCCAACCACCGGCAAACGTTTTAAACGAGGAGTTGCCCCCATCATCGAAACATTAATTTCAGGGATCACCAAGGTAACCATGTCACCTACATTTACCCCGAGGGTTTTGGCTAAATAGGCACCCAAAATTACGCCGAACTGACCGGGCTGTAAATCGTCTACTTTGCCCGATTTAAGCGTATTGTGTAAGGGGAAAACGGCATCAACAGCACTGGGATCAATCCCTTTTATCACCACCCCGCGCACTTCGCGTCCTCGGGTGAGCATGCCTTGACCGTCAACATAAGGGCCAACGGCTTCAACGCTTGGGTACTTTGAGACTTTTTTAGCCAGTGCTGGCCAGTCTTTTAAAGGTTCGCCCCATCCTTCATTGATCATGACGTGTGGCGTCACACTCAAAATCCGCGCACGGATTTCTTTGGTAAAACCATTCATCACTGATAAAACCGTGATTAATACGGTAATGCCCAGGGCGATTCCTAGCATCGAAACGATGGAGATGAAGGTAATAAAATGATCGCGGCGCTTAAAATTGGTGTAGCGCGTACCAACGAAAAGGAAAAAGGGTCTAAACATAGTGTATTTATACCAATATTAACAAGGGACTAGTATACCTTAAATATACAACGAAAAACGCACTTTGATTGACAGTAAGATAGCTCTCTGGAACAATGCGTGTAATGTATTTACTAATGTAGTTACTTAATTGTCTTATTATGATCGAGAAACGCCTTCCAGCCGAATGGGAACACCAACAAGCCCTCCTGTTAACCTGGCCTCACGAAGGTGGAGCCTGGGGGAAGGACATCCAAAAGATAGAGCAGTTATTTACTGAAATTGCTTGTGCTGTGTCAAAAACCCAAATCGTCATCATTGGTGCGCATGACCTTACTCATCAGCAACATATTTTAACAACCATAAAGAATTTGGATGTCCTGAGGGATAACGTTAAAACATATCTTGCACCTTCGAACGATGTATGGGCACGTGACCATGGGCCGATAACGGTTTTTGCAGAGAATTTGGATGTCCTGCCAGGGAGTTTGGCTGTCCTGTGCGACTTTCGGTTTACGGGGTGGGGTGGTAAATATCCGCATCAACTCGACGACTTAATCCCTAAAATCCTCGCAGAATCTGACTTGTTGAGTGGTTATGCCTATCAGTCAATCCCTTTCATTTTAGAGGGAGGAGCTATTGAATCCGATGGGATGGGAACGTTATTAACCACAGAACAATGCCTGCGAAGCCCAAAAAGGCACGCTAATCTTTCTCGCGAGCAAATAGAGCAACACTTAACGCAGTGTCTTGGGACAAAAAGAGTTTTATGGCTAAGCGAGGGACACCTCGCTGGCGATGATACCGACGGCCACATCGACACCTTGGCACGCTTTTTCAACCCAACCACCATTGGGTATGTCGCCACCGATAACCAAAATGATCCCCACTTTGCCTCTTTAAAAGCGATGGAGGAAACACTCCTTACTTTCAAAGACAACGCAGGACATCCGTATCATTTGGTGAAGCTCCCCTTGCCTGCGCCTATTTACGACAAGGAAGGCAATCGACTGCCAGCTACCTATGCGAACTTCCTCTTATGCAACGGACAAGTCTTGGTCCCCCTTTATGGCGATCCAAAAGATGATCTCATCCTTGAAACATTCCGACATCACTTCCCTGATAGAGTCGTGACAGGTATTGATTGCAACAGCGCAATTGAACAATATGGTAGTTTACATTGCCTAACCATGCAGATCCCTGCACTTATCAAAAGGTAATCGCTGTGGCACAAGAACAGACTTTGCGGGTCGGATTGATCCAAGATCAGGGCTATAAAACCCCACCAGAAAGCTATCAAAGTATTGAGAAGCACCTAGAAACTTGCCAACAACAAGGGGTAAAACTTGTTCTATTGCAAGAATTACACTCACATTTATACTTCCCACAAACAGAAAATGTAAGCTACTTCGACTTAGCGGAAACGATCCCAGGCCCCACCACCCAATTTTTATGTCAAATGGCCAAAAAGCTGAAACTCGTTATTGTCAGCTCCATTTTTGAAAAACGCGCACCAGGGCTTTATCACAATACCGCCGTTGTTATTGAAAGCAATGGTGAGATAGCCGGCCTTTATCGCAAAATGCACATTCCCGATGATCCAGGCTTTTCTGAAAAATTCTATTTTACCCCAGGTGATCTCGGATTTACCCCAATAAATACCTCAGTTGGCTCACTCGGTGTGCTGGTTTGCTGGGATCAATGGTTTCCTGAGGCTGCAAGACTAATGGCGCTACAAGGGGCAGACTTATTATTGTATCCTACCGCCATAGGTTGGAGTTTTGATGATAATCAAGTTGAGCAACAACGCCAAAGTGAAGCTTGGATCACCATACAAAGAGGCCACGCAATAGCAAACGGACTGCCCGTCATGGTCGCCAACCGCGTTGGCAAAGAAGACAATACCCTCTTTTGGGGCCAAAGCTTTATTGCAGGCCAACAAGGCGAAATTCTGAAAAGCGCCAACGAAAGTGAGATAACCGCATTAGTCACAGAGCTCTCACTGACAAGAACAGACAACGTACGACGCATCTGGCCCTTTTTACGCGATAGACGCATCGATGCCTATAGCGATATAACAAAGCGCTTTTTGAAATAAATGCATTAACGAATTAGATAGATAGTAGCGATAAAAATGATAGTAATATTAACGTCTTCGATCAGTGAACAGTCTCTGGATTATCAATATACGTTACAAGCACTCCAAGAGCTTCCTAACATCGAAATACAAATTCGCACCATCCAAGGACAGCAAGAGTCTGTTACTGAGATCTATTTGCTTGGTGATACCAATGGGATCTCTAAAGAAAATATTGAGGCGCTGCCGGGTGTCGAAAAAGTTATCCGGATCTCTAGCGAATATAAAATATTAGGTAGACATCGCAGCAAACAAAGTTTTGAATTCACTTACAACGATGTCACCTTTTCGCAAGATAGCCTGCATATCTTTGCCGGCCTTTGTGCTGTCGACACACGAGAAAGCGTTGAGTTAACATTCAAATCCTTACAAGAACACAAATTAAATTGTGCCAGAATGGGCGCTTATAAACCCCGCACCAGCCCCTATTCCTTTCAAGGCTTAGGGGAAAAATGTTTGCCTTATGTATTTGAGCTGGCGGGTAAATACGGCATCAAAGTCATTGCAATGGAAGTGACTCATGAAAAGCAGATCGAGGAAATTAATCAAGCCCTCGAGCACTCTGGAAATGCTACTGGCGTGATGATACAAATCGGTACGCGTAATGCACAAAATTTTGAATTATTAAGAGCCGTCGGCACACAGCAACGTTACCCTGTGCTATTTAAACGCGGTTACGGCATTACCTTAAGTGAATCACTCCATGCCGCTGAATATCTTGCCCTAGCAGGCAATCAAAATATTATTTTCTGTTTGCGAGGCGTTAAGTCGCTATTTGGCAGCCCGCATCGCAATTTAGTCGACTTCGCACAAGTGCCTGTTATTAAACGCTTAACCCGCATGCCTGTTTGCATTGATCCTTCACACTCAGTGGGTATTTCAGGCAAAGCGCCTGATGGGATCTCTGATATTTATCACGCAACCGCTCAAGGTATTATCAGCGGCGCCAACATGGTCTTAGTTGATTTTCATCCTAACCCACCACGCGCTATTGTGGATAGCAAACAAGCGATCCCTACGCATGATTTAGGCTGGTTCTTAGAAGATATCGCTATATCACGCCGCGCTTATGAAGCACGTAAAGCACTTGCCGACAAAAAAGCCTGAGTCACAACCATGTCAGACATAACCGTATTAATTCCGCCACTGCCTAAAAAAGCCTTTGATAAAATTGGCTGGGGGGAATTATATGGCGCCAGTATTGCAATGGCCATTGCGCAGGCTGCAACTAACGCCGATCATCCTTTAATTGTGATAACCCCTGATTCACAAAGCGCCAATCGGCTTGAGCGTGAATTAAAAATCTTCTTACCATCAGAACTCGGGGTTTGGCATTTTCCAGATTGGGAAACATTGCCTTATGATAATTTTTCACCGCATGAAGATATCATTTCCGATAGATTGTTGGTGTTAAGCAAATTACCCTCAATGAAAAAAGGGTTACTGGTGATACCCATTACCACCTTGCTTTATCGCATCACACCTAAAGCTTATATTGGGGCACAGAATTTTTGTTTAAAAATTGGCGATACCTTTGATTTTGAAACCATTCGTAGACAGTTAGTCGAATCGGGTTATCAGTCGGTATCGCAAGTTATGACGCATGGTGAGTTTGCCACTCGTGGCAACATTATCGATATTTTTCCAATGGGATCAGACTTCCCCGTTAGAATCGATTTATTCGACAATGAAATTGATACTTTGCGATTATTTGATCCCGAAACACAGCGCTCTGATGAAAAAATTGAATCACTTCATTGCTTACCCGCCAGAGAATTTCCGCTCACACCTGAAGCCATTGCCTTATTTCGTCAACAATGGCGCGCAAAATTTTCAGGCGACCCTGCTTCTTGCAATATCTATCAAGATATTTCACAAGGCAGGCCATCATCGGGTATAGAATATTATTTACCGCTGTTTTTCGAAAATACCAGCACTTTGTTTGACTATATTCCGTCTAATGCCACCATTATCCGATTTGATAATTTAGAACCTGCTAGCCAACAATTTTGGCAAGATGTTGAAAAACGCTACGATCAATACGGGCATGACATTCAACGCCCCATATTGGGACCTAACGAACTTTTTATTCAAACCAATGAGTTGTTTGCTAAATTAAAAGATTTCTCACAAATACATATTAGCCAAGAAACTTTTAAAGAAAAGGGCCACGGCTACTTTAATTTCGGCACCCTTGCACTTGCCCCCATGCCAATCGAGCCACGCTCAGATAAGCCACTCGCTTTATTACAAAGCTTTTTGGCACAAACCAATAGCCGCGTATTGCTTTGCGCTGAATCACCTGGGCGACGTGAAATTATACTGGAATTATTAAAACGCCATGATATTCATCCTAAATTAAACAAAGATTGGCACGAATTTTTTGCCAGCAATGATCGTCTTGGGTTAGTGGTTGCCCCCATCGATGAGGGCGTAACACTTAGTTCTCCTAAAGTGACCTGGATTGCTGAAAGCCAACTTTATGGCCAACAGGTCATGCAAAGAAGACGTCGCAAAAGGGAAACCACCGATTTTCAAGAGCAGATCCGCGATTTAAGCGAACTCACCCTTGGTGCACCGATTGTACATATCGATCATGGTGTGGGGCGATACCGCGGCCTAGTGCATTTAACGGTTGATTCTATATTGGCAGAGTATGTGATCCTCGAATATGCCGATAATGACAAACTCTATGTACCGGTAGCTTCATTACATTTAATTAGCCAATACAGTGGTGCGCAAGTCAGTAATGCGCCATTACATAAATTAGGCACCGAGCTGTGGGACAAAGCTAAAAAGAAAGCCTCACAAAAAGCCTATGATGTGGCGGCTGAGCTACTCGATATTTATGCCAAACGTGGCGCGAAAAAAGGGCATCGTTTTGGCAATTTTGAAGAGCAATACATTCAATTTGCCGGTAGTTTCCCTTTCGAAGAAACAGAAGATCAAGCCAAAGCAATTGCTGCAGTTATAGAAGATATGAAAAGCGAAAAATCCATGGATCGCCTGGTGTGCGGTGATGTGGGTTTTGGTAAAACCGAAGTGGCCCTGCGCGCAGCTTTTGTAGCTGCCCAAGATGGCAAGCAAGTCGTTTTATTGGTACCAACTACTTTATTAGCTCAGCAACATTATGAAACCTTTACCGATCGTTTTGCCGATTGGCCCGTTCTTATTGAAGTACTCTCACGCTTTCGCTCTAAAAAAGATCAAGAAAGAGTCTTAAGTGAGCTTGCGCTGGGCAGCGTTGATATTATCATTGGTACCCATAAACTCATTCAAGAAAATGTGAAGCTTAAAAACCTCGGCTTAGTGATCATTGATGAAGAACATCGGTTTGGCGTAAGACAAAAAGAACGCCTTAAGGCACTGCGTCAAGAAGTGGATATTTTAACCTTAACGGCAACGCCAATTCCGCGCACACTCAATATGGCATTGTCATCTTTACGTGATTTATCGATTATCGCCACCCCACCGGCTAAACGCTTAAGTATTAAAACCTTTGTTCGTGAATATCACAAACCGCTGATCGTCGAGGCCATTATGCGTGAGCTGATGCGCGGCGGTCAGGTCTATTATTTACATAATGATGTTGAAACCATAGAGAAAGTGAGCCGTGAGCTCGCTGAGGCGCTCCCTCAAGCCAGCGTCGGATATGCCCATGGTCAAATGCGTGAACGGCAACTAGAGCATGTGATGTCTGATTTTTATCATCAACGCTTTAACGTCTTAGTGTGCACAACTATTATCGAAACTGGGATCGACATTCCCAGTGCCAACACCATTATCATCGATAGAGCAGACAAACTTGGTTTAGCGCAGCTTCATCAGCTACGAGGTCGCGTTGGACGCTCACATCACCAAGCCTATGCCTATTGTTTGACTCCGCCAGAAAAAAAATTAACCGCCGATTCGGTTAAACGTCTACAAGCATTAGAGTCACTAGAAGAATTAGGTTCAGGCTTTACGCTTGCCACCCACGATCTTGAAATTCGGGGTGCAGGCGAGCTATTGGGTGAAGAACAAAGCGGCGATATTAATACCATTGGCTTTAGTCTCTACATGGAATTATTAGATAGAGCCATTCGAGCGCTCAAAGCAGGCAAAAAGGCCGATCTTGATGCACCACTTCGCCATGGCACAACTATCGATTTACAGCTATCAGCTTTAATTCCTGAAGATTATTTAGCGGATGTACACACGAGGTTGGTGCTTTACAAGCGAATTGCCAATGCGAAACAAGAAAATGAACTCAGCGATATTCAAGTTGAGATGATCGATAGATTTGGGCTATTACCCCAACCGACTAAAGATCTCTTTAAAATAGCCACCATGAAGCTTAAAGCGGAACCTATTGGTATCAAAAAAATTGAAGCGGGAACCAGTAGTGGCAAAGTAGAGTTTGAAGCGATCCCGAATATTGATCCCGATAAAATCATTCAATTGATCCGCAATTATCCCAGAAATTATAAATTGATGGGACAAAACCAATTTAAATTTATTTTTGAAATGGAAACACCTGAAAAGCGCTTTACGGTAGTAGAAAATATTTTAAGACTATTAACTTCATAACGGACCATGTATAAGGACATTATCATGATGAAACGCTTGCAGGCTAGTTTGCAAATAGCCCTGGTTATCTGTCTATCGTTTATCTCCACACTCTCTTACGCTATTGCTCAAACTAACGGCGAAAAATGGTATCGGGTCGAAGTGTTGGTAATTGAATCAAAAGATAAAAGCGCACTTGCAGAAGAATGGCCGCTTAATCCTGGCAAACCGCTCCTAACCAATGCCCTCTCAATCGATAACGAACCCAATGCCAATGTAAGCATCCTTGGGGATAAAGAACTCACCTTAGGCAGATCCAAAAAGCGTTTACAACAAAATTATCGCTTAATTATGCACAAGGGCTGGCGCCAAACTATTTCAGATAAAGCTACTGCACACAATATTCATCTCGTGGGTGGGCAAAATTACGCCGCTGGAGGAATTCATAATGAAGTCGATGGTGTCATCAAGCTCTCAACCGATCGCTATATGAATGTCGATGCAGATTTACTGTTTCATAAGCCGATGAAATTAGCACCTGGCACAACGGTTGAATTAGGTGTGGCACCAGAAAATCAGGGAACGGCTCGCTTTGAACAAGCAGATCAAAACTGGCAAAGTGATCCACAAGCGCGACTACAAGCCTTTCGTTTAAAAGAGTCAAGTCGTTTGAAAGCAGATGAAGTTCACTATATTGACCATCCACTGTATGGCATTATTATTGTCGTATCACCTGAGAAAAATGCGGTTTAATCTCTTAAAATAACATCGGTGGTTAGCTTCATCGCTAGCCACCCGTGCTGTCTTTATAAGCCAAAACCCACGTCTGCGAGCTGATGGACTTCATTATCGACCGTTTGATAGGTACCAAAGCCAAATATCGTATTGCCTTCAACTACCTGGTTTTGCTTGTCGCTAACCAGTGAAATCGCCACGATGCCACGCGCAGCTAATGATTAAAATTCCCCCGGTTCGCAAATGCCATTTTCATTCGCATCTTGCCACACACCAAAGCGTAGCCAATCGGCATCATTCATATCTAAAATACCATCGACATTGCTATCATATAATATCCGCAGCGCTTCTAGATCCGTTTTTGCTTGTGGGTGTGTAAAGGTAAACTCTTCGGGTCCGTTAATAATGTTATCACCATTTAAATCAATGGCGAGCAATCCGTCTTGGCCGCTAACCCAACCAATGGTTGTGGGTTGCTCTCGGTCAAACAGTAAAAATGATACTTGGCTCTTTGCGCGTGAAATAAGTGAAATACCATCGTCGTTTAAATCTAATACAATAGGAGGAACAATCACATCGATGGTGACCGTAGCCGCATTACTGCTTGACCCATGGTTGTCGGAAATTTCATAAGTAAAACTATCGGTATTGGTTGTAGCAAAAGCGCCATTAGGGTCATAAATATAAGTACCATCGGCATTGACTGTGAGTAATGCGCCAGATGCTAACGCTATTTGATCCCCCACATTCGCTGCAAGTCCTTGTACTTTACTAATCGCCAAGGTATCGCCTACGTCGACATCGGTATCATTAATTAATAAGTTATTGGGGTCGTTGACAGTATTAACATTAATCACTAGGTTGGCGTGAGTCGTATTACTATCATCCACAGCAACCGGAGCACTATTAACACCATTAATCGTGAGTGTAACAGTGGCCGTGTCAGAGAGCCCTTCAGCATCTCGCATGGTGTAAGTAAAGGAATCGGTAGTGGAACTGCCTTGTGCTAAATAATCAAAAGCACCGTTAGGATCATAACTGTAGGATCCATTTGCATTCAATTGTACTAGCGCATTTGAGGCTAAGGTGATTTGTACTCCCACATTAACCACAGAACCATTCAATTTGCTGACAATTTGGGTATCACCCACATTCGGATCAGTGTCATTCATCAACACGCCATTGATGGCCAACACCGTTAACACCGCATCTTCATCCGTTTGGCCCGTATCATCGACCGCGGTTGGCGCTCGATTGAGCGCTATCGAAATCGTTACATTGGCGTTATCTTGACTGCCATCGCCATCAGTTAATACATAATTAATGGTATCATTGACTGTCCCTAAGTTATCGTTTGCTAAAACCGTTTTACTACCATCTAAGGTATATTCATATTCGCCCACTTGATGAGCGCCCTTGGTGAGCGCATAGACAATCATATCGCCGTAGGTGGTAGTGGCATGAATAATACCATCAACTAAACCATCACTGGCATCGGTTGTACCATTGACCGCTGAAATGACACCACCATCGGCACCAAACAGTGAGATCCCAAAACCATTATCATCACTCATTAAATTTCCAGAGGCGGTTTCTGAGCCATTCACAAAAAATGCCGTTTCATCTGCGGTATTGGTTTTTACGTTTGCAATCGGAATATCGTCATTAACGCTTATCGTTAATGTAGCCGCGGCAACAGAACCATCACCATCGGTAAACTCATAATTGAAAACTTGATTAATCGGTTGATTATTCTTATGTTGCAATGGGTTCGTCAATGTAAACGTATAATCACCCGTTAATTGATCGACACTCAGCGTATTTCCCTGTGCGGTTGTAACAGTGATCATGTTCGATGCTATCACCGTTCCACCGCCTGAGACAGTCACATTAGAAACCGTGCCGCCATCAGCCCCAAAGCGATTGATTGGCAAATCAATGAGCGACCCCAGTAAAGTGGCCATTGCATTTGATTGCGACGTGCCTTGGTTTTGAATATCTGCTTCTGTAATGCTGCCTGGATTTTGATTAGTTGCTAAAGGGACATCATCGACAATATGAAAACTTAACATCCCGATGTTGGTTTCATGAAATGCATTGGTCAAACTATAGACGAATTGTTCGTTAAAAATTTTATTCTGCCCGACCTGATCGACATCAAATTGTGCTTTATTTACATAATGCGGCACGGCGTGACTAATTTCATAACGATAATCACCGATTTGATGGCCACCTGACGTTGTAAGGTAAAAATTGAGTGTATTACCATCCGCCGTCGTTAGGGTTACCACGCTTTGGGAGCTGCGATCTTCTGATGCACCTGATCTGATAGGTATCGTAAAAAAAGCATTGAACTGAATGCCCCCTGAAGGACCAAAGCTTGCCCCTTTACTAAACACATTCCCACCAATCACAATCTCTGGCTGAATATTAAGCAAGCTTTCAAGGACGCTGCTGTGATCCACGTCAGGCGCAGTAGGCAGACCATGTTGTGGGTAGGGCGTTACGGTAGGGGCTGATTGCACTGTGGTGGTCGTAGTGGCTGTATCTATTGTATAGGTAGGTGGCACTGAAAGAATGATTCTAGGCGCTTCAATTCTTTCATATTCACGATCGATGCTAACAATGGATAACTGGCTACCAGAAGACTCCACTCTACCCTCTTTCATATATTGAGAGACTTTGGCGTTGTAGGCATTTCCGTCGGTTACAGGAATATTAAACAGTTCTTCAAATGCAACGTCGATAAATTCGTTTTCATCGCCTGACGCCTTGGCCGCTTTGAGTAAAGCTTCTTCATCCAATACCATGTATCGATTGATAGCTTTCTCAAACGAGGTTGTTAGCTTATCATAAGGAAATACCACATTGACTGTGGGAATAATGACATCTTGCGGGTCCGCAATAAGCTCAGGATTCCTTTCCATATCTATTGAACATAATAGAAGTTTGGCAGGGAGGCAAATTACTTAGTTGATTAACTATCATTTACGCAGCTTAGCGCCTGATCATACTTTTTTCATCGTATATTCTCTGCAGGCTCACATGCTGAGCAACTTTATTTATATGCTTTTTTGTTCATATTTTTATTTTTATTTTGCTCAGCTTTAGCAATTAGTTCTTGATAATGCTGATCACTATATTTTTTTGGATCTAGACTTTGATATATTTTCTTCATACCTTCTACAATCTCAACATTTCCGGCTTTAACCGCAACATCAAGAGGGGTTAAACCATAATCATTTTGTAAATTAAAATCAAAAATATGATAGGGATAAGTCCAGCGTACTGCATAGTCTTGTTTGTATCCTGAATTGGCGACCATTTCCCATAATTTACTATTTCCCGACTTTGCAATTAGGTGTAAGGCACTATTCCCATGACTATCACGAGCTGAATCTATTGACTCAGAAAATTTAGTTGAGCTTTTTTTACAGACATCAATATATTTTGTTAATTTTGCAGGATCTCCTTCGCGAACTATTGTCAAAAAGGATTCAAAAGCAGATTTATTTTTTTCATTAATGCCTTTTAGAAGGTCGGCATCGTCAACCAGTGTTAGAAGATTGGTATCCTCTATAATGCGTAACCTTCTCAACGATAAAATAGGTTTTACCGAAGATTTATCTGATTTCTTTTTTGCACGATTTAATAGTCTATCAAGCTGCTCTTTGGGTGTTTTATTATAAAAATGCATCATTTCTTCCACAAGGTGAACGTTACCTTCCTTTGCGGCAATGGCAATTGGCGTTAATCCTTCTTTATTTTTTGCTGTAAAATCAAAAATGGTATCAGGTGTGTAAGTAAATGCTTTAGTCAATCCAATACCGTGTGCTACATACCCGGAATTAACAACGGCATGCCAAAGTCCCATGTTGCCTGATTTGGCAATCAGGTGTAATGCAGAATTTCCCTCAGAATCTTGGGGTTGTGAAATTGAATCTTTAAAGGAAACACCTCTAATGCCAGTATTTTTACATGCCTGAATATACTCAACAAATGCTTTAACATTACCTTCTTTTACTGCAGTCAATAATGATTGTAATACAATTGGATGCTTTTGATTAATTTTTCCCGTGAGTTCTGCTATTCGTTCATATCTAGCTAGGCTATCTTTATAACCATTTTTAAATAGAAGATCGGCCATTTTCTTATTTTCAATTTCTTCATATTTCGAGTTACTTTTTTTCAATTCATATGCAATGTCATTTATGAGAGTTTCAGTTTTCGTCCATTCATTAATTAATTGATTGATACTTTTTTCAATATTCACTAAATCATTAAAGTCTGAGGCTTTTTCCAGTTGCTGTGCTATTTCCTTTAATTTACTATCAAGACTTTTCATCTGAACTGTACTTGATTTGATTCTTGATTCATATTTTTTTATGTTGTCAGATGCTATTTCTTTGAGTGTTTTTATAACATCGATTTGTTGCAGCGTAAGAGGCTTGTTCGTTTTAATGTCTATATTTGTCTGAAGAAGTAACTCACTTTCTTTTATATCTCGTCTTTCGCTTTTTATTCTACTCTCTAAATCCTGAATTATGACTGTTTTACAACTCTTTAGTTCCTCTTCCCAAAAGTTTAACTTAGCTTTTAGATGATTACTTATAATCACTTTTCCAGAAATGTTATTTACTTTTTTTAATTTTTGATACTCTCCAAATGTAACATCATCTAATTTAGGTAACTTGGTTTCAAGATTTGTTAAAAGTGCATTTATTTCAAAATATAATTTAGGTAGCACCTTGAGGCATTCATTGTCAGTTAATCGTAATGCAGTGCTAATCTGATAGTTTGCTTGTGCAGATAAGCAACGTTCTTTGAGTTCAGGATCTTTAACTATATCAATGCAACTTCCGATCTGACTTGTGTTTATTTGATATTGATACTCCTCTTTCATTTTTAATATGGCAAATATTTTAACTTTTAGATTATCGTTCATTTTTGCCGCGATGATATTTTTCGAAAAAATCTCAAGTAATTCTGAGTAGTTTAATTCGGCAGATTTATTTTGATTATTTTCTGCATATAGTGCGCCTTTTTCATTAAGTTCTGCAAATTCATAACTTAATTTCGTTATAGCCTCAAATTCTTCTTGTGACATTTTATCAATTTCATCTTTATTAAATGAATCTAGTAAATTAAAATAAAATGGATCGCAAAACCCATCCGCTAAACTTCTTCCAATTCGAATTGAAGTAGGGCTCCAAATATCAGAAAAAAGATCATATGCTAATGAAGCAAACTTCTTATTCAGAAAGTGGGTTGGATTTCGATCGGCGCGCGAACTATGTTTATTTCGCATCCAGATATATCTGCTTTCGTCTGAAGCTTGGTTACCCATAGGCAGCACAGCCATAGAGTCTTTTCTCATTTCTTCTCGTAATTCTCTTAACTCGTTGGCATGTTCTTCATTTTTGGGGCTTAAATATATCTCATAAACATCCTTCTCTAAATCAAAATAGAGCTGCTTGCTTAAAGTTTGGTCTTCAGCCATTACCTTTTTACATAATGCTATCAAATCCTCGGCACTAAGCATTTCACTTAAGTTATTTTGTAGATCTGCAAGAGTATAATTATTGGATTGTTGTTCATTCAAATGCTTTAATATGCTATTTAGCAGGTGATTTTTAGTAGACACATAACCCTGTCCATTATTTGAATAAAATATGTTACATAATGTAACTGTTTCAAATGCGGGTAGTGTATCAAAAATGAATTTACAACTTTTTATTTTAACCAAATCAACTGAAGCCCTCAGTGCTTCATTCAAAAACACAGAACCCTGTTGAGCGATATAGCTATCTTGTCCTTCATCGGCAAATTTACTAAAATATCCTTTTAACGTTCCATGTACCCCTATTACAGGTTGAATGGAAACATTCGTCAATTTAGGATCTTCTGCTAATGATACCGTTGGTTGAAATGTCACTCTTCTTTCATCAAAACCTAAAAATATGAGCGCATCCTTGACACTTTTTGGAATATTCCCATAATTGCACACCAGTTTCTTTCCAAAAATACTAGTTGTAATTTTCGAAGTTCTAGTCGTGTCGCCACAAGCCAAATCACCTTCAACAGGATCGAAAATCATTAATTTCGTTTTGAAATTAACTTTTTTGTCGCGAAGCGCTTTAAGTGCGTGTGCTATTTGTTCTGCATTGAGTGCCTTTTCAGTCAAAGGTTTTCCATCAAAGGTTTTACTTTTAGTTGCGTCACTAAATTCCATTGCTATTTGCTTCACCATTAAATCAATATCTTTATCATTCATATTTTCAACTTCATTCATCCATGCATCGATCAAGTCAACCATGGCATATGAAGTAATAGCACCTCGACTGTGTCCAGTTACATTAAAGGTCAGATCGCAAGGCAGCTCATCATTACTTGATTTTTTCGAAATGATTTGTAGCAGGGTTGGGATGAAAAATTGTTCCATTGTGACAGTAAGTCGTTGGTTTAATCCATACGCTAAAACTGTTTCTGAAACATATCCAGACGTATTAGCATCTTTCGCTTCTTTTGCATAATAGGCAGTGGCAGTTTTAAAGTCATCATTCGTTCCTATTCCTCTTATTAAAAGCGTAGGCTGCTTTTGCTCTATGCCTTTATGCAAGCCTAGATGACATAGAACATCTCCCCCTTCATAAACATCTTTATGTTTACCACCCACATGAATTGTACCGCCAGTTCCCATGTAAAAAATATTAATTTCATTTGTAGGCGCATTAGCATCAGCTAAAGATTCTTGACCAGATTTAAATTTTACACCATAGTTCGGGCTAACGACTGCTGCTGTAGATGTTAATTGAGTGTATCTTTTAACCGCAGGTTTTTCGATAACTCGCATATTATTGATTACCATTTCTTGGTTTTCATAGTCATGCATGTTCTTGTTTTCTAGGTCAGCTATAATTAAATCCTGTACCGTTTTATAATTAATGCCGCCTTTTGGATCAATGAACCTTTTTGGGAGCACAGTAGATTTCTTTTGTCGAGCCGAGGATTTACCTATTTTAAAACCCATACCACTCAAATCGTGTAATAGCACTTCACCCCCATATTCTAGTAATTGGTCAACTTGGACTGTTTTTATGTGAAATCGTTTGTCAACGCCAGGCTCCACTTTGCTAATCAATTCTTTCATGTTCACTAATAGTTCTTGAGTTAATCGATTTTTAAATGCCTCATCACTCATTGCTGATTCTGTATTTCTTATAAACTCTTCGATGAATTGATTTGCATCTTTTTCAAATTGTTCGGATCCTGATAGCATGACATGACCTCTGAATTGTTTCGCTTTAGAAGTAGGACTCTAATCTTTATGATTTGTTTCACTTTAATTACGAAATGTAAGAGCAATTTAGAAATATCAGCTGTGTAAACCTTCAGCCATACCTGATGTATATACCGCTCGCACTTGAAGGTGCGAACAGTATAATCTTGATTGAATGCTGCGCGCGAATTCATTCGCGCTTGCCATCAGGGGGAAAATCGCGTTTTTCCCCCTGATAACCCCCATCGCGTAAGGCAGCACTTCTTCTATGCTTCGCATCTTGAAGTGTAATGGGTATATACTAGTTCTACTTTGAAATTAGGAGTACCGTCATTGCGAGCTTTTGGCGAAGCAATCCAGAAATACTAAAAAACCTTGATTGCTTCGCCAAAAGCTCGCAATGACGGACCAACATACCTAGATTTTAAGTGGTTTGAGTATATGCATACTTCATAAGGAGGTATGCAGTGATGTATTTAGAGTCCAGCCTTTAAGCCGACCTGAGTTAGTTTGGGCGGAAGCAAAGTGCGCCCCTGCATTAATGGATCAATTTACTTAGCTCGATTGGCAATACCTTAATGTTATTATGATCCACCTTTAAAATAGTTAGCTTAGACAGTTTGCCAAAACTTTCTGGAATATTTGTCAACTGGTTATAAGACACATTCATTTCACGCAGCGCCGATAAGCGCGCCAGTGCTTCCGGTAATACTTTTAGGCTATCATGCGCCGCTTGTAGCACCTCCAAAGCAAATAACTCACCGACTTCTGTTGGCAGCTCAGTGAGTTCTGGATTATTCCCAATATGCAGCTCTTTAAGATGTGATAGTTGACCGATCTCTTTGGGGAGGTTCGCAATGGGATCACCATCTACATTCAAGATCTCCAATTTACTTAATAGGCCTATCTCTTTCGGCAGTTTTTTAATTAAACAGTCTGAGACTTCTAATACCCTTAATTCAGACATCATGCCTATCTCAGGTGGCAAGTGACATAAATAGGAATCGTTACCAATAATTCTTAAGCGTTGAATCACTTTGAGTTTATTCACATTCATTTTAAAAACTAGGCTTGGAAACCGTGTGATATATTTAAACTCGACATCATAGTCTTCTACCGCATTTAAATACGCAATAATAATATAGGTGTTCATTCTGGTGAGGGCGTTATCCAGCTCAATTAAATCAGTTACCTCTTGAAAACCATTTTCAACCAGCACCGCAATTTGCTCAAAACATTGCTTAATTGACCGGCGGTTCGACAAAATGAGTTTCATGATATTTGCTTTATTCATTTGAAAAAAAGCAAACTCTTGCTGTAAATTTTCTTGGCTTAAGCGATTCTCATCGCTTTTAACGATTTGATTCATGATAAATACTTCTCAAGTTATGACAAAGGTGTCTCTTGATGTTGTTGTAATTGTTGTGTAATTACGTCACTGCTTGTCACTACCGCTTCATGGGCCGCCTCAACAGCAGATGTGGATACAGCTGATAAACTGACGGTATGATTATTATCTGACGCTAAAGGTGGCAAGCTAGCAAAATTAATGCTTGCGTGCTCACCAATCACATCTGGTGAATTAATAGCCACACTTTTTGTTGCAGGTGCCACACTTAGGCTCACATCGGCCATGAGATGGGAAGCGCCATCTACTGTTTGGTAACTGCTGAAGCCATGCACGGTGTTACCTGCAATGATTTGTGCTTGGTGGTCAGAATTTACATTAAAAGAAATAATGCCCATTTGGGTTAAGGTTTGATATTCACCACTATCGGATATACCATCGCTGTTTTTATCTTGCCATACCCCAAATTTGCTAAATTCGGCATCTTTAGCATCAAATACACCATCGTGATTGGTATCAAAAGCGATCCGTAATGCATCCAAATCCGTTTTAGCTTGTTCTGAATGCAAGGTAAGTGCAATCTCGTCAATGTTGGTGACTTTACCATCACCCTGGTAATCGTATACCAAGATCCCATCACCAGGTTGGACCCAACCCATCTGGTTAGTACCCGTCGTATCGTCAAAAGAGTTAAGGGTAACCAATGATTTGTCGGGATCAATCAGATCGATTTTATTATTATTATTGAGATCTAGGATCATAGGAGGAACCCCCGCATTTAAAGAGACATCTGCTTTAAAAGAGACGCCATTTCCATCACTAATTGTATAACTAAAGAAATCAGGCATACCATTACCATTGCCTGAATAACTAAGGGAACCATCTTTGCCAACAGTTACCACACCATTTTCAAGCAACATTGGCGAACCAACTACCCCGGGATTTCCATCATAACTAATTTCAAAAACTAACAGTGTATCAGTTGTATCTGGATCGCTGTCATTAAAAAGTAAACCATTGAGATTAGTTCTAATAATACTTAAGCCATCATCATAGGCATCAGGATTAGCAGTTGGAAGATCGTTTACGCCATGGACAATGACTTTAATGGTCGCAATATTACTATCAGCATAATGGCTGTCAGTGGCTTTGTAATCTATAAAAAAAGTCTGAGTTTCATCTTCTGCTAAATATTGGAAGTCAGTACTAGGATCATAGGTAAAAGCAGCGCCAGAGTTGACAATGCTTTGTAGCCCAGATAATACTGTTAAAATTGTATAGTTCAGTGATGTTGGATCATCGTCACTATCAATATCATCTGCAATCATAGAACCTAAAACAGGCCCGCCGTCTTCATATGTATGGATTGATAGATCTTGTGATATTGGGGCGTCGTTAATTCCTGTAACTTCTACTGAGACTGTTTGTATACCACTGTCAGCACCCTGTGCATCGGTAGCTTTATATGTGAAATCAACAGTAGCTTTTTCGCCTAATGCTAATCCTTGGAAGTCTCCTCCAGGGCTATAAGTAAAGGTACCGCCTGGATTAACAACAACAGATCCTTCACCGGCCAACAAGGGGCTAATAATATTGTAAGTTAAGCTCGCTTGATCATCATCACTATCAACATCATCTGCATTAACTAAGGTAGCAGGTGTTGGAGCACCATCTTCGAAAACACTCACATTTTGATCGTTTGCAACAGGTGCATCATTCACTGGAGTTACCGTGATATTAACTTGTGCGGCATCAGAATCACCATCGTTATCAATACCAATATAATCGACGAGAACGTTGCCGTTAAAATTAAGAGTTGGCACAAAGTATAAAGTTGCGGAGTTGGCACTTGCAGCAATTAATGCACTCGCTATTAAAGGATTGTTTAATGTTGAATCTGTATATAAAATACCATTAGTCGGGTTGGGCAGTATATCAATTCTAAAATTAGCAATACCATCAGAACTGGTAGCTGATATGTTAATTAAAATAGAAGCTGCATCTTCGTTACCTGAAGGTGTCTGATTTTCTGCAGTAGCCCCATCATCATAGAACTTAATCACTGACCCTAAATCAACGCTCGGCGTGACCACATCCCCATCAGCATCAGTTACTGTCGCTACGAGGCTTAACACATTAGATGACATGACTGATGAATCGTTTGGATTTAATGTATTTACATGTTGAACAGCTAAATATTGAGTCAGTGTGACATCACCCGTGCTAGCATTCACACTCACGGTGAATACCACTGCACCAAAGGAGTTAGTTTCCCGCCCTTCTATGATGCTGCCATTATTAAATAAGTAGATGTTTTGCGTGCCTGCTGAGTTGTTAAATCCTGAGTCCGCTCCATCAGTCGCTAATAAACTAAATACCCTGGTACCAGCACCATCTGAACCATAAATAGTGGTGTCGGTAATGAATGTCGCATAGGAAACGGTTGTTTGGCCCAGGAAACCAGTCGCTAAGGATTCTGGTGATTGCACGCCCGGTGTTTCATCGGTTGTAACAAAGGCACCTGCGTTTAATGTAAGCGTTCCCGTAGGTGCATCGTCATCGATAGTAACCGTTAAATCAGCGGATTCTATATCACCATCATTATCCGTAAAGGTATAATTAAAAATATCGGTTCCTTGTGTCGTTGATGAGTTAGCATCACTATCATTATCGATCG
>Ga0105045_10000732_pt1 | contig 25137 bp, 16 predicted proteins | sample MAT02_FD_78089 | JGI IMG/M metagenome (GOLD analysis project Ga0105045, IMG submission 78089) | Freshwater microbial communities from Lake Fryxell liftoff mats and glacier meltwater in Antarctica - MAT-02 (megahit assembly) | ecosystem: Environmental > Aquatic > Freshwater > Ice > Liftoff... | reverse complement strand
GCGGCACCAACAGCTTCGGACGCCGACGCGAGATCGGAGCGAACGCCGTCATCGATCCGGTCGGGGGTGAGCACCCATACCATCCGCACGCTCGCGCGCAGTGGACCATTCAGCCGCGCGGTGACGGACGCGCAGCGTAGGCGTATCGGTTTGCCCCGCAGCGAAGGGGTGTAGCTGTCACCACCATCGGTTTGTGACTCGAGCCAGCATGCGTCGCGGATGGTTCGCTCCCCAACGGTGATGTCGAGGCCCTGTACTCCGGCACGCAGCAGCACGTGTCCGTTACGCAGCGTGATACCGTCTGACTCGCGGTCGGTCGTCACGGCAGGTGGCGCCGGCGGGCGGTCGGCGACGAGGTCCTCTGGGGTAACAAGCACGCGCACACCAAGCGCCGGCACCGCTGGCACCCACGCGAGCACCCGATGTGCGCGCACGAGGTCGTTGTCGGGATAGTGCTGCGGGGACTCGCGGCGCAGATGTCGCAGGCGCGCACTGAGTGTCTGCACGATGAGCCCGCTCAGTGCTGCCGGGGCAGCAGTCGCGCGAAGGGGCGATGGTGCCACACGGTCACTGCCGGGTCCGACGCGAACGTCGGCCACGGTTTCGATGAGCGTGAGTTCGGCGAGTCCGCTGCGGGGACGAGCGCAGCAGTTGCGCAACACGATGGGAGTGAGAGGTGCGCCGTCCAGCGACGGCCGCGCCGTACGTGCGGCGATCGGATCGTGACCGAGCGCCGCCTCAAGCGCAGCGTGGCGCAGTCCGACGGCTTGTGTGGCCACACTGTCTTGCCGGACCTCCATGGCGCGGGCGACCGCATCGGTGGAGCAGCCGCAGAGCGTGTCATGCGGATGCGTTTCGAGTAAGGTCTCCCACGCCGCGTGCAACAGCGCGGGCAACTGCGCGAGTGTGAGCCGAGCGCCCACAGGCGCGTGACTGCTCGTCGCGGGATGTGCGGCGGTCGGTGCATTGCTCTGCGCTGCCGTGTTGTGTACCGACGTTGCCCGGAGCCACGCAAGCACCAGCCACGGCTCCACGTCGCGCAGCAGCAGGCGCTCCAATCGCGCGTTCCGCCGCTTTTGGTGTGCCCTGGTGGCCAGGGTGCCACCGAGCGTCCAGGTATACCCAGAGGAGTCGCGCAGCTCGCCGTACACTGTGGGTAGCATCTCGGCGCGCACCGCCTCGTGCAGCCGAGCGGCGAACGCAGTCAGTGTGGTGCGCTTGATCGTGGCGTGGGGGGCGCCGATGCCCGTGGAGCGCTCAGCGGCCACCTGAAGTGCGTCAAGCGCTGCGGGCAGATCGGGCTGCAGGGCATGATGATCCGCCCCGTTCAACAGGAGGACCACCCCGGTGTGATTGCGCGCCGCGAAGAGCGCACACAGCGTTGCCCACCGCGCAGCAGCCGCCGTCGGTTCCACGGGAAGTGCGCTCCCGAATTCGTATCCATCGGGTGGCAGATGATGGACCAGCACCTCCGAGCCATCCAGCCCTCGCCAGCGGAACGTGTCGGTGAGGGGATGCCGAGGGCCGCCAGCACCACGCCACACGATCGCCGTGGTCAGGCCGAAGCCGGCGGCGAGCAGCGGTAAGGCGGCCGGGTGCCCAAACGTGTCGGGACAGTAGGCGACCGGGGGCGGCACCACCGGCCCGAGTTGTGCCAGCACCCGGGCGCCGGCCTCGAGATTCCGAACCAACGCCTCGCCGCAGGGAATCAGCGTGTCCGCTAACACAAACCAAGGGCCGGCTTCGATCGCTCCCATCCGGAGTGCGGCCGATAGTGCCGTGGCGCGTTCCGGCCGCACGATGAGATAGTCGCGGAGCGTCACGGCCTGCCCGTCGAGCAGGAACGGCGCCTCTGGCGACGCGCCGCCGTCGAGCAGCGCGTCGATCAGCGCCACCAGGCGCTGGCGGAAGCGGGCGGCGCCGTGATACCACTCCCGATCCCAGTGGGTGTGGGCCACGACACAGACGGTCAGCGGCGCAACGGGTGCCGAAAGCGGAAGTGGCGAATTGTTGAGGCGCACGCGGAGGAAGGTAGTGCTCAGTTGACCTCGACGGCACACCCGCCGAGTTTTCTTCCGATGTGCCGATACGCGTTGGTATCGGTGGCTGGTTGCTGTGCTCGCTTCCTATCCGGACCACTGCTTGGAACTGCTCTCCGACCTTCTGAACAAACTCCGCGACTTGCCCGCACTGGTGCAGTGGGCCGGCTACGTCGGGTTGACCCTGATCATTTTTGCGGAAACCGGGCTGCTGTTCGGCTTCTTTCTCCCAGGCGACTCGTTGCTGGTGACCGCCGGGTTGTTAGCGGCGGATCCGGCGTTCGGGCTCAACGTGTGGTTGCTCGGGGCGCTGCTTACCGTGGCGGCTATCGTTGGCGACACTGTGGGGTATCAGGTGGGCAAATCGGCGGGGCCGCGCATTTTTACCCGCGAAGATTCGCTGTTTTTCCGCAAGAGCCATTTGTTGAAGGCGCAGGCCTTTTACGAAAAGCACGGCGGCAAGACCATCATTATTGCGCGCTTCATGCCGATTGTGCGGACCTTCGCGCCGGTGGTGGCCGGCGTGGGAAACATGCAGTACCGCAGATTTTTGATGTACAACGTGGTTGGCGGCTTTCTCTGGATCTGGAGCATGCTCCTGACTGGCTACGTGCTGGCTCGCACCGTACCCGGTGTGGCGGAGCATATCGAGAAGTTGATTCTGGTCATTATTTTCCTCTCCATTTTGCCGGGCATCATTGCCTGGTGGCGTGACCGTCGGGCGCAGACCGCCATGTAACGTGGCCCGTGCATTTTCCATTGGTTTCCTTTATTTTTCCCCGAATATACCCGGAGTTTTCCATGACGTTTGTCTTACCGCCGCTTCCGTACGCCCCCGACGCGCTCGAGCCGCACCTTGATGCGCAGACCATGCAGATCCATCATGGCAAGCATCATCAGGCATATGTCACCAACCTGAACGCGGCCGTTGAAAAGGCGCCCGAATTGGCGTCATGGTCGATCGACGAGCTCTGCACAAAAATCCATGACGTACCGGAAGCTGTGCGCACCGCAGTGCGGAACAATGGCGGCGGTCACTGGAATCACTCGCTGTACTGGCAGCTCATGGCGCCCGATGCCGGTGGGGAGCCCAGCGGTGCCCTCGGCGACGCGATCACGAAGTCCTTCGGCTCGTTCGCGACGTTTCAAGAGCAGTTCCAAGCCGCTGGCATGGGCCGCTTCGGATCGGGCTGGGCGTGGCTCATCGCCACGGACGGCGCGCTGTCCATCATGAGCACGCCGAATCAGGACAACCCGCTCATGGAAGGCAAGCACGCGTTGCTCGGTGCCGACGTGTGGGAGCATGCGTACTACCTCAAGTATCAGAATCGTCGGGCCGACTACCTCGGCGCCTTCTGGCACGTGGTGAACTGGGCTGGCGTCGCCAAGCGTTTCGAGGCGGGCAAGTAAGCACGATGCAATGGTGAACGACGAACGGCGCGCCAGTGATCAAACTGGCGCGCCGTTTTTGTTTCGTGTCGCGGCGACTGTTGTGTCGCTCAGGTCACCAGCGCCGGCAACATGGTCGCAATGGCGCCGATCCCCCACGCGATGATCGCGGCAATGGCCCCGGTGCTCCGAGACACACGGGCGATCACGCTGATCCCAATGGCGAAGAGCACCAACTGCCACAGGTTGAACACGTCGAGATTGGCCAGCAATCCCTGCAGCGCCGGCGACGTAGTGGTCGGATCGACAAACCGCCCCGGCCCGAGCGACGCGTCTGCAAACGACCGGATAGACTGGGGATCCGCAAACGCTCCTTGTACCGCAGTGGCCAGAAAGCTCAAAGGGCGCGTAACGGACGCCAGCGTGGCGATCAGCGCCGCCTGTCCGAAACGCAAATCGGCGCGCACCAGCTTCCCACCGATCCAGATGAGGAAGCCGGAAATCAGCGCGCCCATCGGGATCGTGAAAACGGACGCCGCCAGAAATCCGTACATCCCGAACGAGCGGCCCGCCGCCACTGCTTCGGGCGGAATGGGTTTACCCTTGGCCGCTTGCAGTTGCAGCTGCAGATCGAAGTTGGCATCGATATACGGCGTCAATAGCCCCTTGGTTGCGAATACGATGATGATGGTGAGCACTGACAGCAGCGCGATGTAGATACCGGGGCTGCTGTTCCGCGCGCGGTCGAAGACTTTGGCGGGGGCGACGAGGACTTCCAGAATATCCTCGACGGCATTGCTTTTGCCGGGTGCTGCTGTCAGGTCGTCACTCATCGTGCGGCTTCGCCTTCGAGATAGGTGTACCCTTCCAACCCCGCGACATAATCCGCGATGAAGGCATTCGCCTCTTCACGGGTCAGCGAGGAGGTCGCGTTGACCTTACGACGGAACGTTGCCAGAAGTTGCGAGGCCCCGAACTGCACATAGTTGAGCACCTCCGTGACCGTATCACCTTCCACAAGATCAGTGATCTCGTAGGAGCCCTGATCGTTCAAGCGCACATGCACCGCGTTCGTATCGCCGAACAGGTTGTGCAGATCGCCGAGGATCTCCTGATAGGCGCCCGTGAGAAAGATGCCAAGGATATAATCCTCACCATCGCGGAACTCGTGCAGCTCGAGGCTTGGACGGCCGTTCTTGCCACCAACGAAACGATCGATCTTGCCGTCGGAATCGCAGGTGACGTCCTGCAGCGTGCCGCGACGCCGTGGCTCTTCGAGCAGCCGATGGATCGGCATGATCGGGAACAGCTGGTCGATGGCCCAGCTATCGGGCAGCGACTGGAACAACGAGAAATTACAGAAGTAGCGATCGACCAGGGCCGCTTCGAGCTCAGGCACGATGTCCGAATACGTGTCCGTATCGGCAATAGCGATGCGATAGATCGCATTCATGCTCGCCAACCACAGCACTTCGGCCTTGGCCAGCTGCCGGAGATCGAGCACGCCGCTGTTGAAGAACTGACGCGCACGATCCTTATCAAACGAGGCATCGTGGAACACCTCAAGGACCTTGCGGGGCTTGGCACCACGTTCGGTCAGCGTGCGCCAGTCTTCGTGCATCTCGTGCAGCAGCGAATGATCGTCGTCGTCCAACAGCGGTACCGGCTGCTCGGCCTGGGACTCCACGTCGATCACCTTGACCAATAGTAACGCGTGATGCGCCGTCAGAGCGCGCCCCGATTCGCTGATGATATGCGGCATCGGCAATTCTGCGTCCCGGCAGGCTTCCGCGATCGTGTAGATCACGTCGTTCGCGTACTCTTGGAGCGAGTAGTTGACGCTGGCGTTGTTGGTGGAGTTGGTGCCGTCGTAGTCGATGCCTAACCCACCACCGACATCCACGTGCGTGATGTCGACGCCAAGCGAACGCAACTCGAGATAGAACCGCGCCACTTCCTGCAGCCCCGACTTGATGAACCGGATGTCGGTGATCTGGCTGCCAAGGTGGAAGTGAATCAGCTTGAGAATGTCCAGCCGATCTGCGGCGACCAACTTGTCGATGAGCTTGATGAGTTGCGCGGAGCTGAGGCCGAACTTGCTCTTCTCGCCGCCGCTTTGCGCCCACCGGCCGGCACCTTCACTCGCGAGCTTGATGCGAACGCCGCACATGGGGCGAACGCCCAGCTCTTCGGCGACTTCCAGCAGCACATCGAGTTCACTCACCTGTTCGAGCACGATGAACACGCGATGCCCAAGCTTCTGTCCCATGAGGGCCAGGCGCATGAACTCGTGATCTTTATACCCGTTACAAACAATCAGGTGCTCCGTGCTTTCGGACAGTCCGAGCACCGCCTGCAGCTCCGGCTTGGATCCGCACTCAAGGCCCACGCCGTGCGTCTTCCCGAACTTGACGATTTCTTCGACCACGTGGCGCTGCTGATTCACCTTGATCGGATAGACCGTGGTGTATTTCCCGCTGTAGTCGAACTCTTTCATGGCGGCCGCAAAACGCTCACTGAGTGTTTCGATGCGTGACCGCAGAATGTCCGAAAAGCGCAAGAGCACCGGGAGGGCAATCCCCTGCCCTTCGAGGTCGTTCGCCAGATCTTTCAGATCCAGCGTCAGATGTGGGCGATCCGGATCGGGACGCACGATGACGCGTCCGCGATCGTTGAGATCGAAATAGCCGGCGCCCCATCCCTCTATGTTGTAGAGATCGCGAGCGGCGTTAAGAGACCAAGCCGCCGGCGGGGCTGGTTCGACAGTGGGCTGAATGCGTGTGGCCATAAGTCACGCAAGTTAGACGGTTGTTGGCGGCGGTGCGAGCCGCCGCCAAACAATCGGCGCGTCTGGACTGTTTATCTGTCGCCGTCGAGCAAGCCGCCGAGCCCGCCGAGGATCGAGCCTTCTCCAACGCGCTTACCACCGGCGCGGGGCGCGGCGGCGATAATACGGTCTGCGAGCCGGGAGAACGGCAGCGTCTGAAGAATTACGCGCCCCGGACCAGTGAGCTGCACAAAGAACAATCCTTCGCCACCGAACAATGCCGTCTTGATACCCGGTACGCTCTGGATGTCGTAGTCCACCGTGGGCTGGAAGGCCACCAGACAGCCGGTGTCCACGCGCAGCTTCTCACCCGGCGCGAGATCAATGGCGTGAAGCGTGCCCGAGGCGTGGAGGAATGCCAACCCATCGCCTTGCAGCTTCTGGAGAATGAACCCCTCGCCGCCAAAGAAGCCGGCGCCGATACGGCGGGTAAACGCTACGGACACGTCGACGCCACGCGCCGCACAGAGAAAGCTATCCTTCTGCGCGAGCACGGTGCCGCCCCAGTCCCGCAGGTTGAGCGGCACGATCTTCCCGGGAAACGGCGCCGCGAACGCGACGTCCGCGCGTTGCGACCCGTTGTTCCCGAATAGCGTGACGAAGAACGAGTCGCCGGACAACACGCGCTTGCCCGCGCCAATGAGCTTGTCGAACAGACCTCCCCCTTTCGCGTTCGGATCGAGGGTGGTGGCCATGGTGATGCCCTCGCGCATGAACATCATTCCACCCGCCTCGGCGAAGACTGCCTCGCCGGGATCGAGGGTGATGATCACTGCCTGCAGGTCATCGCCGATGATCTGGTAGTCGATCTCGTCCGCTGCCATTACTTGTCTCCGGAAGGTTGCGACGGCGCAGCGCCAGTCGCGGAAGGGGGAGCCATCTTCACTTGGTCGCGTCCCTTTTCGAGAAAGGGAATGCCGCGCACCATCCATGACGGAGCGTCGGCCCCGAGAAGTTTCACCGCAAAGAACTCCTGCATCTTCTTATCGATATCCTTCTGATTGGCACGCTTGGTGGGATTATGCTCGTCGCCGTTGTAGACCACCATATATGCTTCCTTCTGCAAGCGGCGCATCGCCACGTAGAATTCGATGCCCTGATACCAGGGTACCGCGCCGTCGTTGTCGTTCGCCATGAAGAGCACAGGCGTGGTCACGCGATCAAGACGGAAAAGCGGCGAGTTTTCTACGTATCGCTCGGGAAACTCCCAGAGTGATCCGCCAAGTCGGCTCTGCGTACGCTCGTACTGGAACGTACGCGCCAGTCCTGACTGCCAACGAATGCCGCCGTAAGCGCTGGTCATGTTGACCACGGTGGCGTTCGGCACCGCCGCCGCGAACATGTTCGTCACCGTGATCAGATAGTTGGTCTGATAGCCGCCCCACGACTGGCCGGTGATCCCCACGCGCTTCGCATCGACGAAACCTTTCGCGATCAGCGACTGCACGCCGGGAATGATGGACTTCGCGGAGCTCGGGCCCGGTTGGCCGTCCGTATAGATGATATCCGGCTCGAAGACGAGATAGCCGAGCGCGTTGTACACCATCGGGTTCACAACATTGCGTCCGGTGGGCGACACATAGTTGTGGAGCCCGTCGGTGAGTTTCTCGTAGTAGTACACCACCATCGGATACTGTTTGGCGGCGTCGAAGCCTTCCGGCTTGTACAACAGCCCCCGCAGTGGAATGCCATCGCTGTTCAGCCACGACACCAGGTCCACGGTGCCGCGCGGATACTCGCTATCCTGTGGGTTGGCATCGGAGATGCGCGTGGTCGCTGTTAACGAGGCGCCGGTGTAGAGATTCGGGAACTCCCGGTAGGTGCTCTGGGTCATCAGATATTGCTCGGCGTCCCGCGCCTTCTGCAGCCCGCCGAAGTTGCGATCGGCCATGATCACGCGCTCTGGCTTGCTGTCGGCACTGATGCGATCGCGCCAGAAGCCCGAGGCCTTGGTGAGCGAGTCCACGGCTCGCAGCAGCACTGGCTCAGCAGGATTGAGGAACGGATCCGCGCTATCAAGATCCACCGCGCGGAAGGTCATGCCGGTGCGACGTCCCTCGCCTTCGGTCATGTTGCGCGGCGTCACCAGTCCGGCCGGGTCAAGCTCCCACACATCGAAGCGGTCGTAGATCAGCACGCGCTGGTCGCCAGTGGTCCAGCCGGCGATGCCATACGGCGGCGGGACGTCGGGCGAGTCGAACTCCTCGTCCTGAAATTTGATGCTGGTGATCGCGGCCGTGAGGTTGACGGTTTTGCTGGTGGCCGTCTGGTACGCCATCCACTGCCCGTTTTCAAACCAGGTGGCATACGTTCCGCCAGGCGACAGTTGCGGCGACGAACGCAGTTTTTTGGCGATCAGGGTGCGCGCGCCAGTCATCGCATCGAGCAGATATGCGTCGGTGGCCCGGTCGCCCCAGAACTGCTGAATCGCGTACTCCATGCTGTTGGTGCCGAGCACCCGCTTGGCATCCCCGCTCACGGTCACTTGCAGCGAGTCGGATCCAAGCGGTGTCCAGCGGTTGGCCGCCAAATGGTAAATCGCGACGTGTGTCCGATTGCGATCGCGATTCGCTTCCACCTTCTGCTGCGTCTGGATCTTCGTATCCTGCCAATGCCAGAGGTCGTAGACGGCCTTATCGAGGAGGGAATCAGCGGGGATGGCCTCAACCGGGACCGCCGCCAGCGAGAAGAGCAGCGCATTGCCTTCGCGCGTGAACTCCAAACGCCCCCGATCGGCCACGAGCTGACCCGCCGGCGCATCGGCTGACGACACCAGGCGCCGCGCCGTGATCGCCTTGCCCTTGCCCTTGCCCGGCGAGAGCGACGCGTGGTACACCGAGAATCGCGGACGTGACGTGGTGTCGCCGCGATCGGCCGTGAACGCGACCTGCCCACCCTTGCGATCGAACGTGAGCCCGCGATACGTGCCCGCGCCGGTGAGCAGTGGGGTCACGGCGCCCGTACCGAGGGCGCGCAGGTAGGCGCCATTGCTGGTGCTGTCCTTGGCGCTCACCGTGTAGGCCAGCCACTGCTCGTTTTCATCGAACGAATACGCCGTGACCCCATCGATACGGGTTTCGGCGGCCGTACCCAATTCGCGTAGCACAAGTGTGGTGCCCACGTCGCGGCGTGGTGCGGCGGGTGCGGGGGATGCGGCGCCGCTTGCCGGTGTTCCGTTGGCGGGGGTGGGCCGCGGCGCGGCGGTGGTGTCGTCGAGGAGATACGCGAGGAATCGTCCGCCACGGCGGGCGAAGCGGAACGAGCGCACCGCCGGAACGGTCGTGACCGTGCCATCGGCGAGCTTCATCAGTCCCATACTATTGCGCGGGGAGGGCGCGCCGCGACGACTTCGCGCGCGCTCCACAACGTCCTGCGACGGATAGATCACGAAGCCTACGAAGCGGCTGTCGGCGCTGAGCTGGGCCGCTTGCGCCGAAAAGAGCGCGGCCGAATCGGCGGCCGGTTGCAGTTGCGGTCGTCCGGTGTAGCCGCGTGCGGCCGTGTACTGCGTACTGGCGGCGGTGGAGCGGACCACCAACTCGCCCTCGCCCACCACCGGACTGACGGTGTACACTGCCCACAGGCCGTCGTTGGACAACGTGGCACCGGAGATCGTCCGCCATTGATCGTAGGTGTCCTGGGTGATGGCCTTCTTGCCGGCTGGCAGGGGCGGCTGCGTCCAGCGGGAGACCGCGGAGTAGGGATTCGCGGGGTTGGCACTCTGCGCCAGTGCGGGGAGCGACTCCGCGACGGAGAGGCCGATGAGCGCCGGGATGAAACCCCGGGACGGATGCAGCAATGGTGATCGCATCGCGGTGGGAGCGAAAGGTGTGATGGGCTGGTCGCACGTAGCTGCGGACCCCAAGTTGAGGTCGGGGCGTTCTTCCAGTCAAAGACTAACGGCGCGACAGAGCTCGCGTGAGGGCGTGATGGGACGGTTGATCGGGTACTTCGCGCGAGGCTTGGTGCTCTTGGCACCACTCGTCGTCACGGTGTGGGTGTGCTGGCTGGTCTTCACCAGCGTCGACGGGTGGCTGGGACTCCCGTATCCCGGCGCGGGCTTTGTGGTGACGGTCCTGCTCATCACCCTTTTCGGGTTTCTCGGATCCAGCCTGCTCTCCAAGTCGGCGGTCTCGGTTCTGGAACGCCTGCTTGGCCGACTCCCCTTTGTTCGCTTGTTGTACGGCTCCACCAAGGACTTGCTCAACGCGTTCGTGGGAGAGAAGCGCCGCTTCGACAAGCCAGTGCTCGTGTCCCTCACCGCCGATGGCAGTGTACGCCTGGTTGGGTTTCTGACCCAGGATACGCTCCGGCATCTCGGACTGTTCGAGCAGGTCGCGGTGTATTGCCCGCACTCGTACAATTTTTCCGGTCAGCTGTACGTGGTCAACGTGTCCCAGATCCATCCCCTCGATGCCACCAGCGCCGACGCCATGGCCTTTGTGGTCTCGGGCGGCGTGACCGGGTTGGTGCCTGCGGCGCAGTCCACCGGCGAGTACGCCACCGTTATCAAGAATCGCTGATGCGCACTGATTGCCTGCACGCTCCGCGTGTGCTCCTCGTGGCACGCGCAAGCCGCCCCGCTACCCGCTCCATCTGCGGCGATAACGCTCTTGGTACCCGACGCCGTTTTTGATGGCACGGGCGACGCCCCCCAGCGTGGCTGGGCCGTGCTGGTCCGTGGCTAGCGCATCGCCGCAGTCGGGCCGCTGGCGCCCCTGCAGATTCCGGCAGGCGCGGAGCGGGTCGCACTGCCCGGAACCACCCTCATCCCCGGGATGAGCGACCTCTGGGGACCTCGCGGTGAGGCCCGTCCGACCTTTAGCGCGCCAGAATGCACGACCATCGTACAGCTGGCCTCGGCGAGCGGTCGGCCGGTGGTGGCGCGTGCGAGTACCGTGGAAGGAATCCAACGCGCCATTGACGCCGGTGTGGAAACGATCGAGCACGGCGATGCCGCTGACGCCGAGTTCTTCGCAACGACTTCGGGCGGATTGCCCCCGGACTGTTGGCCGATCTCGTGGCGGTCGACGGCGATCCTACGCAGGATGTTCGCCGCCTTCGGGCGGTCCGGCTGGTGATGAAGGGCGGCACTATCGTCAAGCGCTGAACGAACTTGGGATTCTCTCTGGACATCCGAGGGTCAGTAGCGAATTCTTAGCGGCTGGTGACTGGCGTCTCGAAACGTTGGCCCACCGTCCGTTGCCCTTTCCCACCCATCGGAGCACGCTTGTCCTCGTCCAACTCCGGCTCGAACGAAGCCTGGGGCAGTCGAATCGGTCTCATTCTCGCTATGGCGGGCAATGCAGTCGGACTCGGCAACTTCCTGCGTTTTCCGCGTCAGGCCGCCGCCAATGGCGGTGGCTCGTACATGATCGCGTACTTCATCGCACTCCTACTGCTCGGCATCCCCCTCATGTGGATTGAGTGGGGTATCGGGCGCAATGGCGGCCGGTATCGCAAGGGCCACTTGCCCGGCATGTTCGCCGCCATATGGAAACACCCGGCAGCCAAGTATTTCGGCGTGGTGGGGATGGTCGTGCCGCTGGGTGTGATGATTTACTACACGTACATCGAAAGCTGGACGCTGGCCTTCGCGATTTTTTCGGCCACCAAGGACTACTGGGGCCAGACGACGCAGGAAGGGATGATCGGCTACCTGCGCTCGTTCCAGGGACTCGCCCCGGAAGGTGGCGCGGTCTACCATGCCTCGTACACTCCGTACGCTTTCTTCACAGTCACGCTCTTCGTCAATATCTACGTGCTGTCGAAGGGCATTTCGGGCGGCATCGAGAAGCTGGCGAAGATCGGCATGCCCATCCTGTTTCTCTTTGCGATTGTGTTGGCGGGTGTGGTGCTGACACTCCCGGCGCAACCCGGCATCGGTGCCACGCCCGCACAGGGACTGGAGTTCATCTACACGCCCGATCTGTCTCGCCTCAACCAGCCGGGCATCTGGCTCGCAGCGGCCGGGCAGATCTTCTTCACGCTGTCCGTTGGGATGGGCTCGCTGCAGGCCTACGCGTCATATCTGTCCACCAAGGACGATATCGCACTGAACGGGTTAGCCACCGCCTCGACCAACGAAACCGTAGAAGTGGTGCTTGGCGGTTCGATCGCCATCCCGGCCGCCGTGACGTTCTTCGGTGTGGCGGGTGCCATGCAGATTGCGCAAGGCGGATCGTTCGATCTCGGATTTGCCACGATGCCGGTGGTGTTCCAGCAGATCGATAAAACGCTGCCAATCGGCAACCTACTCGGCGTCATGTGGTTCGGCTTGTTGTTCTTTGCCGGCATCACCTCGTCAGTGGCCATGCTGACGCCGGTCACGGCGTTCTTCCGCGAAGAGTTCGGGATTCAGCGCGAAAAGGTGGCATGGAGCTTCGGCGCACTGGCCTTTGTGATCGGCCTCATGCATGTGCATTGGCTCGGTCATGGTTTCCTCGACGAGTGGGACTATTGGGTCGGCACGTTCGGCCTCGTGCTGGTGGCCGTGCTGGAGGTGGTGATCTTTGTGTGGATCTTCAAGCCGGAGAACGCCTGGAAGTCCATTCACATGGGCGCGGACATCCAGATTCCGAAGATCTTCAAGTTCATCATGACGTACGTCACGCCGCTGTATCTGCTCATTATCCTCACTTGGTGGGGTAAGGATGAAGCAATCCCGATTCTGCTGAACCAGCGGTCGGCCGGAAGCGCGAATCCGGTGTCGGATGTGGACATGCCGTTCATCACGATTTCACGCGGCATTCTGGTGCTCATGATCATCGGCTTCCTCTTCGCCATCCGGATGGCCTGGAAGCGCAACGGCTACGACGACCGCAAGGGCTTTGTCGAGATTCCTTCCAACCGCGCGGGGCTCTGATGTCTGGTGGCGCCATCGCCTTCATGGCGATCAGTTGGGGGTTTGTGCTGTCCCTCGTGAGTTGGTCGTACTACCGCCTGCTCACCAACAAAAAGCACCACGATCCCGACGGCATCGGGCCGGCCTCACCGCCTGAGCCGCCAAGCACGAAGAAGCGCTGATCGTTCGCTGTATTCAGGGCACAACATCGGGTAGGAGTGCGTTGCCCAACGTGCTCCTACCCGACGCGTTTCCCGACCACCTTGCCGAGCGAATCACCGATCACTCGGCCCCCCACGCTACGCCAAACGGCGGAGCATTCATCGTGTACTGGATGCGCACGGCCGTTCGCGCGCATGAAAATCCCGCGCTGGATGTCGCGCTCATGGCGGGCGCCCAGCTCGGGATACCAGTCTTTGTGTATCACGCGCTGTCTGAGAAGTACCCGTACGCGTCGGATCGTCACCACACCTTTATTCTCGAGGGTGCGCGTGATGTGGAGGCCGAGTGTGTGGCTCGTGGCATCGGCTACGCCTTTCATTGTGAGCGTCCGGGGCATCGCGGCCCAGCGCTGAGGACCCTCGCCGAACGCGCCGCGCTGGTGGTGACAGAAACGATGCCGGTGCCACCGCTCGACTGGCTCACGGATTCGCTCGCCGAGGCGGTGCGTTGCCCGGTGTGGAGTGTCGACACCGCGTGCGTGGTGCCCATGCCGATGGTGGGGAAGGTACACACCCGCGCGTTCTCGTTCCGTGACGACACGGCGGCGTTGCGTCGTGCGCGGATCGACGCACTGTGGTTGGACGTCGCGCCGCATACGCCGGCGTTCGTTCCCGACGACTTGCCGTTTACGCCGGTGTCGATGGCCACCGCCGACATCGCCGCACTCGTGGCGGAGTGCGAAATCGACCACGGGGTCGCGGCCGTCCGCGACACGCCCGGTGGTATGCAGGCCGGCTACGCGCGCTGGCGCGTGTTCGTGGACAGCGGCCGGCTGAGCCGCTACGCCGCCAAACGAAACGATTCCACCATCGACGGCGTGAGCCGCATGTCGGCGTACCTTCACTACGGCATGGTGTCCACGTTCCGCATCGTGCGCGAATGTGTGGCACTGGGCGGGGCCGGCCCCGACAAGTATCTCGACGAATTACTTGTGTGGCGGGAATTGGGCTACGCTTTTTGTTACTGGCACGACGCGCCGGCCACTCTCGATGCGATCCCCGCGTGGGCGCGTGCAACGCTGGCCGAGCACGAGCGTGATCAGCGCACCGTGTACTCGTGGGAGACACTCGCGCGCGCGGGAACCGGTGACGCGCTGTGGGACGCCACGCAGGAATCCTTGCTGCGTCACGGCGAGCTGCACAACAACGTGCGCATGACATGGGGGAAGGCCATCCCCACCTGGTCCGACAACGCGGAGCAGGCGCTGGAGCGCCTGATCGATCTCAACCATCGCTACGCGCTCGACGGCCGGGATCCGGCGTCGTACGGTGGCCTGCTCTGGTGCCTCGGACAGTTCGACCGGCCGTTCACTCCCCCGGTCCGTGTGCTCGGCACGGTTCGCCCGCGTAGCACGCACGACCACGCGAAGCGCATGAACCTGAGTGCCTACCAAGCACATGTGGCACGACCTGTTCGGACGCTTGCTGGTCGTACGCCGCGCGTGTTGGTGGTGGGCGCCGGGATCTCGGGCCTTGCCTGCGCACGAACACTACATGATCACGGGCTGTCGGTGACCGTGCTGGACAAGAGTCGCGGCGTGGGTGGGCGCATGAGTACCCGCCGCGACGGTGTGTGGCAGTTTGATCATGGCACGCCGGCGTTTGAGGCGCAGGATGCGCGCTTCGTCCGGTATGTCGAGTCGTGGCTGCAGGATGCGGTCGTGACAACACATGGCGCGAATAGCTATCTCGGCGCGCGAGGCATGAACGGCGTGGCCAAGCATCTTGCCCGCGACCTGCCGGTGGAAACCGGCGTGCAGGTGAGCGGCATTGAGCGTTTGGGCGAGGTCTGGCACGTGCGTGCGACCGATGGGACCGTGCGCGAAGCGGATGTTGTGCTGCTCGCACTCCCTGCCCCGCAGGCGGCGGCGCTGCTGCGCACAGCGGTGGGTGCGCAGGTAATCGTTCACACAACGGCGATGGTGGACCGGCTTGACGGCGTAGCGATGACTCCCTGCTGGAGCACCATGGTGGTGTTCGATGCGCCACCATCGGCGACGATCGCTGAATCCGTACGCGGAGGGTCGGCGCATTTCGCGCGTGACATGCTGGCCGCCGCGTGGTACGAGGGCAGCAAGGACGGGCGCGCGACTCACGAGGCATGGGTGGTGCAATCCAGCGGCGCGTGGAGTGCCGCGCATTTGGAGGAGCAACCGGAGGCAATCGCCTCCACCGTCAGTGCCGCGCTGCGCGAGGAGTTGCAGATCGGTGGCCGCGTGGTGCATGCCGAAGCGCACCGGTGGCGATATGCGCGTGTGACGCAGGGGCTTCCTGCCGACTGCCTATTTACCGCGTCGCAGCAGCTCGGCGCGTGTGGCGACTGGGGGGCGCGCACCGATGTGGAGGGCGCGTGGCTCAGCGGCATTGCACTCGCGGGGCGGGTGTTGAGCGCATGATACGCGCACCAACAGCCGCCCCGCCGGGGCACCGCACCGCACTGACGGCGGTCGTTACTTGATACCGTCTAGCAGTTTAAACAGCGCAGGGTCCGGCGCGCCAAACTTTACGGCCGCGATAATGAGCACAACGTCACCTTGCGGCGTGGCCTGCACGATCTTGCTGGCAATCTTTTTTCCTTCGAAATCCTTGTAGTCGAAAAAGGAAGTCTTTTGCTCACCCATCGGCGTTGATGCGACCGTTCCACGGCGCAATCCGCTTTCTACCTCAAAGTACTCCACGGCCGTTTCGCCGCTCTTGCGCGTCACGGTCACCTTGTAGCACTCGACGCCCTCAAACGTCTCTTTGGCATCCACGGATACCTTGGCAAAGCGGGAGGGATCGAGAAAGCCCGCGCCGGTCATCGTTTCGGCGGCGAGGTTCTTTTCCTGCGCCGGATCCATGCGCGTGGCCGCGCCCATCGGCTGTACGGCCCAACCGAACGTACCGTCAAAGCCTTGATCGACCTTGGCCATGCCGAGATCGATGATCATGCGCATCTTGTTGGGCTCCGCGCTATGCCGCTCGTAAGTTCCGGACAGGCCCGCGAAGGTAATGTCGGCCGTACCGGTTTCGGTGCGACCCACCACTTTGGCCCAGGCGTCTCGACCACCCACCGCGGTGGCGTACTTGTCATAAATTTGCGCAGCCGACGGGAGCTGCGCTTCTACGCGAGCTCCAGAGACAACAACCAACGCCGCAACGACGGCACTGCGAATAACGTTCATGAAAACTCCGGGTAAGTGAGGACTCAGACTGTACGGATGCAGGCGGCGGCGAGTTTCTCCGGTGCCGTTTCGTGCCAAGAAGACCCCCGCGCAATCCCCCGCTACGCGGGAAGCATGCCCTGAAACGGCGCGTCGGCTCCGTTGCGCAACGCCTCAATCCGCTCCTCGGCGAACGCTACCAGCTCTGCCATCGTCGCGGCATCGAACACCAGCTTGGCGCCGGCCGCCGCGTACAACTCGGGCAGTGGCTTCGTGCCGCCCAGCGCCAGGAACCGCTTGTAGTCGGCCACGGCCTGCTTGGAGTCGCGCACCGCGTTGCGGAACACCTGCAGCGCGCCAAGCTGCGCCAGTCCGTACTCGATGTAGTAGAACGGCAGCTCGAAGATGTGCAGCTGTCGGTACCAGCGTGCGACTCGTTCCTGCTCGAGGCCGGTCCAGTCAACACCTGCCTCGAACTGTGACCGGATCGTGAGCCACTGTGCATCGCGCGCCTCACGATCCGCGCCGCCGGGATTGGTATACATCCACGCCTGAAACGCGTCGACACTGGCGATGTGCACGAGACTCGACAGGACATCCTCGAGATGCTCCAGCCACGCCACCCGCGCCTGATCGCGCGTATAGTACCCATCGGGCGCAACAAAATACGGCATGGCCAGTAGTTCCATGCTCATCGAGGCCAACTCGGCCGCTTCGTGGCCCGTGCGACGCTGCCAGGTGAACGGCAGTCCGTGCGTCGCGAAGTCGTGGAAGCAGTGTCCGGCTTCGTGCACGAGCGTCTGCACGTCATCCGGCACCCCGACCGCGTTCATGAAAATGAACGGCCGGCCGCGAAACGAGAGATCGGTGCAGTAGCCGCCCGGTGCCTTGCCGGGACGGCTCTCGAGATCGAGCAGCCCCTCATCCGCCATGATCCGAAACTTGTCGCCAAGCTCCGCGTCCACGCGGGTGAAAATGTTCTTGGCACGATCCACAAACGTGCCGACATCGGCAAACGGACGCAGTGGCTCCGTGACGTCGAGGTCGACCGTGACATCCCACGGGCGCAGCGTGTCCACACCCAACGAGGCTTGCCGGTGGGCCATGAGCCGCGCCACCGCCGGCGTGACGGTCTCTTTGACGGCTTCATGAAAACGCGCCGTGTCTTCCGGCGTGTAATCAAAACGATGCTTGGCCGCAAAACAGTAGCGCTGATAGTCGGGGAAACCGGCCTCGCGCGCGACCGCGTCGCGCAACACGTACATCCGGTCGAACAGATCGGCGAGTTCGTCGCGCTTGCCGAGATACGCGTCAGCGCCCAAGCGGAAGGCGCGCTCGCGCTCGGCGCGGTTGGCCGACTTGAGGTAGGGTTGCAATTGCGGAATGGTCTTCGCTTCGCCATCCCAGTCGACACTCAGGCCGCCGGTGATTTTCTGATAGCCCGCCGAGAGTTCTTCGATCTGTGAGAAACGCGGGACGTTCGCCTCGCGGAAGATCTCGATATCCGTGCGAAAGCGCTTGAGCGTGGTGTCCAGATCCGGTCGCGTCCAGCCCAGATCGAGCAAACGCTTCGCGAGCCGCACCTGCTGCTCCTCCAGCTGGGGAAAGATCTCCATCGAGAAGCGCAGATACGCGGTTTCGGCGGCGGTGTCTGCCGTGTTCCCCGTGTACGCGATCATCGCCAGCGTTCCTGCTTCACCCACCAGAGTGTCGAGCCGCGACCACGTGGCAAGCCAAGGCTCCACCATGGCATCCGTGGCGCTTAACGGGATCATGGCCAGTTGTTCGTAGTACGGGCGTACATCGTCCCACGAGGCATCGCGAAACACGTCAGGACTGCTTGGCAGCTCAATCATCGGCTCGGACAGAAGTATCATAAACCACGGGTATCGACAGATATCGGCAGGAAGTGTCAGCGGGGCGTCAGCGGGGAGTTGGCTGGGCAGTGGCGCAACGCATTGCCCGCTTGCGCCACCCGATGCTACGCCCCGTACGGAATCCAGATATTCTTGACCTGCACCGACCGGCGGAGGAACTCGCGCCCCTCCCCCACGCGCGGGTCCAGCCACTCTCGGCCCGTCCACTCAGTCCAGGTACGCTTCAAATTGGCTGCCGAGGCCTGCTCGACGGCTTTGGCTCCGTGGGACGAGCCGACGAACCACACGGCATCGACGTCATCATGCTCCGCAAGCACCTTCCCCAGCGGGTCGCGGGGACCGGTGATGAGATTCAGCGCACCGGCCGGGACATCGGAGGTTTCGAGCACACTGTACAAATCGGTCGCCAGGAGCGGAAACCGCTCGGAGGGCACGGCGACCACCCGATTGCCTGCGGCAAGGAGCGGCGCCACCAACGACACCAGGCCCAACAACGGGTACGGATCCGGGCACAGCACCCCAACCACGCCGATGGGTTCGTGCATCGCGAGGGCCACCCCGCGCATGGGCACATCGTGCACCGCGCCATCGTGTTTGTCGGCCCACGCCGCGTACGTGAACAATCGCGAAATCGACGCGTGGACTTCGGCGTGGGCAGCGGGCGCCGCGCAATCGGTGAGCTGCACCAGGCGACGCGCAAATTCGTCGGCCCGCACCGACAGATTTTCGGCGAGATAGTACAGAATCTGCGCCCGCTGGTGGCCCGTGAGGGCACTCCACCCTGCCCCGGCGTGCGCGGCCTCCACCGCATTGCGCACGTCCTTGCGATTGCCTTCCCCCACCTCGCCGATCCGTCGTCCGCTCGGACTCGTTATACAGCGCGTGTACCCGCTATCCGGGCGCGCCTGCTTGCCCCCGATGAACAGCTTCGGTGTGCGATCGATGGCCGGTAGCACGTCCGGGGTCGCGGGCTCCGCCTCAGACCGCGGCGCTGTGGCATCCGGGTCGACGAAGACCGGAGACGGCGCCTCCCCATGCGCGCGCTCCGGCTTGAGATACTCCCACATCCCCTCGCGACCGCCCTCACGGCCGAAGCCCGACTCCCGATAGCCACCGAATCCCGCAGAGGCATCAAAGAGGTTGGTGCTGTTGATCCACACCACACCGCACTTGAGCTTGGGCGCGATATCGAGCGCGAGATTGATGTTCTCGCTCCATACGCTGGCCGCGAGACCGAACGGTGTGTTGTTGGCCAAGGCGACTGCTTCGTCGGGCGTGCGGAAGGTCATGCTCACCAGGACCGGCCCGAAAATCTCCACCTGCGCGATCGTGGACGACGGCGCGACGTTGGTGAATATGGTGGGCGGAAAGAACGACCCCTGTGCGGGCACGGCCCAGGAGGGCTGCCAACACGTTGCGCCCTCCTGCACCCCAACGTCGCACAGCGCTTGAATGCGCGCCACCTGCACGGGCGCCACGATTGCACCCATATCGACCGACTTATCAAGCGGCGACCCAACACGCAGACGCTCCATGCGATCCCGAAGCTTGTCGAGCAGCGCGTCGGCCACTCCTTCCTGCACCAACAAACGCGAGCCCGCGCAGCAGACCTCGCCCTGGTTGAACCAGATCGCATCCACGACCCCTTCCACCACGCTATCGAGATCCGCATCCTCGAACACCAAAAACGGACTCTTGCCACCCAGCTCGAGCGACAGCCCCTTGCCGGTGCCGGCGGTGGCCACGCGGATACTGCGCCCCACCTCGGTGCTCCCGGTAAACGCGATCTTGTCCACGTCGGGATGCGCGACCAGTGCCGCCCCCGCCGTGCCGTCACCGGTCACGAGATTGAACACTCCCGGCGGTAGCCCGATGTCGTGCGCCAGCTCGGCAAACCGAAGCGCCGTGAGCGGCGTGAACTCCGCCGGCTTGAGCACGACCGTGTTTCCCGCCGCCAGCGCCGGCGCCACTTTCCACGCCAACATCAGCAGCGGAAAATTCCACGGAATGACCTGCCCCACCACACCGTAGGCGTGATGGCCGGCGAACTCGCTCTCCAGCAGCTGCGCCCAGCCGGCGTGGTGGTAGAAATGCCGAGCCACGAGCGGAATGTCGATGTCGCGCGTTTCGCGGATCGGTTTGCCGTTGTCGAGTGACTCCAGCACGGCGAAATGGCGCGCGTGTTTTTGCAAGCCGCGAGCGAGGGCGTAGAGCCAGCGTGCCCGTCCGTGGCCGCCAAGCTTTTGCCAATCGGGCAACGCCGCGCGTGCCGCCGCGACGGCGACGTCGATGTCAGCGGCCGTCCCTTGCGCCACCCGCGCCAACTCCGCGCCCGTGGCAGGGTTCTGCACGGCAAGCAGCGCGGCGCCCGAAGTCGGTGTCCAACGACCACCGATGTAGTGGCCGAACGTGCTGTGGCGCTCCGCGAGCCACGCCCGAACGGGCGCGTCGGTCTCCGGTGCCGGGCCGTAGCTCATGTGGTCGAAAATGTCGCGCACCGAGTCCGGCTTGGGGTGCGGGGCTTCGAGCATCGATTCCTGCGGGGGCAACGTGGAAGTCATCACGTCAGACCATCGGTTGGCGATGGGCGGCAGCATACCGGCCGGTTACATGATGCTCCAATTGGCGCTCCACATCGGTGAGCAACCCGCTGGCGCCGAAGCGGAAAAGATGCGGACGGAGCCATCGATCCCCCAGCTCTTCCTTCATGAGAATGAGCCAGTCGATCGCCTGCTTGGCCGACCGGATGCCACCGGCAGGCTTGAAGCCTACTTCGTACCCAGTGCGCTCTCCGAAATCCCGAATCATGCGCGTCATGACGAGTCCCACCGGCAATGTGGCATTGGTGCTTTCCTTGCCAGTACTCGTCTTGATGAAATCTGAGCCCGCCATCATGGCTACCTGGCTGGCACGCGCCACGTTGGTGAGCGTGGCGAGTTCACCCACGCCCAAAATCGTTTTCAGATGCGCATCGCCGCAGGCATCACGAAAGGCGCGGATTTCGTTGTACAGCGCCTGCCAGTTGCCGGTGAGCACGTGGGCCCGCGTGATGACCACGTCGATCTCTTCGGCGCCCTTTGCCACCGACGCATGAATCTCCGCCACGCGCTGCTCGAAGGGCGAGAGACCCGCCGGAAACCCGGTGGACACCGCAGCCACAGGAATACCGGAGCCGCGCAACGCCTCCACCGCCGTGTCGACGTACTGGTGGTATACACAGACGGCGCCCACCGTGATGCGCAGATCCTGCACGCCCAGCGCCTCCAGCAGGTCGGTGCGTACCGGCGACTTCGCCTTGGCGCAGTGGCGTCGCACGTTGCCCGGCGTGTCGTCCCCGGCGAGCGTGGTCAGATCCATGCATGTGATGGCGCGCAACAGCCAGGCCGCCTGCCACTCCTTTTTTACCGTGCGACGGGCTGGCATCGCGCTCACCCGGCGTTCCACGGCACTGCGATTGATGCGGAGCGCGCTCACCAGCCCGAGATCGAGCGGCGTGCCGGGATTCCGTGCTGGGGGGAGATCGGGAGCGAGCCCTGACGGCCACTGCGGGGCGTTGGGCAGCGACGGCTCGGCAGAGCGCGCAACGCGCGGTGCGTAGAGAGGAGTCACAGTCATGATCCCTGTAATCTATGACAGCGACCAGAGAGGCGCTGGTGTTTTGTCACGTCCGGCGCTCAAGTATTCGCACGAACGGCCGAGACTCGGAGGCGGAGAGGAGTACCCTGACTGAGTGACTCATGCGCCACGCTCGACCGACCTACATGCTGGCCGTGCTGTTCACGGCGATCCCCACGCTGCTGGCGTTCCCGGGCTGCACTGCCGCCGTGGAAACGCCGACCGCAGCGCGGCTGTCCATTGTCCAGGGCCACCTGCAGAATGCTGCCGCAGGGACCCTGCTCCCTACCCCGATTGTCATCCGGGTGCTTGGGACGGACGGCAGCCCAGTCGAGAAGGTGCCGGTGAGCTTCAATGTGCTCGCCGGTGGCGGCTCGGTGGATCCGGGAACGGCCATGAGCGACGCCAACGGTGAGGTGAAGGCTCGCTGGACGCTCGGTCCAGCGTCGCAGGTCCAGACGATCACGGGAAGCGCGCCAGGCGTTGACCCCGTCACGATCAGTGCTTTAGGGGTGCTTCCCAGCGATCTCGTAGTGGCGCAAGGCAACAACCAGAGCGCCAAAATCAGCGCGGCGCTGCCCGTGCAGATCGTGCTGCGCGTGACCGGCGGCGCGAATGTGCCAATGCCGGGCCAGACGGTGGCCTTCGCGATTACGGCGGGCGGTGGCAGCATCTCGCCGCAGTCTGCGATCACGAACGCGTTGGGCGAGGTGAGCGTGCGCTGGACGATGGGACCGCAGGGCGGCCTGCAGACCGCCACCGCCTCAGCGGGGTCGCTTGGACCGATCGGGATGAGCGCCACGGCCAATCCATAAAGCTCGGCGGCACGCTGCCCGTGGCTACGGCCGGGATCCGTCCTTGGGGGTCGGGTCGTTAGCGTCCAGATATGTCTGTCACTCCACGAACGGCCCTTGCCCCCGATACGCTTAAAGATCGGACTGTTGTGCTCACCGGCGCCAGCGATGGCATCGGCCGAGCCGCCGCCGCACAGTATGCGGCGGCCGGGGCCACCTTGGTGATGGTCGGTCGCAACGAGGCCAAAACCGCTGCTGCGGCCGCGCGAATCATGAGCGACACCGGGTCCCGCCTCGTTACGTGGGAGATCGCGGATCTGGCGCGACTTGACGCGATCGAGGATCTGCTCGGGCGCCTCCGCGCCCGCCATCCCCACATTCACGTGCTCGCGAACAACGCCGGTGCGATCTTTCTCGAGCGCGAACTGACAGCCGACGGCCTCGAACGCACCTTCGCGCTCAACCACCTGTCGTACGTGCGTCTTGCATTGGGACTGCTGGACCATCTCGCCGCCGCCGCCGCGCCGGGGCACCCCGCGCGCATTATCAACGTCTCGAGTGGCGCCCACACAAATGCGCAGCCCGACCTGAATGACCTGCAACTTGCGCAGGGCTTCGGGGGTTGGAGAGCATATGGGAACTCGAAGCTCTTCAACATCTGGTTCACCCGGTCACTCGCCGCACGGCTCGACCCTGCGCAGGTCGTGGTGCACGCACTTCATCCAGGGGTGGTCAGCACTCGGTTTGCCACCAACAACGGCGGTAAGGGCCGATTTTTGCGCCGGATGATGGACCTGATCTCCATCACGCCCGCACAGGGCGCCGACACGCTGGTGTGGCTGTCTACCGCAGCGGAAGCGGCCGCAACCACCGGCGGCTACTGGATTGAACGACGAGCGGCGCAACCGTCGTCTACCGCCCGCGATGACGTCGCCGCTGAGCGCCTCTGGCAAGCGACCGCCGCGTTGTTGCACCTCGACGCCACCGCGATGATTCGTGCCGCAGGTGTGCATGCCGTACCGTGATTTGCCGCGACTTCTCGTCATTCTCCGGCGAGTGGTCCCGTTTGCGGTATCGTTTCGTCGTGATGCACGCCGCTGGGTCTGGTGGGGGCCGCCGGCGGTTCGCACGTCGGCCTTTCACACACGTCGTGCCGCGCGACTCGTGCGCGACATCGCCGCCCTCGGTCCCGCGTTCGTGAAACTGGCGCAGATCTTCGCCACGCGCGCCGATCTCGTTCCCGAACCGTACCTCGGAGCGCTCGGCACGCTCACCGACCGCGTGCCCACCGTGCCGTGGCCGATCATCCGCCGAGTGCTGGCCGACGCATGGCAGGTCGACCCGGATACGGTGGTGGACGCGCTCGACCCGGTGCCACTGGCTGCCGGATCGCTCGGCCAGGTCCATCGCGCCCGGTATCAGGGGCGCGAGGTGGTGGTCAAGATTCTGCGGCCGCACGTGGAGGCCGTCGTCACACGCGACGTGCGCCTGGCGAAGAAAATTGTGGATGCGGTGTATGTCCGCTTCCCGCACCACCACGTGCGGGGCTTTCGCGTGGTCCTCGACGAATTCGGCCTCCACGTGGTGGAGGAGATGGATTTCGAACGCGAAGGCATGCAGTGCCTCCGCATGCGCGCGCGTTTCGCGAACGAGCCGCGGCTGCGGATTCCCAACGTAGAGACCGCGCTGACGCGGCGCGACGTGCTGGTGATGGAATTTCTGGCTGGCACGCGCATCGATGCGCTGGACGCGGAGATTGCGCGTGGTCACGTGAACCACACCGTGCTCGTGGAAACGCTGATTGAAACGTATGCCCGCATGATGCTGCGCGACGGCATTTTTCACGCCGACCCGCACCCTGGGAACCTGCTGGTCGATGCGCAGGGTCGACTCATCCTGCTCGATTTCGGCATGGTGATCGACGTGCCAGTGGCTACGCGCCAGGTGTTGTTCAACACCGTCATGGCGGCGATCAAGCGCGATGCGGAAGGTACGGCTGATGGGTTCTTCGCGCTTGGCATGGTGGCGCCCGGCACGTCGCGTGAAACCATGCGGGACTTGGTGGCCGTTTTGCTGGACATTGCCACTGCCGAAACAGCCATGGATGTCCGGTCACGGGCCATCGCCGAGCGCGTGATGCGCGAGCTGTTCAACTGGCCGATCGTGCTGCCGGGTGAGCTGGTGTTTTTCGCGCGTACGGCGGCGCTGATCGAAGGGGTGGGCGGACGCTACGACCGCAACTTCAATGGCATCAAGGTGGCGACGCCGGTGATCCTCAAGCTGCGCGCCGAACTGCTCAATGTGCTGCTGGGTGACGACGGCAATCGCGAACCGATTATCACATTCGCCGCGACGTTGGGAGCGCTCGCCGGTGGGGCAAGCGCGGTG
>Ga0105045_10000731_pt1 | contig 25144 bp, 21 predicted proteins | sample MAT02_FD_78089 | JGI IMG/M metagenome (GOLD analysis project Ga0105045, IMG submission 78089) | Freshwater microbial communities from Lake Fryxell liftoff mats and glacier meltwater in Antarctica - MAT-02 (megahit assembly) | ecosystem: Environmental > Aquatic > Freshwater > Ice > Liftoff... | reverse complement strand
TCCGGCCTTACGACCCTTCGAATACGAATTCTATCTTGCTTTCCGCCATCGGTACAAAAAATATACGGATTGTCAGCATGAACTGCTCGACTTTGATTTTTAGAGACTTGCGCTCAATGTCGGGTATACGTGATGTACAACTCTTTTGCTAGACAACCGGCTTTTCATGTTACTGTCTACAGGGCTTTACTTTTAGCTGGAGCTTTAACCTACCAAGAGTAGTCGTTTCATTTTGACGATATTCTTAAGTGAAGACATGCCCCTAACGGCTAACCTTTAGAGTTATGTTTGGATTAATGATTGCAGCACTTCCCTCTGAAAATCAACTCAATTTGTTGATTATCAAATAGATGAATAAAAAAAGCTCACGAAAAAATTATTATATAAATTGTTGGGATTTAACACGATATATCTTCAGTGTAAATTGCTGCCGAAATTGCTTGTTTGTTAAAGCATGCGGCATAAAAAACGTTCAAACTAAAGAAAGAGTGAAGGCAGGGCGTTCACTCTTTAAATTAACTAGATTAATTATCGAATTGGTCTAAAGAGACATCACGTAATTTAGGCTTGGCTGGAGCGGCAGGCCCAGAATTTTCTGCATTTACAGCCGGTTGTACCACATCGCCCGCTGGAGGCTGAGTAGACACACCAACACTTGTTTTATCCACGTTACTTGATTTGTTTAAACTTTGATCATTTAATTCAGCACCAATTTTATTTATAAAGTCTTCATTGGTTGTGATAATTGCCTCTAAGCTTGCTAACATACTTTCCACTTCACCTCTTTTTTCATCGCTTAAGTTTGGTATGTTAGTGAGGTTAAGCGCATAAGTGCGATAATTTTTAAATTGCTCAAGAGATTTTTTCATTTCATAGTATTTAGCAATAAGTTTGTCATTATCTGTCTTAGCTTTAGCTTCTAAGTTTGTCATTTCTTTTTTGGAAGCTTCAATTTGCTGAGTCATTTCATCAAGTTTTAGTTGTTTTTTTGCATCAGAGACGGTCTTTAATTCATCACTCAATTGAGTTTGTTTTTCCGTTAAAGTTCTGACTTGTTTACGGAGTTTTTGATAGCTTTTAGCCTCCTTAGAACTACCAGAAGCAGTTAGATCTTTGTTTTCAATTACACGTAAATCACCTAGTAAATTTCTAAACTCACTAGTTTGCGCCACACCATTTTTCTTTCTTCTAAAAATATTACGTTTTAAAGGATTCCATCCCACATATTTATGACCGAATTCTTTTTTAGTCTCTTCTAATTTTTCTTTAAGGGGGTTGATGCTCTCATAAATACCATGGAAATCTTTTTCAGAAAATTTTGTGGGCATAACAGTATACTCAGTATTAAAAACTTCGTCTCTTTCTATCTTTGCTGTTTTGCGTTTAACACCTTCAAAGGTTTTTGTGTGATAAGCATTGGCTTTGAATTTAAGCTTCGTGTCTTTACCAACGCGTAAATTTTTAGGCACTGTAGAATGTCCATAAACGTCTTTTTTGAATGAAACTGCAAGACTTGTTTGATTTAATAATTTTGCTGATTGTTCATCATCGCTAAATTCTAACTTTCTTTCACCACCCGGACTTTGATTATGTAAGGCTATTTCTGCACATCCTACACCAAAATATTGAGCTGCCGCAATAGCCTTCTTGGGTTCACCACTCATTGTGTAAATTGTTCTCTTTAAAGTAATTTCTTCTTGAGTCCCATTTGGAAGTTGAAACTTCACTTTAAATTCCCCTTCAACTTTATATCTTACAATTCCACAAGTGACATAGGGTTCTACGACAACCTGACCATTATTTGATGCTAAATCAAAATCGACTTCAAAATTCGTTACCTGGTGATTTTTCAACTCTTTCATTATTTCAACTAAACGCATTTGCGTAGCAGTCTTTAAATTATCAGGCTTATCTTGAATTTGTTTGATGATAGCTGGTGTTATTGGCTTGTCATCCAATACTTCATCTAATTCAAAAGATATGTCTTCTGCAAGAATGTTTTGACCAATATTTGACACTGCACTCGCTGCTGCAGGACTAGAAAGCGCAATATGATGGTTAGACAAATCTGCTGGCTTTTCATCAGATTTAGCATTACCAGTGATCCACCTTCCAAAACGACTCACTTTAGATTGAATGCTACTTAAAATACCTGGCTGAACAGCGTTGTTAGTATTATTTTCTGCGACAGCTTGATCTGCTGCAAGCACATGATTAGTATTTTGGACAGTCATAAACCCTCATATTATTATTAATAGCTTAGTCTTTAATTATAAAACAATAATAACATCTATTCATTTTTAATTACAATAACATAAAAAAAACTTACAAAATCTTTATTAATAATTATTAAAAATTTAATTTGAAAAAAGTTTGATAATTTTATTAGTTCTTACTGACTAAGTTTTTTGTTTTTTAAAACAAGGGTGAGTTTTTTTGGAAAAACTTCGAATCTATCTTGACTGAAAATATTTTTATGGGAATTCTAAAACCATATAAAAATATTTTAATATCTTCCCCAGAATTGTTCAATGAAATTAATGAAGGTTGCTCATGTATTCAAGTGATGAAAGAAAAAATAATGGGCATTCCGGATGCTGTTCACACGTTAATCATGATCGCTGTTTGCCGGATTATGATTTACTGAGTCCTTTAACGATAAAAGGAATCAAACTCAAGAATAGAATTGTACTTTCTCCTATGTGTCAATATTCTTCTGTAGATGGATTTGCAAATAACTGGCATTTAGTCCATCTAGGCAGCCGTGCGTTGGGAGGAGCAGCATTAATTTTTACAGAAGCTGCTGCCGTTACAGCCAACGGAAGAATTTCTCCTCAAGATCTAGGCATTTGGAAAGAGGAACATGTTGAATTTTTGACTAAAATCACAGATTTTATTCATCAAAATGGAGCTGTGCCTGCAATTCAACTCGCTCATGCAGGACGTAAAGCAAGCTGTGCAAGACCCTGGGAAGGGGGAAATTATTTAAAATCAGATCAAGGAGGATGGAACGTTGTAGGTCCAAGCCCCCTATCTTTTTCTACAGCTAACCCAACTCCTGGCGAACTTAAGCAAAAAGAAATTTTAGAAATAATTCACGCTTTTCAAACGGCAGCTAAAAGAGCAGTAAACGCCGGCTTTAAAATTATTGAGATCCATGCAGCCCATGGATATTTATTGCATGAATTTCTCTCTCCTTTAAGTAACCAACGTGAAGATAATTATGGCGGAAGCTTTGAAAATCGCACGCGTTTTTTATGTGAAATTGTCAAAGCAGTGCGACAAGTGATTCCTGATACCATGCCTCTTTTCACCCGTATTTCTGCTACAGATTGGGTGGAAGGGGGATGGGATTTATTACAATCCATTGAATTAGCAAAAAAATTATACACTTTAGATGTAGATTTAATTGACACTTCTTCTGGGGCGCTTGTCCCCTATGCTCAAATACCCGCACGACCTAATTATCAAGTCCCCTTCGCTGCTGAAATTAGAAGATATACGCAAATAATGACCGGGGCTGTTGGCTTGATTACTGAAGTCTCACAGGCTAATGATATTATCACTTCTGGGGCTGCTGATCTTGTTTTTATAGGAAGAGAATTTTTGAGGGAGCCTTATTGGGGCTTAAAAGCCGAACAAACCTTAAGTCAACAAGCTGACTGGCCAATTCCTTATGGATATGCTGTACAACGAAAAAGAGAAAAGGCGAAGTTATGATAGAGAATGAACTCACTGAATTTAACTCCTTTGCACATTTTACTCAAAAGCTAAATGACCTGGATCGCATAAAAAAAGATTTAAAAAAAGGTCAACTGCCTCAACAAATTATAAATTTTTCAGATGAAACAATGCACAAACTCTATGAAATTTGTTTAAAATTATTTGAAGAAAAAAGTTTCAAAGATGCGGCCAATTCATTTTTATTTTTAGCTACTTTAAACCCGCATCATGCTGGCTATTGGCTAGGGCTTGGTATGGCCACACAAATGTGCCATGATTATGAAACAGCGATTGATGCCTACGAACTAGCAGCTTGTCTCGAAATAGCCAATCCTGTCCCCTACTTCTATCTGGGTAAATGCTACTTTGCCATACATGAACTTGAAAATTCGTTGCAGGCTCTGAATCTAGCGATAGAAATCGCCAGCGAATTTGAAGAATATCAAGAATTGAGAGAACAAGCAGAAACTGCAAAAGATCTTCTTCTCGATCATTTCTAAAAATTTTCATCCGCTTTTTTTTAAGCCAGCAAATTGTGAGAAATGAATTTAAATAATTTTATTTACTTTTTTATTTTTTTCCTTATAGATTAGATTTTTGTTAACCTTAAACTGAGAATTTATGCATTTCTATACTTTTTTTATTATCAGTCTAATTCTACAACTTACACCTTTAATTAGTTTACAAGCGACTCCTCTCGTCAATTTAAACAAAATCAATTTAGTTAATGTAGGTATTGAAAATGCCTCACAAAACCAAAATATTTACAAACTGATTGATACAATTCCCGTTGAACTTCGGGACCTTCCTTACGCAGTTTATCCTACAGATGTCCTTTACAATACACTTCGTTTTAATTTTAACAAACGCTTCAATGTCTTTCCAAAAGCGATCCTTTCTCCTCGAACATTTGAAGAAGCTCAATACGTCTTTTCTATTTTAAAAAGCTATCATCTTGAATTTTCGATCCGCTCAGGCGGCCATTGTTTTGAGCCGGGTTCTTTATCTTCAGACTATATCTTTGATTTGCACAATTTTAATTCAATCATTCCAGACACTATTAATGATGAAGTTTATTTAGGAGCAGGTTGTCGATTATTTCAAGTCATTGAAGCCTTAGGTGCGATTAACTATGTGATTCCTACAGGCACATGCCCTACAGTTTGCGTGACAGGCTTAACTTTAGGGGGTGGGATTGGCCTTTTAGTGCGTACCTATGGATTGACAAGTGACTCAGTCAAAAATATCACTTTACTTACCGCTAATAATGAAATTATTCAGGTAGATGAAAATAATCATAAAGATCTTTTTTGGGCATTGACAGGCGGAGGAAATGGATCTTACGGAATTGTATTAGGCTTCACGTTTAAAATGCATTATTTACCGGAGGTCAGCTTTTTTGAATTGATTTGGGAATGGAAAAAAGATCAGGCATTTCAAATTATTCAAACTTGGCAAAAATGGGTAAAAAATTTACCGTCTTCTATTTCAACATCTCTTAGGCTTGAATCTAAAGAAGGAGCTATAGGTATCAAAATTATTGGAATTAAAGCGTCAAATGAACCCTTTGAGGAATGGAAAAAAGCCTTTGAACCCTTAAATCCTACAGTAAATATTTATCAAGAGACGTATGTTAATACAGCACCTTATTGGGTAGCTCAGCCGACCTTACCATTTAATAAAATCAAATCCAAAATACTTATTGACCCTCTTTCAAAAAAAGTGATCGGAAAAATAGTCAATTACTTGGAAACGTTAAAGAAAGAAAAACCGAATGTAAGAATATTCTTAAATTTTGATGCTTTTGGTGGAAATTTTGCTAATACCAAAAGTGCTTTTCCTTTTAGAAATGCTTTTGGGTGGTGGTACCAAGCTGTGTATTGGCCTTATCAAACACAAACTCAAGAAGCTTTGGGACTGATTAATCAAATTTATGAGGAAACTTCATCTGAAATTTCAAAATTTAGCTACTCAAATGCGACAGATTATGATCTAGGTGCGCGCTATTTAAAAGCTTACTATGGGCCGCATGTCAAACGTTTAATTAGAATCAAAAAACGTCATGATCCTGAAAATATTTTTCATTGGAAACAGAGTATCCCCATTGAATAACCTTATTCATTTTTTATAAACTTGCAAATCTTAAGTATTTGCAAGCTTTAGAATTAAATCTATTCTTTGGAAAACTGACCTATTTTTGGTTGCACTAATTCGATTAAATCCTTTGCTTTCAAAATAATCGACTCTGTCAATCGTCCACAATTAAAGGCTGCATTTTCATTTTGCGCTAATTTTTCGTCATAAAAAGTGTCTAAATTAATCAAAAAACCAAATGGTGGAATTCCGCCTACAGAAAGACCGAAGCGCTCTTTTATCACTTCTGCGGTTTCAAATTCACATTTTTCGCCTGTAGCTTCTGCCACAGCTTTCATATCCAATTTGAGATGTGCAGGAATATTAAATTGATAATTTTTTTTCGTATTTTTTCCTCTTACAATCAAAGATTTTATCTCTTCTGCTAATAAAGTTCCTCTTACGCGTGCCGACTCTTCTGATGTTGTAGTCACTTCATGTACTAAGGGGTTAAAGGGAATCTCTTTATCTTTTAATAGGCGAAAAATCTCGTTGCGTATATTTTCTTCTCCAAAAAATATTTTAGCTTTTAGGCGATTGCCCGCAATGCGTTTTGGGTCCGAAGGAAATAGAGAGGCTTCTCGAATATTTTTCAGTCTTAAAAAAGTCATTGTCAATCTTTCTAGACCCATACCAAATCCCCCGTGAGGCGGCATACCAAACTTGAAGATATTTAAATAATCTGTAAAATCATCGGGATCCATTCCTTTCATTTTGATTCCTTCAACCATCGAATCAAATGTATTTCTACGTTGGCCGCCTGAAGTGACCTCTGTTCCTGCACAAAGCAAATCAAAGGTATTTGTAATTTCTGGATTTTCTGGATTGGGATAAGAATAGAAAGGTCTTTTTGAAGTTTTCCAGTCAGTAATAAAAATTAGATCTGTTCCAAATTTTTCTGCAGCATATGCACAAAGTTCTTTTTCTGCCGCTGGACTTAAATCGGGTTCTTCGCGTTCATCACGACCTGAACGTTGATAATAAATTTCTTGAGCTTCCGCAAAAGTGACTCGTGGAAAGGCGATATCTTGGGGAGCTTTGATTAACGGATCACCCAGCAATTGAATTTCTGCAGCACATTTTTCCTTTAAATATTGAACCATAAATTTGATACATCCTTCTTGAATGTCCATGATTTCTGTCCAATGATCAAAAAAACCAATTTCAAATTCGAATTGTTTTCCTTCAGTCAAATGGCGTGTCGTTTGCGAATTCTCCGCTCTAAAAAAGGGCATCAAGGCAAATACGCGTTCATTTACTCCTACCATCATTTGTTTGTATAGCTGGCTACTTTGCGCTAAGGTAGCGACATGGCCAAAGTAATCTACGTTAAAAAATTCTGCCCCACCCTCAGAGGAACCTCCAATCATATTAGGAGCAAAGTACTCTACAGCATGAATTTGATCATGCATATAGAGACGAAATGCATGTGTCAGTTCTGCTTGGATTTTAAAGATCGCTTGGATTTGCCGATTTCTTAAAGAAACGGAACGATGGTCTAAATAAATTCTAATTCAGAAGGAATTTCTGGCTTATAATATTCTATAGGAGAAATTTCATGTATCGGCACTTCTACAGTAATAATAGGGTCAATTACTTCTACTCCCAAACCGGCTTGAGCAGAAGCTTGCGCTTGTCCTTTTACAAAAAGGATAGAACCGGGTTGTAAATGTGAAATTTTCTCAAATTCTTCTTTAGATTGAATGACGATTTGTGCTAATCCTGAGCGATCTCTAAGAATCAAAAAATTAATTTTTCCTAATGAACGAATATTATTTAACCAACCTTTCAACAATATAGGTTGATTCAGATTTTGCTGAAGTTCAGATGCTAAAATTCTTTTCATGGAATGCCCCTAGAGATTTTTAAAAGAGTATCAATATGACTTGTCTGTTTTTATTAAATAAGATTCCTCAAAAAAAACTTCAAAATTTTTCTTGAGGAATAAGAGACTTACATTTTTTCGATTTTTTGTTTAAGCAAATCATTGACAATTTGAGGAGAAGCTTTGCCTTTACACATTTTCATCACTTGTCCGACCAAAAAGGCAAATGCTTTATCACGACCTGCTTTGAAGTCAACAATGGATTGAGTCTGGCTTGCTAATACACTATCAACCATGCGCTCAATTTCTGCTTGGTCATCCAAAGGTTGATAATCTGAATTTGCTGAGATGATTTCACTTGGATCTTTACCCGGATTTGCCACCATATCGTCAACGACACTTTTAGCAATTTTACCTGTGATTTTTCCTTTTTCAATAAAATTAATTAAAGAAGTTAAATGTTCAGGTTTAATCCCGATGGAAATGACATCTTGTCCCTTATCTTTCAAGCGACCAGGAAACTCCACTAAAATCCAATTCGATAAACTGCGTGCGTTGGAGCAACCTTTTAATGCTATTTCAAAATAATCAGCCAATCTTTTTTCACTTGTCAGAGCAAAAGCTTGATGCGGTGAAAGGCCAAAATCTCGCACATAACGTCTTTCACGCTCTAATGGCAATTCTGGCAAACCTTGTTTGATTTCATCAATATAAGCGTCCGTTAACACAATTGGCACTAAATCCGGCTCGGGAAAATAGCGATAATCGTCAGCAGATTCTTTGCGACGCATCAATACTGTTTCTTTTTTTTCCGGATCCCATCGATAGGTTGAATGATGGATGACAGTTTCGTGCGGAAGATGGGGATGTTTTTCATAAGCTTCAATTTGACGAAAAATTTCTGCCTTAATTGCCATTTCCATATAAGAAAAGGAATTCATATTCTTAATTTCGATTTTATTACGCAGGCCCTTTTCCCCTTTTGGCCTGACAGAAATATTCGTATCAACGCGTAAAGAGCCCTCTTCCATATTACAATCAGAAACATCAATATATTGTAAAATAGCCTTCACAGCAGTCGCATAAGCAACAGCTTCTCTAGCAGTATGAATACAAGGTTCAGAAACAATTTCAATTAATGGACAACCCGCACGATTATAATCGACTCCTGCAAATGTGGAAAAATGTTTGAGCATTCCCGCATCATCTTCTAGATGAGCACGATTGACTGCAAATGACATTTCAACGCCATCAACTTCAGCAATAACTGTTCCACCCTTCACGATTGGATAATCATATTGAGTAATTTGAAAATTACGTGGACTATCAGGATAAAAATAGGATTTGCGGTCAAATTTACTAAATTTTGCAATTTCAGCTTGGATGGCGCAGCCAAATTGAACAGCTTTACGCACAGCCTCTTTATTTAAAACAGGTAGAGCTCCCGGTTGACCCGTGCAAACTTCAGTAATATTGCGGTTTGGCTCATCACCAAAATGATTAGGTGCGCTGCTAAATAGTTTTGATTTTGTATTGAGTTCCACATGAATCTCTAAACCAATAACAGCTTCCCAGTTATCATGAGAAGGATGGTTGTGTTTATTAGTCATGTGTTTTCTCCTTAACCAATTCTGGAATAGCATAGTTAAAAGGTAATTCTTTTTCTAAAATATGGGCCATGTTTAATACCAATCGATCTTGCATTTGAGGTCCAATCAACTGAAAGCCTAACGGTTTTTTGCCCTCTTGTGTTAATTGGTTAGGAAAACTTACCGCTGGTAAACCTGCTAAGTTGATTCCAATTGAATAAATATCTTCTAAATACATTTGAAGAGGATCTTTAATTGAACCAATCTCAAAAGCCGCAAAAGGAGTAACGGGTGTTGCAATTAAATCACATTGTGAAAAGGCTTTTTGATAACTTTTGATAATCAAGGTTCTTACTTTTTGAGCTTTGCGATAATACGCATCTTGATAACCCGCAGATAACACATATGTTCCGAGTAAAATTCGGCGTTTGACTTCAGGTCCAAAACCCTCTTCTTTTGAAAAATCGTAAACTTCATCTAAGTTGTGTGCACGAGTTGAACGCTGTCCATATCTGATCCCATCAAAGCGTGCTAAATTTGTTGAAGCTTCTGCCGTTGCTAAAATATAGTAAACTGCGACTGAAGAGTTTAATATATCTAAATCAACTTCGACAATTTCTGCCCCTAACGCTTTTGCTTTTTCAATTCCACTTTCAAAGGCTTTTTTAGGTTCATCAGCTAATTTTTTTAAAAATTTCCAAGGCACACCGATCTTGAGACCTTGCATTGATGGCTTAAAATCTGAAAGGTATTCTTCCGGACCACTTTGAATGCTTGTTGAATCATGAGGACAGTTTCTACCTATTACTTCCATTACTAATGCAACATCTGCAGACGAAATTGCTAAAGGACCAATTTGATCTAAAGAAGAACCAAATGCAACTAAACCATAGCGTGAGACGCGCCCATAAGTTGGTTTGTACCCCACAACACCACAAAAAGATGCTGGCTGCCTAGTAGAGCCACCTGTATCACTTCCTAAGGCAATTGGACATAAACGTCCAGCAACAGCCGCTGCGGACCCTCCGGATGACCCTCCGGGAGTACATTTTAAGTTCCAAGGATTATGAGTTTTTTGTAAGGCTGAATTTTCTGTAGAGGAGCCCATGGCAAATTCGTCCATGTTTGTTTTACCAATCAAGATGGCATCTTCTTCAAGCAACAATTTAATTGCGGTAGCATTATAAGGAGCACGATAATTTGTTAAAAAACGAGACGCACACGTGGTAAGTTCATCTGCTATTAAGATATTGTCTTTAATCGCAAAGGGAATTCCAGCAAGCTTGCCGAGCTTTTCATTATTTTGCTTTTTCTTGTCTAATTTTTCAGCTTGTTGCAAAGCTTTTTCTTCATAAACTTGTAAAAAAGCACCAATTTGGTTGTCATAGGTGGAAATACGATTTAAATAATACTTTACAATTTCAACAGCAGAATATTTACCTTTTAAAAACGCATCACGAAGTTCGATTGCGGATAATTGATACATTAGACCTCTTTCTCTTGTGTTTTTAATACAGGGGGCACTTTTATCATTCCCCCAATATGCGAAGGAGCATTAGCTAAAAAAGCTTCACGATCTAATAGCCCACCCACTTCATCATCACGCATCACATTGACCATTTCTAAAACATGATTACAGGGAGGCACATCTGTTGTGTCTATTTCTTGCAATTGTTCGATGTATTCTACAATTTTCTGTAAATCTACCAAAATTGCATCGCATTCCTCTTCTGTACAATCAATCCTACAAAGCTGCGTCAATTTTTTTATCGTTTCTTTATTTAAATCAGCCATATAACTCCTAAATTATCTTGAGCGACAGGAATTATATTACAAAGGTCATGCAAAATATGCAAGATCAACTCGTTCAATGTTTTAATTTTATACTTGAAAAGCTTGGATAAGACTAAACCTCTCTATATAAACCTCTAAGATCTAAAAAATTTCATACGCAATTTTATTTTCTGAATTTGAAATTTGACAAAATCATGCAGTAAATTGATTAACAAATATCAAATTATTCAAGCTATTAAATGAGAAAAAAATACTAGATTTTAAAAATTTACTCAAAAAAATGATAAGTTTATTGATAAAATCAATAGTTTTATTATAAACTAAACAAATTGAAATTTACTAAATATTTATAAATAAAATAATGAGGAGGGTCTTGAATGATTCATTCAGTACAAGGTTTTTTTTCAAAAATAAATAGACATCTTGATGAAACAGTTAAGCCGGTAGCTAAAGCCTTACAAGAAGCTGTGAACAAAGTTGCCCGTTCAAGGTTTATTTTAATGGCCACCTATATAGCTGTTACTGCTGTCTGCGCTTATCTTCATGATTATAATTTTGTATTAATTTACGCGTTAGGGGGAATTCTTTTTCATAAACAGATTCCTGAGTTGACCAATCCTATTATTACAATTGTCAAAGCGCCTTTTCTACTTTTAAATTCACTGACTCAAAGGCCTGTTGAAAATTTCAAAATATTTAATTGGAGAGTGTTAATTATTCCTAATTTTTTGATTAAGTGTGGCTTAGGCTTTGCTACATGTCTAACTTTTGTTTATCTTAGTCCAATTTCTGTTTTGGCCGCTGAAATTTTATGTGCAGCCAGTTGTGGTGCTGCTTTAGCTCACGCAGCGATTTCTATAGTGAATCACTATAAGGATAAAAATAGTCTTCTTAGTTTAAGTTAAAAACTCAGTCATTATTTAATACCAAACCCAAGAAATAAAAGCATAAATTCCTCCAACCTAATGGGCATCTTTTGATCAATCGTTTCTCATTGATAGTTAACACTATCAACTTCGAAACGATTGTCAAAATCTGCCTCATTATCTTGCATGAATTTATGCTTTTATTTCTTGGGTTTGGTATAACTTTTTATTTTCTTGGGTGAAAGGAATGAAAAGCAAGTTGTAATTGTTGAGTATTGACTTGAGTATAGCGATCTGTTGAACTAATACTGGAGTGACCAAGAAGTTCTTGAATGATTCTTAAGTCAGCTCCATTATCCAACAAATGGGTTGCATAGGAGTGACGGAAAGTGTGAGGAGAAATCACTTTATTAATTCCTGCTTTTTTAGCATAAAATTTAATCAGCTTCCAAACTGTGATGCGGTGTAAAGGTTGATTTTTTCTACTTAAAAATAAAGGTTCATCGCGCTCACCACTTCCTTCTCTATAAGAAAGATAATAATCAATAGCTTCTATTGCTTTAGAGCCAATCGGGACAATCCTATCTTTATTCCCTTTTCCTCTAATGCGGACAAAATGATCATCCACATCTAATAATTGAAGTTGGCATAACTCAGAAACTCGTAAACCCACAGAATAGAGCACTTCCATAATTGCTGTATCCCTGGCCCCTGTTCTAGTCAAACGATTCGGCTGATTTAGCAATTTTATCATCTCATTTTCGCTAAGAATTTGTGGAATAAGTTGCCAAATTTGCGGACTCTCTAAAATATGTATAGGATTAATTTGAATAACCCCTTCTCTTTTTAAAAATCTAAAAAAAACTTTTATAACAATTAAGAATCGGCAGATTGAAGAAGAGGCATAGTTTTCTGATTTTTTTTGGGATAAAAATTCAATCACTTGCTCTTGTGCAACCTCTGGCCAAGCTTTTAAATGTTGTTTATCCAAAAAATTTATAAAGAAAGAAATATCTCTCTGATATGCCTCAAGAGTGTTTTTAGAGACTATCTTTTCTGATTTAAGATAAATAACGAAATCGTCTAAAACTTTTTGCATGAGAGTTAAGATTTAAATTTATTTGCGAGGCTTTTTTGAATGGATTCAATTTCTTGAGGAGGAAGTTGTACGACTCGAACTTTTATAAATTCGTCTTGTCGTGCAATTTCGTATAAATGAAATGAATTTCCGTCTTCTTCAAATTCTTTACGTAAAATTAAACGTCTAAAATGTGCTAACAGAATAGCCAAAACATAGATTTCAGCTTGATTTGCATCATCATTTTGCATGAGATTTTTTAAAAGCTGAAAAGCTTTTTCAGCCTTATTTGAAGGAGTTTTAATTTCTTTTTCATCTATTTTAGATTTCCAATATCCTTTAGAATGAGCCAGTTTTTTTTCAGTCATGGTTGTTTCCCAACAGGATTTGCAAAAATCTTGTCTTTGAATTTTCAACTGCTCATCTTCAAGTAAAAGAGAATAATATTCCATTTTTGGAACAAATTTTTCTTGATCAAGGAAACAAGTGGAGCTGCGTTTAGGAATCTCTATTTGAAAAACTTTCATATCATTCGGTCTCAATTTTCAAAATGTAAATATCAAAGGCCTTAGCTAAAATTCTCTAAATGTTTCAAGTAAGCATCAGCTAATGGATAGGAATCCGTATTAGATGATTGTTGGTGTTTAGCAGCAAAGCGACTAATAATTTTAGTTGCTAAAACCTTACCTAGTTGTACCCCCTCTTGATCAAAAGAATTGATTCCCCAAATAAAACCTTGAAAAGCCACCATATTTTCAAACAAGGATAAAAGTGCTCCCAGACTAAAAGGGGTAAGTTTTTCAGATAAAAGAATACTAGAAGGGCGATTTCCTGAAAAGACTTGATTAGGATTATCAGATTTTTGCCCCGTCGCCAAAGCTAAGCTTTGTGCAAAAAGATTTGACAGGAGCTTTTCTTGAGAAGATGTTCCTTCCACTTGAATATCCACATTATTTTGATTTTTTTTATATCCAATCATCATTACAGGAACAATAGATGTGCCTTGATGCAAGAGTTGAAAAAAAGAGTGCTGTCCATTTGTACCAGGCTCCCCCCAGATAATGCTTCCTGTTTGAAAATTGACAAATTGCCCTTTTTGATCAATAGATTTTCCATTTGATTCCATTTCTACTTGTTGAATATGGGCTGGATAGCGTAATAAAGCTTGTGAGTAGGGAATTAAAGCTACAGTAGGATAATTTAAAAAATTGCGATTCCAAACCCCTAATAGAGCTACAAGCAAGGGTAAATTATTTTTAACATCAGGCTCTAAAGCAACCTTGTCCATCGCATTAGCACCTTTTAAAAACTCCCAATAAACATCAAAACCAAACGCAAAGGCGAGCATTACTCCACCAACCATAGAAGTAACAGAATACCTTCCCCCAATCCAATCCCACAAATAAAAGGTATGCCCATACCGATTAGAATCGTCCATGGGTGTGCCCGGCATAGTGATAGAGATGAATTGATTGACATCCTCCAAGCCTTGTTCTTTAAATTTTTCTCTTATTAGATCTTCATTAATTTTAGTTTCTAAAGTCGTTCCCGATTTGGAAATCACAATAACTAAAGCTTCTTTTAAATTCGTTTGCTTTAATACTTGCGCTGCATCATCAGGATCGACATTAGAAATAAAATGAATTTTTTTATTAGGTTTTAAAAGATGTTCAAGGGCAAAATATGTGGCTCTTGGACCTAAATCGGAACCGCCAATACCTATGGAGATGATTTCCTTAAACTGTCCATTTTTTTCAACAACATTTAAAAAACTTTTTAATTTTTCAATTTCTTTTTTTGCTAACTCAGTTGCTTCTTGTGCTTTTTTTGTAGTGCGAGGATGCTCAAAAAAGTCTCTTGTAGCTGTATGTAAAGCTGGACGATTTTCGCAGGGTTGATTTTCAATATAATTGACAATTTCACCGTCTTGCATCTGCTGCATTTTCTCTAGTACATGAGCCTCTTTGGCCAATTCTGCCAAAGCTAATAGCACATCGTCGTTAACTCTTTCAGTACCAAAAAGAAATTTGTAACCGCACGCTTTTATACAATAGTTTTTTAAACGATCTGGCGTTAACTGTTCTGCGAGAGTTAAATCAAAAGGTTGTTCTGCCAAAATTTTTAATTTCTGTGTGGCTGAATAATTTAAAAAATCTAGATGATTTGGAACGACTTCTTGATCTTTTATAAATGACATATAAATCTCCAAAAATGAGTTAAATTGACACAATGATGTTTTTGGAATTTTTATTCAATTAGGAACTAAAAATTGGATAGCAAAATGACAAAAGCTGATTTTTAGATGACTAGCGGATAATTCAAGATCAAAACAACTATTTTTTTAAATTAATAAAAATACAACCTTGTTACATTGGTAGATCAAAATTGCTCACAAAAAAAATTATAAATAATATAAATATTATAGCTTTAAACTTTTCTTAATTTTAAAATATGAAACACATAAAAATCGCTTTAAAACATTCACTAACACTCATTATTTGATTGTTATTTATGAAAATCAATGGTATAATACATTTAAAATATAAATAAAAAAAAGGGTCCCTCTATGAGTTTATCTAACAATTGTACCCCTTTGCCTAATCAATCCTGGTCTCAATTTTTGAAACAAGACTATGCAAATGAATTCAATAAATCTCATACTGAATTAACTAATAAACAAAAAAAATTAATCTTAGGAACTACAATTGCTTTTATCACTAGTATTGCACTAATTTGTCTTTTTACGCCTGCTACTTTAATCGTTGGCTCTATATTTGTTAGCTCGATTACTTCTGTAAGTATTCTTACTATGTCAGGAATTACAAGTACTTTTATAGGCTTAACTTTATGTGCAGCTTCGGTCGCTTTAGCATGTTTAAAATTAGCAAAAAACGACCAGGACATAAAATTATTAAATTTTAAACTACAACAAAAATACGAACAACGCTATCAAGATGAATTAAAAACTCAAAATAGTCCGGTGCGTCCCAAAGGTTATTTTTTCTAATTTTTTCTGTTGGCTGAAGTTTAGGTTTTGCACAAGCGAATTTACTAAGTAGGCTCTTCTAACCAAGTTGATAAACTTTTTTCATAAGGTAGCCCTAGAAGTTCTCCTAAAGATATCACCTCTCCTCCTGCCGCACAAAATCCCAATAGTTTTCTTTTACCTTGAGGGCTCAATCCTTCAGGGTTATAGAAAAGAAAATCCAACCCATCCCATTGGGTAATCAATTGGTTTTCGGAAATAAGTTTAAAAGGCATGTCCGCTTGTATTAGATGATTTAAAATTTGATCAATATTTTTCCAATGTTTTGGCAAATAATAATGCATTAAAGGTAAGCAAATACCAATTTTTATTTCTCTATCTGCAGGATGTTTTTTTATCATTGCTCCAACATAGCCTTCAGGAGTCGCATGAGAATGCCATCCCCATTTCCCAAGAGGTAAACTTGTTCCTTTTAAGGCTAAGTGTAAGAATTGAAAACGATCAGGGTTTAATAATTGAACTAGCTTTAAATGGTCTTGAGATAGACTTGTTGCATCTAAAAATAGATAACATGGAAGAGTATCAGGTAATTTTGAAGCTAAAAGAGATAAATATTCAACACAAACATCACGACAAAATAACGCTAATAAAGTTTTTCCGTAGTTTGTTGTATATAAATTTCCCGGTTGTAAATTTTCTAAATTCTGATCTTGTATAATAGAATGTAAGGCATCAGAAGTTGAAAAATGCTCTTGCAGCCAGGCTCGCAAATTAGTGACTTGATCAGAACACCAGATAAAATCTAAACTAAAATCCGCTTGCCCTCGATAAATTGAAATACCTACTGAATGCGCAGTGAATTCTTTTAGCAAAGAATTCTTAAAATGTTCTAAAGACAACGCTAATGAGAGAAATTGAGTTTGATTGGCTAACGGTAAATTTAGATGGTCAAATAGACCTAATTCAAGATGCCAGAAAATTGCATAACCTTTCTCAACAGCGCCCAAAGCTAACTGTCTGGGAGCATCCCAATCTAGATGAGATAAAAGCTTACCATCTAAATGAATAGTCACTGTATTAAAAGGGTGGGTAAGATGTAAATGATATCCATCAAAAACTTGAGGAATGAGTCCTTGAGTTTGGAGGATATTTTGAATGGTTAGTTCTTCTTCAATGTTTTCTTCTTGCATTATTTACTTATGGCTTAAGTTTTTTTATAAATATGATATCTGATTTCTTTGCCTTGCGTTCTCCACAGATCTTCAAAAAAAGAAACTCCATAGTTTTCTATTTCATGGCAATAAAAGGGGTCGGATAATAAAGATGAGAATTCGTGAATCTCTTGCATTTCTTTAATGACGCGGTCCGAATATTCTTGATCATCGGTAGCTAAAGTAAAAGTCCCCTCTACTTTAAGAATTCTAGCGATTTCTAGCATAAAATTCGGCTGAACGAGTCGATGTTTGGCATGTGCATTTTTGGGCCAAGGATCTGGAAAATTCACATAAATCGATTGAATGATGTTCGAAGAAAAATAGTGTTGAATCGTATGCAACCCTTCGCCACATATGATTAATAAATTGGGAATTTGATGATTTTTTAACTTAGACCAAATTTTTCGCACTCGTGGAAATTTTTTTTCAACAGCAATCCAATTTTCGTAAGGATTTGCAAGAGCTTTGGCAGCAATCCAGTCCCCGTTTCCACTGCAAAATTCTATATTTATTGGTTGATCTACCGCAAAAGTTTGTGCATTTATCCAACCAGGAAAAACAAAATTGTCGTGTTCACATCTTTTCGGAATGTACCATATCCGATCTTCAATAACAACCTGTCTTTGATGCCATTTGAAAGGTGATTTTAAATGTTTTGGTCTCATTATAATTTTGGGGGTTATATTAGTCGTATTATTTTAACTAAACTGACTTATTTTAAACAATCTAGAAAAAGGTTTGCTGCAAAGACAAAGAATAATCTATGCTTTAACGACAGAAAATAATGTTTAAATGAATTATAACCACGAGACTTTATATGGTAGGAAGAAACGATCCTTGTTGGTGTAAAAGTGGCCAAAAATGGAAAAAATGTCATTATCCTGCGCGTGCTCCCGAACACAAAGATCAGATAGATCTAAAAAATGAATATTTCCAAAAGCATAAAATTATTCTTAAAGATGAAAATCAAATTAGTGGAATTCGGGCTGCTTGTCAGTTAGCCTCTTCAATTCTCGACAGTCTTTGTGCTTATGCAAAAATTGGCATCACTACAGAAGAGTTAAATCAGCTGGCAAATAAACTTCATCAGGAAGCAAAAGCTATTCCTGCCCCCCTAAATTATGGGCATCCCCCTTTCCCTAAAAGCATTTGTACATCTTTAAACGAAGTCATTTGTCATGGAATACCTGACCATACTCCTTTAAGAGAAGGAGATATTTTAAATATAGACGTGACATGTATACTAAATGGCTATTTTGGTGATTGTAGCCGCATGGTTACGCTAGGTAAGATTAGCGAAGAAAAACAATTAGTGACGGATGTTTCTTATGAGTGCTTGATGAAGGCTATTGAGATTTTGAAGCCTGGTATTCCTATTTCTCATATAGGTGAAACAATCGAAAGCCATGCCCTTGCAAAAGGGTGCTCAGTAGTCAATCAGTTTGTAGGACATGGTGTAGGAATAAAGTTCCATGAGAATCCTCAGATTCCCCATAATCGGAATAAACAAGCACTTGTTTTAGTGCCCGGTATGACTTTTACAATTGAACCGATGATTAACGCAGGTCGCCGAGAAGCCGTCATTGATCCCCTTGATCAATGGACAGCGCGCACAATCGACAATCGCGCTAGTGCACAATGGGAACATACGCTCTTAATTACAGATGAAGGCTGCGAAATCTTGACTACCTGGAAAAGATAGAAGAGATAATTAATTGCTTAAAGATGAGCTTGCGAAAGCACTTAAGTTAAAAATGTAGCGTTAACCTAAGGTCCACGCTACATGTAAGTCTATTCAAGATTTTGATGTTAAATGTGCGATGATGGATTGAAGCTGTTCTAACTCAAAATTAGACTCTTTTTGTGTAACTTCGAACTCTTGAATTAAATTTGTATAGGCTTTTTGCAAAAGCTCTTCTGATTCACTCGTAGAAAATTGCTCGCTTTCTTCCAGGTTTTTTTGCAAAGCAAGTGCGTTTTCTTGTGCAACAAATAATTCTTGGCGTGTTTGATCAAGCACCTGAGATTTCTTTTGAAACTGCTGTTTGAGCTGTAAATATAAACTTTTCGTTCTATGCAGTTCTAGATCGATTTCTGTCTTTGATGTATCTTTATTTAAACTTGCCAGCTCTAGTTTAGATTGCCATTCTTTTATTTCTTCAATTTTTTCATTTAAAACAGTTTCAAACTCAATCTCTTTAGTTTTGAAATCTTCTGCACATTGTTGTTTCAACAATTTTTCATTTTGTTGATTGCCATTTTTGAGAAAGGATAATTGTTCTTGAATCACATGAAATTCTTGTTCTAATTTCTTTTTTTCAGTTTCAAACGATTGAATGGTTTGTTTTAATTCATGAATTTGAGCAGATAATTCTTTTTTGTCATTTGCATTTTTCTGTTCGGCTGCTTGCAACTGGTTTGCATAGTGCTGTTTTTTTTCGACTAATGATTCAATTTCATTTTCTTTATACTTAATCTTTTGTTCACTTTTAGATAAACACTGATCAAGATCTCGAGCGCTAGACTCTAAAGTTGAATAATTTATTTGAGTAGCATCGAGCGTTTCTTCTAGAATTAACTTTTCTATTTTTAATTCTTCTAAACATGCTTCTAAAGATTCTATGGAAATCAACAATTGCTCTTTTTCTTTTTGCGAAGAATTTAGCTTTTGAAGATTTTCTTTTTCACTTTCTTTAGTTTTTTCTAAAACTTCAGATAATTCTTCATTTTGATGTTGAGCTTGATACAGAATTTTTTCATACTCATTTTTCAGTATTTCAAATTCTTTAATCCTTTCGATTTTTTCTAATTCAATAGCATTCAATTGTTCTTGCAAGATTTTTTTTTGATTCGATAATTCTTTTTGCTCTTGCTGAGAGCCCTCTAGTTGTTTTTGCAAGACATCTTTCTGACGCAATAATCCCTCTTGCTCTTGCTGCGAATTTTCCAACTGTTTCTGCAAGGCATCTGTATGTTGCGATAGTTCTTCTTGCTCTTGCAGGGTGCTTTCTAATTGTTTTTGCAAGACATCTGTTTGATTCGATAATTCTTTTTGTTCTTGCTGCGCGCTCAGCAACTGTTCTTGTAAATTTACTTCTAAGATTTTCAGATCATCACATTGCTTTTTGAATTCATCTCTTTCTTGCTTTAACCTTAAAATATCTTGTTGATTTTGTTGGTGAACTTCCTCTAGTTTTTGTAGAGTTTGAATATATTTTTCATTAGTCTCTGTTTCTGATGCTTTTAGTTGTTCAATCTGCTCTAAATAAATCGTTTTTTCAGATAAAATTGCATCCGACTCTTTTTTATACGTTTCTGCGAGAACATTTAACTCTTTTGCAGCTTTGTGACTGACCTCAAGTTCATTTTGAATCTGTACAATCTGACATTCTAAGACATTAGATTTTGCAATGAGGTCTTCTTTTTCCTGATTTAGAAGGATGCGATCATTTGTTGATTTACTTTCGATTAGTTTTAAATGTGCATTAAGACTGCGAAGTTCTTCATTTTGGTTTTGAGCTACTTTTAAGCCATCTTGAATATTTCTGAGCTGCAATGTTAAAGATGTTTCAACTTTTTTAGATGTATCTAAATCTTTTTTATGTTGAAGAAGTTCATCATTAATAGTTGTACAAAATTCCCTAGATTGTTCTTTATCAATAAGAATTTGATCATAATCTATTTTTAAAGTTTCAATTTCTTCTAACAGAGTTGCTTTTTCTTGTTCAATAGACAAAATCTGAGATGTGAGTTGATTTTGGCTCTCCAATAAATCTTGCTTTTCTTGGACATTATTCGCATAAGATTGTTCTTGTAATTGCTTGAGATCACTATTTAATTTTTGAATAATCTCAAAATTTTCTCTTAAATTGTTTAAATCTTCTTGCAGCTTATTTTCATTAATTTTTGATTCTTCTAGTTCTGCTTTTAATTGAAGATTACATCCTTCAGATTCAGCATCTACAATTTTTTGAAGTGTTATTTCAGTTTCTTCTAATTTTTCATTCAATTGGAAAATATGATGTTTTTTGTAAACTAAGTCTTGCTCGAGAAGTTCGTGTTGGGTGCGAATCTGATTCAACTCATCTTTTGCCAACTGAGCCAGCTTATAAAATATCTCTTTATCTTGTTGGGCAATTGCCAAATCACTTGATAAGACAGTCATTTCATTATCAAGTTTTATTTTTTCTCCAACCCAAGCTTCTTCAGCTTTTTTAGAGTTGTCATCCAATCTTAAAAAGTTTTCTAAACGACTTTTTGATTCGACTTGCAATTTTGTTAAAACACCTTCGACTTCTTCTAAAGATAAAGTTAAAATAATAAAAGAAAAAGCCATAGCTAATGCCATGCCCACATGCCAATAACGTTCATTTAAATTCAAATCAGGATAAGCATACAAGGTGAGTGCAAATAAGAAGGTTAAGGAGACAGCCATTCCTTTTATTTTCCATTTAACACATAAGGGTATCCCAAGCATAATGCTCAGAGGGAAATACCAGTGTAAAGTAAGTTTAAAAACCAAAACACTAATACTCAATAAAAAAAGAAAAGGCCCAAGGAGTGCCCAAAATTGAACTTGATTTTCAAGACGTTTTTCTAAACTGTTCACAATGCTTTTCCTGTCAACATTTTTAATTAAATTTATGAGAATTTGTCGTTATTAATGATGTATATATATGATTTTTCATCAGGTTACCGCTTGACTTCATATTTATACTATAAAAAAAACAAAAAAAGTGAATCATTCTTTTGGATTAAGAAAAAAATAGCAATAGATATCTTATTTTTTTTTAAGCAAGGGCGAATAGAATATCAGGTAAGATCTCCGTTCAATGAATTCGTTGTAGGGTTAAGAAAGCAAAGAACTTATAAAATACTTTCGCAGGAGAAAATAAAAACAGATAAAACAATTTATCTGTACATATTATAAACTATCGAAAATATTGAAATTTTAATCTACTAATCGAATATGTGTTGCGGAATTGCAAAAATCAATTTCTTCATCTTGTTCTAAGTGAGACTGCGCTCCCTGCAACAAATAAGAAGCAAGAGCTTCATCTCCATGGTAAGTCATTTCAATCGGCATCTCACCATTTTCAGATGGTTCTTCACAAGTAATCAAAATATAACAAGCTAGATTTTTTCCTAGTGCTTTTTGCAGATGCTCACGCCTTTTTTTATCCATACCCCTCCTAAATAAAGTGACTTACCTTTCCGCAATCTATCTTACGTCAGATCAGAACGTGTAAAGCATGTTTTTTTCAATGTGCGTGTCACATTAGCGGATCAGACAATTTATTACAAAGGCAAAACTAATTTTAAAAAATTTAAAATATTATTTTTTGTTTTGCTCCAATAATTTTTTATTTAATTTTTAAAAATCGACTTCTTTTTTAAATTATTTTTCACCTGTTTTTTTTTACTAAACAATCAGCGTATGGGAATTTTTTTCTAAATTTTGCAACAACGCAATAAATTCGGAGGCTGGATGAAGTTGATTGTTTGTAAAATGGTAGACCAGGTTTGGTTGAAGCTGCCGACACGCATCTTTAAGTTGATCAGAATGAATTAAAATGAAATTCACTTCTTTTAACGAAGCAAGCATTTTCAGGCTAATTTCACAGGGTTGTGCATCAGTAAGATAAACTAATAATACGAATTGTAAATGCGCTAAACTTTGTAATGCGTTGAATAGTGCAGGACTGAAAAAATTAAGCTTGTCAATAACTAAAATATTATAAGGAGTGACTTTTAACACTTCTTGTAAAACAAACAACTGTTCTTGATCAAAAATTTTATGGTCAATATTTTTCTCGAGCAAACGATGCGCCAGATCTGTAAGGGTTATTCGAGCACAACCTAGATGTTCGATGGCAATACCAGCAGCCACATTGCATAATTCAGCTGTTTCTTCATCTGTCAAATGATTGGCTAAGGCGTACGCGAGCATAGCTAAAACTGTATCGCCTGCCCCAGTCACATCTTTTACCTCTTTCACTTGTACAGGAAAGTCTTGTCGTTTTCCGCTGGAGTAAAAAAGCGAGATACCGGCTTCTGAGCGCGTAATCATCAGCATTCGTGCTTGCGTGTTTTCTAGAATACGCTGGGCTGCTAAATCTAAAGATGATCCATAAGGTAAATTTGCAGCTGCGTAAGCTTCACTTTGATTTGGTTTAATGATGGTCGTGCCTTTGTATTTACTAAAATCACTTCCTTTGGGATCAGTAACGACAGTAATTCCATGAGCATTTGTATACTCAAAAAATGCGTGTAATAAGGTAGGGGTAAGAAAACCTTTGCCATAATCAGACAATGCCACGACTTTTATGTCTTGCATAAGCTCGGGAAAAGAATCAATAAGCAATTGCTCAATTGATTCACTTAAAGGCATAATTTGCTCGTGATCTACACGCACGATTTGTTGATTTTCGGCAATAATGCGATTTTTAATAGGCGTGGGATAGTGTTCCTGACTTAATAACCATGCTGTAGAAATATTTTCTTTTTCAAGTGAATTTTTAAGTTGATCTCCTGCATAATCTCTACCTATACGTCCTATCAAAACAACTTGAGCACCTAAAGATTTTAAATTTAGGGCTGTATTGCCTGCGCCCCCGGGTAAATGAATTTCTTTATTAACGTGCACAACAGCGACAGGTGCTTCCGGAGAAATACGCGAAGCTTTTCCAATGGTATAAGTATCCAATAGTAAATCGCCCATGACCAAGATTTTAGAGCGTTCTAGACGACTTAGACTATTTGCAAGTTTTACCATAACTTATCCACGAGTAGATAGTTTTTAACATAATCACCAACAGAATCTTTCAGGCTCATGCAATCTGCTTTTTCCTGCAATATTTTTTTAGTTTTGATCATATCCGCCCGACTGTAATTTTGATATTTTTTTACTAATTCAGGTGGCATATCGATATATTCTATATGCGTCTGTTTTTCCAGAGCAAGATAAACAGCCTCTGCTAACTCATTCCAAGTAGAAGCCACACCACTGCCGATATTGAAAATTCCAGCCGCATTATTTTCTAAAAATGCATAAATCATATGTACAACATCTTTGACATAAATGAAATCACGCTTTTGTTCGCCGTCTTTAAAGCGTGTGGGTTCTGTTGTTTTGAATAACTTGACTCTTTCGCCTTTTTGAATTTGTGGAACCATTTTTGTAATAGCAGAAGCCATACGTCCTTTATGGTTTTCATTTGGCCCAAATACATTAAAAAATTTTAAGCCTACAATTTTATCTAAAACGCCCGTGTTGTCTGCCCATTGATCGAAAAGTTGCTTGGAATAGCCATACATATTCAAAGGTTGTAAGTCGCACAACTGACTTTGATCATCTATAAAATCTTTAGAGCCATCTCCATAAGTCGCGGCTGAAGAAGCATAAATAAATCTTTTGTCATATGTTAAAGCATATTCAGCTAATTTAATAGAAAACTGATAATTATTATCAAGTAAATAGGACGCATCTGTTTCCATCGTGTCAGTGCAAGCACCTAAATGAACAAAAGCTTCAATTTGAGACTCTCGACCATTGAGCCACTCAAACAGCTCGCTTTTATCGATTAGATGATAAAACTTCTTGCCGACTAAATTTTTCCATTTTTCAGAGCTTCCTAATTCATCTACAACAAGGATATTATTTAGCCCTCTATCATTGAGATAGCGAATAAAACAAGATCCAATAAAGCCGGCTCCACCAGTGACTACTATTAATTGATCATCAAAAATCTGCATAGTTATGTTCCTTCTTTCAAAATATGAACTACAATAACAAAAACTCATTAAGTTAGGAAGCTGATCCTTACCCACAAGTCATAATGCCGATCCTTTGCTTGTAAGTTCTAATTAAACATGAGTGTTTTTTGAAAATCTAAAATTTAGTATCTTTCTCCATTATACAAGGACTGGTACTATG
>Ga0105045_10000729_pt1 | contig 25172 bp, 30 predicted proteins | sample MAT02_FD_78089 | JGI IMG/M metagenome (GOLD analysis project Ga0105045, IMG submission 78089) | Freshwater microbial communities from Lake Fryxell liftoff mats and glacier meltwater in Antarctica - MAT-02 (megahit assembly) | ecosystem: Environmental > Aquatic > Freshwater > Ice > Liftoff... | reverse complement strand
CTCGGCCGCCGCCCCGCCGATTGCAGCCTTCAACCGGGATAACCCGGCCAGCTACAACGGTGCTACCTCTACCACGGTGTATGATGCGGACGGCAATGCCAGCACCGCCACAGTCTATTATCGACGCACCGCAAGCCCACCTGGTGACACCAACAAATATTGGGAGCTGCGGACCTTTGTCGGCGATGCCGAAATCAGTCCGCTGCCTGGGCCGGGCCCGCAGCAACTGACCTTCGATGTCGATGGAGTACTGACGGACCCTGTTGGCCCGGTCCCTTTCTCAGGCGGATTTTCCATCAGCCATGCCGACAGCGTCACCGATCCGCAGCCGTTCGCCATCACGTTTTCCGAACAGGATGGCTATTCACCGGGTCGGCTCGAAGGCGTTGGGGTCGACCTCGCCGGGGTCGTGCGGGCAAGCTTTTCGAATGGTGAGACCCTGGCCATCGGCAAGCTTGCACTGGGCAATGTCGCCAATGTGCAGGGCCTGAAGCAGAACGGCAATGTCAGCTGGACCCTGGCACCCTCCTCAGGTCCTCTGATCGTTGGCGAGGCGGCGCAGGATGGCTATGGCACGATCTCTTCAGGCTCGTTGGAGCGCTCCAATGTGGACCTAACCGAAGAGCTTGTCGGCCTTATTGCGGCGCAAAGAAACTTCCAGGCCAATGCCCGCGCGATCGACACCGCCTCCAGCCTTCTCCAGACCATAATCCAGCTGCGCAACTGATGGACCGACTTGTCTATACTGCGCTGACTGGAATGCAGCGCAACCAGGAAGCGCAGGCGGTGACGGCCCACAATCTTGCCAACGCGAGCACACCGGGGTTTCGGCGCGAAATGGCGGCTTTGTCGGCCGCATGGATTACCCCGGAGGGTGCGGCGCTGACGTCGCGCGTTCAATCGGGCGGGGAATCACCGCACGATCTGCTTCGCGCCGGGCGGATGGAAACAACCGGAAATCCGCTGGACATCGCGATGAACGGGGGCGCCTGGCTTTCGGTTGCCGATGGGCAGGGGGCCGGTGCCCTTACCCGGCGCGGCGACCTGAGGCTGGATGGCGAAGGACAGCTTCTGACCGGCGATGGCCGCCCTGTGCTTGGAGAGGATGGACCGATCCTGATCGCAACCGGGTTCGCCTCTGTCCGGATCGGGCGGGACGGCAGCATCGAGACGCGGGCCACCGCCGAAGCGCCCTTCGTTCCCGTGGCGCGGCTTCGGCTTGTTTCGCCGGATCCTGCTACGCTGGAACGCGGTGCGGACGGCCTTTTCCGCAGCGAAGGCGCAGCACCTGACCCACTTGCGACCGTGACGACCGGCGCCATCGAGCAATCCAACGTCGATCCGACAGCCTCGCTCGTCGAACTGGTGGAGCAATCGCGCGCCTTCGAGCTCCAGACCAAATTGCTGACCGCGGCGCGGGAAATGGATGAAGGCACCGCAGCCCTGATGCGGATCAACTAGGGAAGGACCTGAACCATGCCCAACGCCATGCACATTGCCCGCTCGGGGCTTGAAGCGCTCGACGCGAAGCTGCGGACGATTTCCAACAACCTCGCCAATGCGAACACCGTTGGCTTCAAGCGGGACCGTGCAGCCTTCGAGACGTTGATGTACCAGACCGTTCGGCCAGCCGGTGCACCCGCTGGCGCGGACACCCGCTTTGGAATGGGCCTTTCGACCGGCGCAGGCGTGCGACTGGCCGGCAATGAAAGGGTTCACAGCCAGGGAGGCTTTACGACCACGGACAATGCGCTGGATCTGGCCATCGACGGCGAGGGGCTGTTCGAAGTGACGATGCCCGACGGCCGCGCTGCCTATACCAGGGCCGGGGCTTTCACCCGTAACGCCGAAGGGCGCGTTGTGACGGCGCAGGGGCATGCGCTTTCCCCCGGAATAGACGTACCCGAGAATGCGACAGGGATCACGGTGGGCGCGGATGGCACCGTATCGGCCATGCTTCCCGGCGAAACAGCGCCAAGTGATATCGGGCGCCTGACGCTGGTGGGTTTCATAAACCCGGCGGGGCTGGAACCCTATGGCGAGAATCTGTTCCTGGAGTCCGCAGCATCGGGAGCGCCGCAGCAAGGCAACCCGGCCGAAAACGGCCTCGGGAGAATCCGGCAGGGGGCCCTTGAAGGCTCCAACGTCTCGGCCGTTCAGGAGCTGGTGGACATGATCGAAACCCAACGCGCTTACGAGATCAATTCTAAGGTCATTTCGGCCGCCGATGAAATGATGCGCTATGTCAACCAGAGCGTGTAATGCATTGATAGTGCTCGCTCCCGTTTTAGCGGGCTGCCTTGGCGGCAATCCGCTGAACGATCGCGTTGCGGCCATACCCCCGGCAATTGCCCAAGCGCCGCCGCCCAATATGGCCACCGGGAGCATCTATCAAGCCAGCACAGGAGCGCGGCGGATGCTGCTTGCGGAAGACCGGAAGGCTCGGGATATCGGCGATATCCTGACGGTTTTGCTTGTCGAGCGATTGCAGGCCGAGAAGTCGACCGAACAGGAATCGAACCGATCCAGCAACCGGGACGTGACTCTTCCGGATGCCCTGCCCTTCAGTGCAATTCCCAACGCATTCTTCGGCGGCGGTTCCAACTCGAACTTTGCTGGCGAGGGTTCCACACGACAGGCCAATCGGCTGTCTGGTGAAATCACCGTCACTGTCACCCGCGTCCTTCCCAATGGCGCGCTGATGATCGCCGGAGACAGGCGCCTGATGCTCACGCGGGGCGAGGAACAGGCACAATTGACCGGCATCGTGCGCGTGGAAGACATCGGCCCCGACAACCGGGTCCTGTCGACCCGGGTGGCCGACGCAAAGCTCCGCTATTCCGGCACCGGTGAAGTCGCCGTGCAGGCGCGGCAAGGCTGGCTCAGCCGCTTCTTCGACAAGGTCGCACCCTTCTGATGCGCGTTATCCTGGTGATGATTGCGCTGGCCCTGTGCTTCTTCGCACCGGCAGTTCTTGCGCCTGCCCACGCGCAGGCCGAACGGGTGAAGGACCTTGCGCGCTTTCAGGGCGTTCGCGCCAACAGTCTTGTCGGCTATGGTATTGTCGTCGGCTTGCCCGGCACGGGTGACGACAATCTTGCCTACACGGTCCAGTCGATGCGCTCGGCGGCCTCTGCCCTTGGTGTGCAGCTGCCGCCCGGCGTGAACCCGGCCTTGAAGAATGCGGCCGCCGTCATGATCACGGCCGAACTTCCGGCCTTTGCAAAGCCCGGCCAGCGCATTGATGTGACGATTTCGGCGTTGGGCCGCGCAAAGTCTTTGCGCGGCGGCACGCTGCTGATGGCGCCCCTGAAGGGCGTGGATGGTCAGACCTATGCGCTGGCGCAGGGCAACCTCACAGTGGGAGGCTTCGGGGCCGAGGGGGCTGATGGCTCGAAGATCGTGGTCAACACCCCGACGTCGGGGCGCATTCCCGGCGGCGCGATGGTCGAACGGAGCGTCGCATCGCCATTTGCGGAGGGCGATACGCTGGTTCTTGATCTTGCAACGCCCAGCTTTTCAACTGCCCAGGCATTGGCAGACGCGATTAATGCGGACCAGGGCCGGCTGGTTGCCCGGGCGATGGACGCTGTCTCCGTATCGGTGGAAGCGGCCGGGACACCGGCGTTTCGCGTTGCGCTTGCGGCCCGCCTCGAAGCGATATCGGTTATACCGGGTGCGCCTGCGGCCCGGGTGGTTGTGAACGCCCGCACCGGAACAGTCGTGATCGGCGGGAATGTGCGGATTCTTCCGGCCGCCGTTGCACATGGCAATCTTTCGGTCACGATTACCGAGGATATGCGGGTATCGCAGCCGGCACCCTTCGCAAGGCGCGGGGAGACTGTCGTGACGCCGCGATCGGATGTGGCTGCCAAGGAAGAAACGGTGCGCATGGCGCTGTTTGCGCCCGGCGTTCGGTTGGCAGACATCGTGGATGCGGTAAACGCGCTGGGGGCAGCGCCAGGCGATCTGGTGGCGATACTGGAAGCGTTGAAGGAAGCGGGTGCCCTCAGGGCTGAGCTGGTGGTGATCTGATGGCCCTGCCCGTCAACCGCGCCACGCCCGGCATCGCACATGCGGACCCGACTGTTCTGAAGCAGGCGGGGCAGGATTTCGAAGCCCTGTTGCTGGAAAAGCTGCTGCAATCCTCGCGCTCGGCACAATCCGGCCCGGCGGCGGATTGGCGCGCCATGGCGGATCGCCAGCTTGCGAAGGATCTTGCCAGGGCAAGCCCGCTTGGCGTTGCGCGGCTGCTGGAGCCCGCACAGCATGGTGTGGAGGTGAGGCCGTGAGTGACCTGCTGTCGATCGCCCAGTCCGGTGTTCGGGCCTATGCAAAGGCCCTTGATGTTGTTGCAGACAATGTCGCGAATGCCGCGACTCCGGGGCATGTCCGGCGAACGACGACCCTGTCGCCAGCGATCATGAGCGGGGGGCAGCCACCGCTCGAACTGGATCCTGTGGGCGGAAGTGGCGTGCGCCTGACCGGTGTCGGGCGCGCCATCGATCTGCTGCGGGCCGAAACTGTTCGCCGTGCCGAAGGCACTGTGAGCTCGCTCGGCGCAACGGACCGCTGGCTGACGGCGATCCAGTCGGCGCTGACCGGCCCCAACGCCCTGCAGGCACCCATGTCGGAGCTGTTCGGCAGCCTTTCCGACCTTGCGAACGACCCGAGCAACTTGGCCGTTCGGCAGACATTTCTTGCAAAAGCCCAGACGCTTGCCGACCGCTTCAACGGAAGCGCTGCAGACCTCGCCAGGATTGGCGCGGACCTTGCGCTGGAAAGCAAGACCGAGGTCAGCCGCCTGAACGGCCTGAGCCAGGGCCTTGCCGATGTGAACAGCCAGTTGCGTCGCGCGACTTCGGGCAGCGGCGCAGGCGTGGCCCTCGCGGATGAACGCGACCGCATTCTTGCGCAAATGTCGACCATCGTCAGTTTCGATCTCAGGCTGGACGCGAGGGGCCAGGCCAGCGTCCGGATTCCCGATGCCGGCGGGCCCCTGCTGGTGGATGGCCAGACCGCTCGATCCGCGCGGGTCGTGAATTCAGGCTTCGGCCTTACGCTCCGGATCGGCCCGACCGGAAATGATGAAGCTGCAACGCTGACAGGCGGTACACTTGCGGGGCTCTCCGCAGCCCAGGTTGTTCTTGGCCAATCCCGCGATCGGCTCGATGCGCTGGCTGACAGGACCGCCGTTGATTTCAATCGTGTTCACCAGGAAGGCGTCGACTTCAACGGCCTCGATGGCGGCCTGTTGTTCAACACGATCAAGCCAGTGATCCGGGCGGCGGGTGCCAACGGCGGCGCAACGCGGGTCAGCGCGGAACTCGCCGATGGTGCAGCGCCTTCGCCGATGACATTGTCGTTCGACGGATCGGCGTGGACACTGGCTGTCGACGGAGGTGGCCCCTCTGTTTCCGGCGCGCTGCCGTTGCTGTTGGACGGGTTGACCGTCTCGGCCACGGGCTCGGCCCGCAATGGTGATGTATTCAGGATCAGGACGGGTGCGGGTGCAGCCGGTATCGGCTTGCGCCCGATCGGGCCGGCAGATGTTGCGGCTGCGGCGCGATGGAGCGCTGATCCGGTTCCCGGGAATCGGGGCAGCGGACGGCCCGAGCTCCGCATTGAACCGGCGCTGCCCGTTCCCGCTACGCCACCGTTCGCCGTGATTGCGTTGCCCGGCGGCATCCTTGAACTGACCGCTGGGCTGGGCGTTTCACTTGCTACCGGTGCACCGGGTGACTGGCTGGTCGGCGATGGTTTTGCTGTGAGGATCGGCGGTAATCCGGCCGAAGGGGACCGCTTTGCCATAGAGCGGACCGGTTCTTCGGACGGCGGCAATATGAACAGCCTCGCCCTGTTGGCATTGCGCGATTCCGGAGGGCCTTCAGGCACCTTCGGGGAAACGCAGGACCAGCTGATCACCGGCGTGAGCCTTCCCCTCGCCGAAGCGCGCGCGCGGGGGGATGTGGCGCGGATCAACCGCAATACGGCAGCCGAGGCGCTGAACGAATCCTCCGGCGTCGATCTCAACACCGAGGCCGCGGAAATGCTTCGCTTGCAACAGGCGTTCCAGGCCAACGCAAGGATCATTCAGACCGCGCGTGAAACCTTCGACTCCATCTTGGCCGCGACCCGCTAGGAGCCTTCCCATGCCATCCCCCGTTTATGTGAACAGCCGCAGCCCGATCCCGGTCCAGTCAGATAGAATGGGACGCTTGGAGGACAGGCTCGCCCAGATCGATAAACAGATTTCGACAGGTGAACGCCTGACGGAACCGGCGGAAGATCCTGCGGCTGCAAACCGGGCGGCCATGCTCGCGCGGCTAGACAGCCAGCTCGTTGCCGAGGAGCGAAGCCTGCAACGCGCCACAAGCCGGCTCAGTCTTTCGGAAACGGCAATCGAGAACAGCGGGAACGCCCTGCTGCGGGCGCGCGAACTGGCCCTGACTGCTGCCAACGGCACCTTTTCTGCCGACGACCGGCTGGTTATCGCGCGCGAGGTTCAGGTGCTCAGAGCGCAACTTCTGGACAGCGCAAACGCGCGGGACGAAAGCGGACGATATCTGTTTGCGGGCAGCCGCAACGGGCAAGCACCTTATGTGCCCGATATCGACGGGGTGGTTCAGTGGCGCGGCTTTTCACAGGCACCGGGCGCCGAAGCGGCCGGGATCGGGACGGCGACACCGCCGCGCGGGCCCGACGCCTTCGGGGATGCAACGACAGGCGCATTCGCGCAGTTGAAGGCGTTAGAAGAGGCGCTGGCGGAACCGGATGCGGCGCTTCGCAATCCTGCAATCGCGGCAGTGCTCGATGGGTTGGAAGCCGGTTACAACCGCCTGACCGGCGCGCAGGCCGGCATTGGTGCCGGCCTTGCACGGTTGCAGAACGAGGAGACCCGAATTTCTGCGTCACGGCTGGATACGGCGGAAGCACTGGCGGCTGTTACGGGGCTGGATCTCACTGCGGCCTTTGCCGAGATGAAGGCCCTTCAGCTAACCTTGTCGGCCGCGCAGGCGAGCTTTTCGCGCATTTACAGCAACAGCCTGTTCGACCAGCTGGGCTGAAGCGCCAACGAACCGGAAAGCAAGAGAGCCTGTAGGCTAAACCCGGGGGCCGATTGCCCGTTCTCAGGAGCAGGGAGTAAGATCCTTCCAGCCCGTGAGGAGCCAAGCCAGCATGATGGCCATAGTCGGAGTCGTCGTGCTGCTTGTGATGGTGTTTGGCGGTTTCGCTCTCGCCGGCGGCAGCCTGATGCCCGTCTTGATCGCCCTGCCCTTTGAAATGATCATCATCGGCGGCGCCGCCTTGGGAGCCATGATCATTTCCAACGATACGAAATCATTGAAGCAGATTGGCGGGGGCGTTGCGCGGATATTCAAGGGACCGCGATTCAAGAAGCAGGACTTTCTGTCTGCCATTTTCCTGACCGTCAGGCTGATGCGGCTGCTGAAGGCGGAGGGAACTGTCGCGGTAGAACCGCATGTGGAGCAGCCGGAATCGTCGACGATCTGGGCTGATTATCCAGCCTTGAAGGCCGATCCCTTCTTTGTGCATTTCGTGTGCGATACCTTGCGGCTGCTGGTTGTCAGCACCGGGACCGTGAGTTCGGTCGCGATAGAGGATGTTCTGGATACAGCGATCGAAACGCATCACAACGATGCGATCAAGCCCGCGATGCAATTGCAGACGCTCGGGGATGCGCTTCCGGCTCTTGGCATTGTCGCTGCGGTTCTGGGAATTGTGAAGACCATGGGGTCGATTGACCAACCCCCTGCAGTGCTCGGCGGAATGATCGGAGCAGCCCTGGTCGGGACCTTTCTGGGCGTGTTCCTGGCATATGGCATCGTCAGCCCGATGGCGGGCCGATTGAAAGCCATCATCGAAGCGGACGCGGAAATCTATCAGGTGGTTCGCCGGGTGATCCTGGCGTCAATGCGCAACCAGCCCCAGCCGATCATCCTGGAGACTGCACGAACCGCGATCAGCCCGGCCAACCAGCCCCAGTTCACGGAAGTGTTCGAAGGCGTGCGGGGCAAGTGACAGTGATGATACGCCATGACGGCCGGGACTTGCCGGGAATTGCGTGCCGGGAAATGCGAGAAACAGACACTGTGGAGCTAGTGACATGACGGCGCCGATACCGATCCCCGAACCCGAAATCCTGATCAAGAAGATCAAGGCCAAGGGCCATGGCGGACACCATGGCGGTGCCTGGAAGGTGGCCTATGCCGACTTCGTGACTGCGATGATGGCCTTCTTTCTGATGATGTGGCTGCTGGGGTCCACGAATGACGAACAACGAAAGGGGATCGCAGACTATTTCACTGCCTCCATCATCCAGACCGATTCAGTCGGTGGCTCGAACGGCGTGCTGGCAGGAAAATCCCTTGAAGAGCCCGATGGTGCGGCCCCCTATTCCAAACGAGCCGGACTGCAACCGACAACGCCCTTCCAGCAGGGCAGCGAAGCACGAAGCGACGAAGCCCAGCTTCGCAGAGTGGAGACCGAAATTCGCAAGCGCCTTGAACGCGACCCGGGCCTGAAATCCCTGCAAGGGCAGATTCGCTTCTCCAACACCCCGGACGGCCTCAGGATCGAGCTTATCGACAAAGCCGACTATTCCATGTTCACCAGTGGGACGTCGCTGATGGATCCGCGCGCAGGCGAGCTTCTCGCCATCGTCGCCGACGTGATAGGCGATATTCCCAACAAGCTGGCGATCCGCGGACACACGGATTCGACCCCATTCGCCATCCGGCGGCCGGGGCAGCCCAGCAACAACTGGACCTTGTCCTCGGCCAGGGCCGAGGAAACCCGCCAGTCTCTTGCAGAAGCCGGCATTCAGGCCGACCGCTTTTCAAGGCTGGAAGGCGTTGCCGATACAGACCCGATCAATAAGGCCGATCCGTTCGACCCCCGCAATCGGCGGATGAGCGTGACCCTCCTGCGCGAGTGAGCCAGTCAGGCGGGGGGGGAAGTGACACGAAGCCACTGTTGCAGGAAGGGCTGGAGAGCCATATTCGGGAGTTCATGGCAGGCCCCGTCAACCAGCTTCCCGGATCGCCGGACCGTTTCGCGGAAAATGCTGCGACCTACACGGTCAAAGGCAGCCTTCCCGATATGGACCATGGCCTGGCCAGCATCCGGAACACCCTGACCACGCTTCGGTCACAGCCCGGCGTGTACCGGATGCACGATGCGAACGATCAGGTCCTTTATGTCGGGAAAGCAAAATCCCTGAAGGCGCGGGTTGCGAACTATACGCAAGTGGCACGCATGCCGCGGCGTTTGCAGCGAATGGTGGCGCAGACCCGTGGCATGACGGTTGTGGTGACCCGATCCGAAGCCGAGGCGCTGCTTCTGGAAGCCCAGCTCATCAAGCGGTTCCGGCCGCCATACAATGTGCTTTTGCGCGATGACAAAAGCTTTCCCTTCATCGCGCTGGACGAAACAAATCGTTTTCCGCGCCTTTCAAAGCACCGCGGCACGCGCAAGCCGGGCACCCATTATTATGGCCCCTTTGCAAGTGCAGGAGCAGTGAACACGACACTCAACGCATTGCAGAAGCTATTCCTTTTGCGTTCCTGCACAGATAGTTACATGGCCAACCGCTCCAGGCCCTGCCTGCTCCACCAGATCCGCCGCTGTTCGGCGCCGTGCACCGGCCTGATCGACGAGGCGGGCTATTCCGAACTGGTGACCGATGCGATGGCGTTCCTGTCGGGCCGTAGCCAGCAAGTGCAGAAAAAGCTTGGTCAGAAGATGTCGGACGCGGCCGCAAGCGAGGACTATGAGCTGGCCGCTGTGTTCCGGGATCGTCTTAAGGCGTTGACGGCCATCCAGGGTGCGCAAGCCATCAACGCGGAAACCGACGCAGTCGATGCCGATGTGATCGCCATGTCCTCAGGCGAAGGAACCGCCTGTGTACAGATATTCTTCATACGCAGCGGCCAGAACTGGGGTCATCGCGCGGTGTTTCCGAGCCAGATATCCGGAATGTCCGAAGACGAGATCCTGTCGGCGTTCCTCGGGCAATTCTATGCGGACATCGTACCCGCAAAGGTTCTGCTGCTGGACCGCGCCCTTGCCGAGGGAGATCTGATCGCCGAGGCGCTGACCACGCGCGCGGGCCATAAGGTCGATATCCGGGTTCCGCAGCGCGGGCACATGAAACGCCTGGTCGAGCAGGCAAGCCGAAACGCCCGGGATGCCGTCGACCGGCGTCTGGCCGAATCATCGACGCAGAACCGCAATCTTGCGGGGCTGGCAGAGCTTTTTGCGCTTCCGACACCTCCGCAGCGGATCGAGATTTTCGATAACAGCCATGTGATGGGCACCAATGCACTGGGTGCCATGGTGGTCTCCGGGCCGGAAGGCTTCCGGAAATCACAGTATCGAAAATTTAACATGAAAAGCGCAAGCGGTGACGAGCCGGGCATCACACCGGGCGACGATTTCGGCATGATGCGGGCCATGCTGACCCGCCGTTTCGCCCGCCTGCAAGCCGAAGACCCCGATGGCGAGGGGCTGGAGTGGCCAGACCTGCTGTTGATCGATGGTGGCAAGGGCCAAGTATCCGCCACGGTTGCAGCTCTTGCCGAACTGGGCGTGGAGGATGTGCCGCTCGTGGGCATTTCCAAGGGCCCGGACCGCAACGCCGGCCGCGAAACCTTTCATTTTCCCGATGGCCGCGAGATGACGCTGCCGATGAACGATCCCCTGCTGTTTTTTCTGCAGCGCCTTCGCGATGAAGCCCATCGCTTTGCCATCGGCGCGCATCGCCAGAAGCGCGCGAAAGCCATGACGGTTTCCACCCTCGATGAAGTGCCCGGCATAGGGCCAGCGCGGAAAAAGGCGCTGCTGATGCACTTCGGGACAGCAAGGGCGGTGAAGGGAGCGGCGCTCGATGATCTGCTGAAGGCCCCCGGGATCAGCCAGGCGACCGCCGAAGCGGTTTATGCCCACTTTCACGCCAGGGCCTGAACCGACGATGTTGAAAACCCATGCACAGCCCGGGAAGCCGCACCTTGGCGCTGTGCTGCTGCATGGGCATGGCCGGACGGGCGCTTCCATGCTGTTCCTCGCCAATGCCCTGCACAAGGCGGGTACGACACCTTTGCGCCCAGCTATGGTCTCAGACGCTCGATGGACGCGATCCTGCGGCATCTTGAGCCCGGCGTAGCCGAATTTGAGGGCGTGAGGCCCGGTCCGTTTCATATTCTTACCCACTCGGTTGGCGGGCTGATGGCGCGAGCACTCATTCACCGCAAGCGCCCGGCCGATCTGCGTCGCGTTGTCATGTTGGGGCCCCCGAACGCAGGCAGCGAGATCGCCGACATGCTGTGCAAGTACAATCGGGAATCCGCCATATTGGGGCGGGTTGGCAAGCAGTTGCGGACGGTTCGATCGATGGATGATGAGGCAATGCTGGGAAGCATCGATTTCCAGCTTGGCGTCACCGCCAGAGATCGGCCGATAGCGCCTGTGCTGCCCATGCTGTTGCCGCGCCCCAACGATGGCATGGTGTCCGTGGCCGCCACACGGATCCGGGCGTGGCGGACCATATCATTCTGCCGGTGGATCACACACGGATGGTGCACGACAGAAGGGTCATCGCCCAATCGCTCGCCTTTCTGGAAGCCGGCGCATTTTCAAGGACGACAGGGACGTGACGACCTGACAAGGCCGCTGCGCATGCGGACAGTCGGGCGGGCGTCGGAGCGTGCCGGCCAGATTAGGGGACGGATGCCTCTGACCGTTCCAGCACTCCGGCGCGCTCTCGAAGATCGGCCATCGCGCCCGGAAGTCGTTCCATGTAATCCGGAGGGAATGTCCAGACCTGTCCACCAGCGTCCAGTTTCTCTCTTTCCAGACCATGCGCCTGGGGCGGGAGGTGAAACAGGAAGGTGATCAGGACATCGCTGCTGACCCATGGATCGTTGTACCAGAAGGTGTGCGATCGCTCGGACAGGCCGGGGATGTTTGCTGGCCTCACTTTCACGATTTCGAGGCCGTGCGTGGTGGATGCCTCCAGCAGCCAGCGCCGGGCGTTCGGGCTTAGTTCGGCGATATCGGGCCTTCCTGCGCGTGAGCCCCGGTTGATCGTTTGCGACAGCCTCCACGTGCTGTCCTCCATGTTCACGGCAACGGAAACCCTTCGCGCAACCGAGGCATAATCCCTGAGATCATCGACGAAGCCGCGGAAATCGGCATCGAGCGCTGCATGATAGACCTCGCCCAGACGCGGATCGAACGCGCCCGCTTTCTCGGCCTTTCGCCCCACCAGAGCCAACCCGTCGCTGCCCACGGTTCCGCCCGCGCTGTAGGTCCTGACATCGTTGTTCCGCGCCCTGATGTTGCGCGCCAGCAGCTACATCAGCCGGGCCAGTTGCGGTGCCGCACCAAAAGCCGTTTCGATATCGTCGGAATTGCGTAGGAAATTCTCGGCTGTAGGTCAGGCGAACAGCAGAACCACAGAATTCTGCCCGGTGGAATGGTGTAGCTGTGCCGCCTGCCCAGCCGCCCTTTCAGCAGTGGACTTGGCACCGTGAAAAAAATGATGATGTCCTTGTCGGGGCTGCGGTCTATGGCGGTATCGGTCAGCTTGATCCAGGCCCGCTGGCCGGGCGAAAGGGTGCCGCCATCCTCAAGGCTGGCGAGCTCTGTCAGGTTGTTGAGCACCAGTCTTGGCCGCTCATCGTCGACTGCGCTGATCGAGATGGCGTAGACCTTTTCCCATGGTGTCGCCTCTCCGCCGATCTGGATCGTGGCGACCCCCATGTGCAGATCGCGGCCCGGGGCAATTGCATATACGCAGTTGGTCCGCGGGCCGACCGGCAGCCGGTTGGTTGCGTAAAACAGCTCGATCCTTTTGTTGCGTGAAACCTACGGATTCATGGAAAAGGCGTTGGACGTCCCATCTAGGAAGGCCGCATGGGTAGGCATAAGCCGTAATGGCGGCTGGTAAAACGAAAGGGCGACAGTGACCGCGGTGAGTAGCAGCCCGATGACGACGAAAATTCTGAGCATCGCTTCCCATAACGCCTGCAGCAGCGCAGTGGAACCCGCCCCCCACCGACCGGGATTGCACATTCACCCCGCAGGACGGCACAATGGGGCGGATCGCTCCGGCGACAGAGCGGGCACATCGAAGGGAACCAGAATCCTGTGATCCAACTTTACACATCGCCCACTCCCAACGGTTACAAGGTGTCGGTCGCGCTTGAGGAGATGGCCCTTCCCTATGACGTTCACACCGTCGATCTGACGAAGGGTGTGCAGAAGAGCCCCAGGTTTCTGGCGATGAACCCCAATGGCCGGATTCCGGTGATTGTCGATGACGGCTTCGCGGTGTTTGAATCCGGCGCAATCCTGATTTATCTCGCTGAAAAGACGGGGCTTCTCTTGCCCAGTGACGCCAAGGGCCGAAGCCGGGTGATCCAGTGGCTGATGTTCCAGATGGGTGGTATCGGCCCTATGATGGGGCAGGCCAATGTTTTCTATCGCTATTTCCCCGAACGCATTCAGCCGGCTATTGATCGCTATCATGGCGAAGTGAGACGGCTGTTCGGGGTCCTGGACCGGCACCTCGCCGATCATGAGTGGCTTTCAGATGATTACAGCATCGCCGACATTGCAAACTGGTGCTGGACCCGAACCGCGCGTTGGTCCGGCGTGGATCCGGAGCCCTATGGCAACCTGGCGCGCTGGCACCGTGCCATGGCGGCCCGCCCTGCGGCACAGCGCGCCATTGCCGTTCCAGTCGATGCCGGCGCGGCGATGGGCAATGACAAGGATGGCACGGAATTTGCCAAAAATGCCCGCACGATCGTGGAAATGGGCAAACAGCCCTGAAGAAGGACTTTGGACGGCGGGGAAACTGTCATGCCGATGTCATTGAAAGGGCCGATGGCACGGCGATGCGCATGGATCATCGCCCCGCCCGAAGCGCCTTGGTACGCTTTGTCCTGCTCATGCTGGCAATACTGCCGAGCGCAGTCATCGCGCGCGACATGACAAATCACCCGATCATCATAGCCCATCGCGGGGCATCGGCTGACCGCCCGGAACACACACTAGCCGCCTACAGGCTCGCCATCGAACAAGGTGCGGATTTTATCGAGCCGGACCTTGTTCCGACCAAAGACGGTCACCTGGTTGCCAGGCATGAGAATGAAATCAGTGGTACGACCGATGTTGCCGACCATCCCCGGTTCGCAGACCGCCGGACGACCAAGACGATTGACGGGCAGCTAACGACCGGCTGGTTCACGGAAGATTTCACGCTCGCCGAGCTGAAGACATTGCGTGCCCGGGAACGCCTGCCTGCCCTCCGGCCGTCCAACACCGCGTTCGACGGCCAGGAACAGATCCCGACGTTCGATGAGATAATTGCGTTGGTAAAGGCCGAGGAAAAGCGGAGCGGTCGGCGCATTGGCCTGTACCCTGAAACAAAGCATCCAAGCTATTTTGCAGGCATCGGGCTGCCGATCGATCCGGGACTGTTAGAAGGATTAAGAGTTAATGGATATTCCGATCAGCAAGACTCCGTTTTTATACAGAGTTTTGAGGTTATTAATTTGCAGAAAATACGAAAGTTAACGTCAATTCGCCTGATCCAGTTGATGGCCAGTTCCGGCGGCCCGCCGGACTTGCCATCGACCCGTTATCAGGAGATGCTGACCCCCGCCGGGCTTGCTGCAATTGCGACCTACGCGGACGGAATCGGGGTCGAGAAGCCATTGATCATTCCAAGGCATGCCGATGGAACTCTGGAGCGGCCCACGACCTTGGTGGCCGCTGCGAAAGCCGCTGGACTGGTGGTGCATGCTTGGACCTTCCGACCGGAAAACCACTTCCTGCCCAACCCCTTGCGGTCTGGCGACGGGCCGGCGGACAGGGGCGAAGCAGACAAAGAAATCAAGGCTTTTATCGAGGCGGGCGTGGATGGCGTTTTCACCGATTCAGTCCCGGCGGCGACCAGTGCGATGGGACGGAGCGTGCGCTACTGATCTGCTAGGAGCCGCAACGCCGACCAATGGCGACATGCCCGGCCAAGGGACACATCCCCCAGATATCGCCCTGTCGTAAGAAGTGAGGCGCGGATTTCGGCGAACCTCTCCTCCGCATCGAACGTGCCCAGATCGGGGTTCCAGTTTGCCATGACATGCAGATCATTGAGTGTGCCAAGAGCAGTTTGCAATTTCTTAATTATCTTAAGTTTATGATTAACGTCTTTGTTTACACTTATATTCTCTGTCATATAGCGGTACTCCTTGAGACGCTTTCTCAGTTCATGTCGTTCATCCACTGTGAGCATGGAAAGACGATCTCCCAATGCGACGATCCTGGCCCAACGGTCCGCAAGGGGTTTTTGGCTGACGTTTTCCAAGGTCTCTGCCAGATGATTTGCTTTGTGGCGCCAGGCCTCGATAGCTGCGAGCCGCTGCAAGCGCAGGGCAAAGCGTGTCGCCTCCAGCGCCCCCAGTGCGCGCCTCGCTTCAACCCGAAGCGCTGAACGATGGGCTTCCAGTTCGGACCGCAGATATGCGTCGGCTTGCGGATTGCCTGCGCCCACAATGATTTCGGTCAGGACGTCTGCATCCCGTAGCGCCGAGACGGACCGACCAATTTCGCGCGCGGCCAGATTCAGATCCGTTGCAAGCTTCCGATCGAGAACGCCGGAGAATAACCGCAACGCAGACCGAAGCCGCCTCAAGGCGACCCGCAACTGGTGCGGCCCTTCCGGATCGTCGCTGACCATGGTTGCGTGAAGGTTTGCGGCAATGGTTTCCGCCAGGCTGCTCAGGACGTCCTGAAGCACCTCTCCTGCTGTCATTCCATCTGTCGTTGCACCCGGCTTGCTGGCTAAGGGCGATGCACAAGAGTAGCTTCCAGCTGCCAGCGCATATCCCCGTGCCGACTTGCTGGCCAGGGACAAGCAGGCGTTTGTACCTGCCAGAAGCTTTTCAGCCAGGTCGAACAGGGCTTCGGGCGATCCGCCTTTCAGTTCCAGCTCCAGCTCGAGAATGGGCGCCTTCCTGGTATCAGCTTCGAGCCAACCGCGATCGAGGGCGATTTCGATTTCGCCATGTGGCTCGGACACGAGCCACTTGGTCCGCCGTACGTTCGTTTCGAATTGTGGCACGAGAATCGTCGCGCGGGTGGCAGTCTCGACAGCCTCGCGCACGCTACGATCCGCAATGGAACTGATGCGGGGTTTGAACCCGGAAACCGGACTTTCAAGCTCCCGGACCTGCTGATAGCCCCCAATCCCGGTTCGTCCGGCTTTTACTGTCTGGATAAAGCGCCCGCCTTCGCGACGGACCCGCAGAGCTAGACCGCAGGCTTTCAAGCCTTGAACAGGTGTATCGAAATACAGGCTGCGCAGATGCGCAGTTGGCATCGCGGGCCCATAGGCGGCACGCAGCGTTCGCAGGATCGCGCGGGCTTCGTCGGTCGACAGACCGGCCTTCAATTCGATTTCCTGCCCTTGCATGCTGAAAGCCTAGGCGCTGCGTATTAGGCGGGCAACTCTGCTGGCGGGGTGGGCCTGACGATGAGAAGGTTGAGCCGCGCCGCCGCGATCAGCCGGCCGCGATCTCCTTGCCAGGCTTCCACGCGCACATTGGCTACACGACGGCCGATCCGCATGATGAAGGCTTCGGCATGCGTGTCTTCCATGGCGCCCTCGCGCAGATAATCTACAGTCACGTTTACCGGCTTCAGCGCGGCATCCGCATCGGCAATGGCATCACGAACCGTAAGATTTGCCGCCATTTCCATAAGCCCGGCGACTGCGCCGCCATGCAGCCTGCCCGGAGACCCGATGAGGCGCGCGCTAAACGGCATGCTAAAGCCTGTTCCCGAACGGACAAGGCCCAGCATGCTGGCATAAGGGGGCATCGCGATCACTGTGCACCCGTCAGCATGAATGTGCCAGCGACGTGGGCGATCGGATGGTCGGGATCTCCGTCGTGCGCTATTCCGCGTACGAAGGCTACGTGCTTTGTCATCTTGTAGCATTCCGCACGGCCGATCACGGCTTCGCCGGGCCGCGCGGGCCGCAGATAATCACACCGCAGGTCCAGGGTCGCGTGCGGTTCGAACCGCCCCATCGTCACGAAGACGGAAAAACCGGCCGCCGAATCCATCAGGGAAAAGATCGCGCCCGAAGCGATGACCCCCGTTTCCGGATAGGCGACCAGCTGTGGCGCATAGGGCATCCGCAGTTCGGCCCAGTTGGCACCACTTTGCACATAGCCTATGCCCAGGGCTTGGAGGTGTGGTACCGCCGACATGAACTTATCCACAAAACGCTGCATCCGCGCGGTGTCGTCCAGAACGCGGTCGGTCATGCTGCGAGCCGTGTCGCGGCTTCCCGGACACGGGCGATCATGTTTGGCAGCCCCTGGGTGCGGTTCGAGGACAAATGCTGGCGCAGCCCCAGCCGTTCGATGGCGGCTTCGAAATCGGTGGACAGCACAGCCGCGGGGGATTTGCCCTGCGCCATGCTCACCACAAGGGCAACAATCCCCTTTGTGATGGCTGCATTGCTGTCAGCCTGAAATTCCAGACGCCCTTCTTGCTCGACCGGATAGACCCAGACATTGGCCGAACATCCAGGAACGCGTGTGGCAGGTGTTTTCAGGGCAGCCTCCATGGCGGGAAGCTGGCGCCCGAGCCCGATCAGGTAAATGTAGCGCTCATCCCAATCGAGCGCTGCATCCCATTCGGCTTCAATATCTTCAAACGCTGGTACCATGGCAGCCGGATAGGGCCGTCGACCATGTGCATGCAAGGGGCTTCAGGAGCCCGGTCTTGCAGTTGGCAGGTTTCTGAGCTGCTCGATCTCGTCTGAAAGGTGCCGGGCCGGATCGACAGCAAGCTTTTCGAGGGTTGCGACCCGATCGTTCAGTCTTGCGATGTCCTTGCGGAGCTGGGGCGTATCGTCTGCCAGGCCCTGCTGGACATAGGGATTGAGCGGAGAATATCTCTCCCACCGGCGGGTTTCCTTGTTCCAGCGCCCACCGCCCATCACCCGCCCGATCACCACAATGGCGACAATTAGGACGACGGCTTCCCAGAATTCCATGGTTCATTTCCTTCCTGAACGCGCCAGATTGTCGTGGCGTTCAATGCTGCAGGCTATCGATCTCTCGGGACAGCCGATTACCGCTATCTGTCGCAATGCGCTCCAACGTCTGAACCCGATCTTTCAGGGCGCCGAACTCGGCGGCGAGTTGCGCATTTTCCTGCGTTACCAGTTTCAGCCGTTCGACCGCCTCATTCGTGGTTCCGGGCTTAAGTGCCTGGCCCCAGCTTCCTTCGAGTGGATAGCCGTGCTTCACGCGAAGCCAGGTCGTGATAACCCAGCCAGCTATCGCAGCCATTCCCAGAAGCAGGACGTAAGGGGACTGCAGCATTGAGAAAAATTCCATGATCCTACTTCCCCAATCTGTCGATTTCATCGGCGAGTGAGAGCCGCTTGTCGGTTGCGAGGCGCTCGAGAACGACGATCCGCTCTTCCATCTTTTCGATCCGGGCTTGTGCCATAGCGTTCAACTCGGCACCGCCGCGTTCGGCCAGATCCATCCGGCGGTTTTGAACATCGCGCCAGTTCTTCATCACGATAGCCACGATCGGGATCATCAACGCGATGATCGGAACGAGGATTCCAAGACTGTTCATTCAATTTCCCCTGTTGTCCAACCCGCTTGAACCATGGACTTATGCCTCGTCCTGGTGACGAAACCCCAAGGCTTTGTTGGAACGCCGCACACGGTGGTCAGCCTCCGGTTGAACGGTGCGCGCGACGGCCATCAAGTCGAACTCGATGCGGTTTTGCGCATCGAGTCCAGGTATCAGTTGCTGCGAAGATCGTCGATCTCGCGCGCCAGCTTGTGTTGCGGGCTGGTGTACTGCAGTTCTATGTCGCGCAGCCGACGATCGATGTCGCGAAAGCTGGAGCGCACTTCACGGATCGTACGTCCGGGTGCAGCCCGTGTCTTCTGCCAGAACTGCCGGTCTTCGGGATCGGCATCTTCACTGGCGTAGAGCGTGCCGGGCTTTGCGTCGGCCGCCCAGCCGATCACCAAATAGGCGATGAGCGGGAACGGAAAGCCCAAGATGGTGGCGAACACCATGCCCACGCGGATCCAGAGGACATCGAAACCCGTGTAATCCGCGATCCCGGCGCAAACGCCCATGACCTTGCCATTGCGCTTGTCGAGATAGAACCCTGTGCGACGTGCCATGATCAGATTTCCTTCCTGAGTGCCTGCGAGCGAAGCTCGGTTGTTCTTGTGTCCAGGCGAAGCTCGGGTGGCCTGAGATCGGGACGCAATTCGGTGATCCGCGCCGGTTGGTCGCGGTCTGCGGCGATGATGCGGTCGATCGTGTTCATCCGGTCATCGAGCCGGCGAGCGATATCGTGTAAGTCATCGAGCAGGTTTTCATCCTCCATTGTCAGCGTGCTCGCCTGCTTCCACTTGGTAACATAGTGAAGGATCAGCCATGGCAGCCCCAGAAAGAGGATGGAGATGGCGGCAACGGGAATGACGGCTTCCAACATGGGTCAGTACCCCTTTCTTGTTCCAGGGCTTAATGCCGGGCCTGCATCTTGGCTTTCAACTCGGCCAGTTCAGCGGCTACGGCATCCGACGTCTTGAGCTCTGTAATCTCATCTTCGAGAGACTTCTGGATGGGCGCGAGATCATAGACCTCGGCCCTGCCCTCGGCCATATCGACCCGGCGTTCGATCAGTTCGAAACGGGAGAAGGCCTCTTCCACACGGGCGCCGCGGGTCATTGCGCGAACCCGGGCCCGATTCTGTGCGGATTCGAGCCGCGACATGAGCGCATTCTGGCGCGAACGGGCTTCGCGAAGCTTGTCTTCAAGCTTGCCGATATCGTCCTCATGCGCGCGAAGCTGCTCGTTGAGAATGGCGACTTCGCTGCGAAGCATGGCCGATGTCTGCGCGACCTTCTGCTTTTCCGTCAGCGCTTGGCCTGCAAGGTCCTCGCGGTCCTTCGAAAGTGCGAGTTCGGCCTTTTCGGCCCAGCCCGACTGGGCAGCATCCAGCTTCATGATGGTGCGGCGCATTTCCTTCTGGTCGGCGATTGTCCGGGCGGCAGAGGCCCGAACCTCTACCAGCGTCTCCTCCATCTCCATGATCACGAGGCGAATGGTCTTTGCCGGATCTTCTGCGCGATCGAGAAGATCGTTGACGTTCGCCTGGATGATATCCCGGGCGCGAGAAAAAATACCCATAGTCTGCTCCTGCCTTTTCATAGTCGTTATACCGCTTTGCGGCCTGTCTTCAAAAAAATACGGCCCGGGCAAACAGCCGAGAGAGGGGTGTTGATCATCCACCCGGGCCAGGGTCGTCTGCCTCAAAGAACGGACGGTTCCTCGGGACTGGTGGCAGACGGGAAATTGTTCGATGCCGGGGGTGCAGCTGCCATCATCGGCCTCGATGCAAGAATGGCGGCCATCTGCAGGCGGCTCATCGAGATTGCCGCGACCACGCAGTTGCGCTGCTGTGTGACAGCACCGAGATTTCGGCGATTATCGACTGCGCAAACCCGCATGGCTGCGCGCCGCACCCGATCCTCGATAGCGTTGCGACCGTGAACGCTGGCGAGTTCCGATGCCTTGGCGATGACTCGTTCGGTCCGAAGGGGATCAGCCGCGACGGCGGGCGCGGATGCTGCAAACAGTGCGAGACCGCCGACCATCAGCGTGATCGTGCCGATAATCGGCATTCTGGTCAGACTGGAACGATGGCCGTGGGTCATGTCGTGCTCCCTGATACTGTTCTTGCACGATATTATGCAGGTTCCATGCCAAGTCAGCTCGTGAAGAATACAGTTTGCATTTCAACAGGATAGCATATGGTTGATTGACCAGACGACGCCAACTCATGATCTGTTATCCCAATGGTTGGCAAATATTACCAACTTGGCTACGCTGGCACCATGGCAGACAAACCCACCCAGCTCATTGGCCAATCCGGTGCCTTTCTCGATGCGGTGGAGCGTGCGAGTGCGGCGGCTGCGCTGAGCCGGCCCGTTTTGGTGGTCGGAGAAAGGGGAACGGGCAAGGAGATGATTGCCGAACGGCTGCATCGCTTGTCGCCTCGGTGGGAAGAGCCGCTCGTCAGCCTGAATTGCGCCGCTTTGCCGGAAACGCTGCTGGATGCAGAGCTGTTCGGCTATGAGGCCGGGGCCTTTACCGGAGCGGTGAAAACGCGCGCCGGCCGGTTCGAGGAGGCCAACCGCGGAACCCTTTTCCTGGATGAAGTGGGCATGCTGACAGCGGCTGGCCAGGAGCGCCTGCTTCGCGTTGTGGAATATGGCGAACTGACACGGCTGGGCAGCCCCCGTACTGTCTCTGTCGATGTTCGTGTGGTGGCCGCAACGAATGAAGACCTGCCGCGACTTGCCGGACTGGGCCGGTTTCGCGCCGACTTGCTCGACAGGTTGTCGTTCGAGGTGATCACGCTCCCTCCCCTGCGTGCGCGTCTGGATGACATTCGGCCGCTTGCCGATTTCTTTGGCCGGAGGATGGCGTCCGAATTGGGGTGGCGGCAGTTTCCGGGCTTCACGCAGCGTGTTTTCGAAGACCTTCAGGCCCATGATTGGCCTGGCAATGTGCGTGAACTGAAAAATGTCGTGGAGCGCGCTGTCTATCGATGGGGAGAGGCGGAACGGCCCATCGGCACCCTCGATCTTGATCCGTTTGACAGCCCCTGGCGCCCCAAAGGCGCATTTTCGCAGACCCAGGTTTCACCGGCAGCTTCGCCGACGCCGCAGGACTCCGGTGAGGCTACAGGCAGCCAACCCGAAAGCGCGCTTGCCAGCGGAGCGCAAAGCGGCACACGCCCATCCGATTTTCGGGGCGCAGTTGCGGTTTTTGAACGCAAGCTTCTGGAACAGGCCCTTGCCGGCGCCCGGCACAACCAGCGCCGGGCCGCGCAGTTGCTCGGCCTCAGCTATGACCAGCTTCGCCATGCCATGAAGCGGCACAATTTGCTGGGCGGATAATTCAGACCTGTTCCGGCGTTTCTGGCAAGACCGGCGGATGGAGAACCAGCTTTTCCACGCGCCGGCCGTCGCTCGCCGCAATTTCGATGACCCAGCCGTTCCTGTGCGCGAACCTTTCGCCGGTTTCGGGAACGCGCCCGGCCAGAAGGAATGCCAGCCCGCCGAGCGTGTCGACCTCGTCGCCGAGCTCTTCGTCGATGAACTTCACCCCGAGCTCGCGCATCAGGTCGTCCAGATCCAGCCGGGCATCGGCTGTCACCGATCCATCGGCTTGCCTAAGCAGCAGAACCTGCTCCGCGTCGTCATGCTCATCCTCGATCTCGCCGACGATTTCTTCGACGATATCCTCGATCGTGACGAGACCGTCAGTACCGCCATATTCATCGACGATGATGGCCATGTGGGTCCGCGTCCGTCTCATGTCCGTCAGCAGATCGATGACAGGCATGGATGGCGGGACGAACAGGACAGGCCGCATGAGATCGGCTGGTGAGGGGTAGGAGACGCCTGCCGAAGTATGACCGAACTGGCTGGCAATCACGGCATAGGCGTCCTTCACGTGCAACATGCCCACCACATGGTCCAGGCTGTTGCGGAACAGTGGAAGGCGGCTATGACCGGCTTCCCTGAAGCGTTCTACCAACGTTGCGAAATCGCTTGCTTCATCGATTGCGATGATATCCGCTCTGGGAACTGCGATGTTGCCTGCCTTCTGCTCCGAAAGGTGGAGCATGTTGCGCAGCATGGTGCGCTCGTGATGATCGAGATCGTCCGGATCAGCACCTTCGTCCCTGTGGTCGTCGATTGCCTCTTCAATCGACTCGCGAAGTGTATGCGGGGACTTCATGTGCAAAAACTCGCGAACGGCGTTCCAGAGGGACGCGCCGTCCGCGCTTCTAGGGGAAGGTTCGCTCATTGCCTTTCATCCACTCCATGGGACATACACTCGCGGTAGGGGTCGGCCAGTCCGAACGACGCCAGAATGCCGGTCTCGAGGGCTTCCATTGCTTCGGCCGATGCTTCGTCTTCGTGATCATGCCCCAGCAGATGCAACGTTCCGTGGACGATGAGATGCATGGCGTGATCGGCGACAGAGATCTTTTTTGCCGCTGCCTCCGAAATGACCGTCTCTGCTGCCAATGCCAGATCGCCAATCAGGACATCCATATCGGGCGCCCTCATCATCCGCGCGGTATCCCCTGGCGCATGCATTGGAAACGACAGCACATTCGTTGCTCTGTCCTTGCCCCGATAGTCCCGGTTCAGGCGTTGGACTTCATTGTCGTCGCTCAACCTGACCGACACCTCGACGACTGTCGACCCGCCGATCACGTCTGCGAACCCGGCACCTGCCAAGGCGGCCGCAACAGCACGCTGGGCCAGTGCCTCCCAATCTTCTCCCGGATCCCATTCGCCAGCGACAATATCGCAATCCACATCAAGCATTTGGGCCCTCATACGCATCGACGATCCGGCCGACAATTGGATGGCGGACAACATCTTTCGAGGTGAAGCGCTGCACTGCAAGCCCCGGGATCCCATCGAGCCGGTTGACGGCATCGGCCAGACCGCTTTTGCCTGGATCCGGCAAATCCACCTGGTTCGGATCCCCGCAGATGACCATCCGGCTGCCTTCTCCAAAGCGGGTCAGGAACATCTTCATCTGCAAAGGCGTGGTATTCTGGGCTTCGTCAAGGATCACAAAGGCATTGGCCAGGGTGCGGCCCCGCATGAACGCGATCGGCGCGATTTCGATCTCGCCCGATGCAATCCGACGCTCAACCTGTTCAGATGGCAACATATCATAGAGCGCATCGTAAAGCGGCCGCAAATAAGGATCGACCTTCTCGCGCATGTCGCCCGGCAGAAAGCCCAGTCGCTCCCCGGCTTCCACCGCCGGGCGGGAAAGGATCAGACGGTCCACGGAGCCGGCGACGAGCTGGCTTACCGCCTGCGCAACTGCAAGATAGGTCTTGCCCGTACCCGCTGGCCCGAGTGCGAAGATCATATCGGAGCGGCCCAGAACATCGATATACTGTGCCTGCGCAGCTGTCCGCGCGACAATGGTCTTGCGGCGCGTGCGTATCATGGCGGGCGGTCCACCAGTCTTAACAGCCAACCCTTCGGTCGAGCTGTCCGACGACATCGTGATCGCGGCTTCGACGTCGCCGCTGTCGATAACAAGGCCACGTTCGATTCGAGTATAGAGATCGGTCAGAACGTCGCGCGCGCGCGCAATCCCGGCAGGCTCACCTTCCACGACGACATGGTTTCCGCGCGCCTGGATATAGACGCCAAGGCGGTTTTCGAGCGTGATGAGGTTCTGGTCATACTGGCCGAACAGGCTACCCAACAGGGATGGCCTGTCGAACTCGAGTTCGAGCCTTGCCCTGTCAACAACAGTGTCGACGCGTGAACCTGATTCGGACGCGCGCTTGTCTGCGGCGCGCTTTTCAGTGGGGCGCTTGTCTGTGGGGCGCTTTACCATGCCACGGCAGTCGTCATTGTCACCAAGCGTCCTTCAAGGCTGTTGGGGCCGGCGGCCACCAGTTCGACATTCACGATCTGGCCGGGCGCCAGCGCGGGATCCGAGACCACGACCGATTGCAGCCAGGGGGATTTGCCGATCCATTGGTCAGACCGCTTGCCGCGGCGTTCGATCAGGATATCGCAATTCCGGCCCACCATCGCCCGGTTGAATGAAAGCGAATTCGCCAGAATACGCTGCTGAAGGCGCTGGAGACGTTCAGACTTCACGTGCTCACTGATCTGGTCAGCACGATCGGCAGCCGGCGTTCCGAGGCGCGGCGAATATTTGAAGCTGAAGGCCTGCGCATAGCCGACTTCGTCGACGATCGAGAGTGTATCGCAGAAATCGGCCTCCGTTTCGCCCGGGAAGCCGACGATGAAATCGGACGTGATTGCCAGATCAGGACGAGCGCTGCGGAAGCGGGCGATCAGATCGAGATAGAACGCCCTGTCATGCTTGCGGTTCATAGCAGCCAGAACCCGATCAGAGCCCGACTGAACCGGAAGATGCAGATAGGGCATCATTTCGGGAATTTCGGCATGAGCGCGGACCATCGCTTCGGAAACATCGCGTGGGTGGCTGGTAGTGTAGCG
>Ga0105045_10000728_pt1 | contig 25184 bp, 20 predicted proteins | sample MAT02_FD_78089 | JGI IMG/M metagenome (GOLD analysis project Ga0105045, IMG submission 78089) | Freshwater microbial communities from Lake Fryxell liftoff mats and glacier meltwater in Antarctica - MAT-02 (megahit assembly) | ecosystem: Environmental > Aquatic > Freshwater > Ice > Liftoff... | reverse complement strand
CGCTTGGCGATGGCGTCGAGCAGCCGGTCACGCGCCTTTGGGTAACCACTCCAGGTGTCCATGTAGACCGCGTCGCCGGGGCGCGGCTGCGCGGTCTCCGGCGCGAACATCGACTGCTGTGCCAACACCTGCCACCTCGCTTGAGAGGTGTCGAGACCATCCGTGAGCCAGCGTTCCTGCGCTGCACCGAGCATGGTGCGTGACGGGTCGGCCCAGTCGCCGCACGGAATCGGGCGCGTGCCATCGCCGCAGGCCTGATCCGAGCGATGCTGGCGCGTATCGAGGATCCAGAAGCGGGCCAGCCCACCCCAGTCCAGCGACCGGCGGATCGACAGGTCGGCCCACGATGCCGCACGAGGCACTCGAACGGGCTGGTGCTCCCACCACGCCTGATACGCCGCCGCACGGCGCGCCCGCATCTGCTCGGCGGACTCGTACACGTTCTCGCCCACGTCGCCCGCGTAGTTGTCGTCCACCTCGTGATCATCCCACGTCACGATCCACGGTGCACGGGCATGCGCCAGCTGCAGCAGCGGGTCCAGCTTGTACTGCGCATACCGACGACGGTACTCCTCCAGCGTGCGGCATTCGAATCCGTCGTGTCGCCGAACACGACCCGCAACGCCTGCCGCCTCATAGATGTAGTCGCCGAGATGTGCGATCAGGTCGAGGTCCTCGGCCGCCATGTGCTGATAGGCGGTGAACAACCCCGCCTCGTAATGCTGGCATGAGGCGAACGCGAAACGCAACGGCGTCAGCGCACCCGCCGCGGGCGTCGTGCGAAAGCGGCCGGTCGCACTGGAGAAGTCGCCGATCCGGAACCGGTAGACGTACCAGCGGTCCGGCTGCAGGCCATCCACCTCGACATGCACCGAGTATCCCAGTTCTGGTGCGGCCGCGTACGTGCCGCTCCGGACGACGCGCGTGAATGCCTCATCATCCGCGATCTCCCACGACACGCGCGCGCGTGCCCCGTCCATGCCCCAGTCGGGTTCCATCGGCCGCGGTGCGAGCCGCGTCCAGAGCACGCCGCCGGTGGTGTGCGGGTCACCCGACGCCACACCGAGCGTGAACGGGTTCGACGATACGCGGGCGCGCCGCGCAAAGCTGCCCAGCGCAGGAAGTGCGGCGGCACGTGCGGCATGGCGAGTGAGGTCACCCAGAAAGTTTCGACGATCCATCGCATTATCCTGTATCGATCGCGTCGCTGACGGAAGGCTCGCGCAGGAGTGCGTCACCGCGGCGTCGTCGCGACCGTGCGCCGCTACCTCGTCACGCCGGGAGCATCGTGATTCCGTACGACCCGAAGCACCGGCTCCGTCTGCTGCAGGCATGACGCGAGGCACGCCGGCGACACAGGCTGCGGCCATCACTGGCCTGCTGCTCGCGATCGTCTACCTCGGTACTGCGGCGCCCTCGCTGACCTTCTGGGATGCGAGTGAGTTCGCGACCGCCATCGGGACGCTTGGCATTCCACATCCGCCTGGCACGCCGCTCTACGTCGCACTCGGCAGCACGCTCTGGCATCTCGTGCCGGGGCTTTCACCGGTGCAGGCAGGGACGCTGCTCTCGGCACTCGCCACCGCCGGAGCCTGTGCCATTGCGGCAGCACTCGTGGCACGCGTCAGTGGCAATCGCCTGCTGGGGGTGCTCTGCGGCGTGTGCGCCGGCGCCATGGGCACCGTCTGGAACAGCGCGACCGAAACCGAGGTGTACGCGGTCTCGCTGTGCTGCGTCGCGGTGCAGCTCGCGCTGGCCTGGCGTGCGCACGAATCGGACGACGATCGACCGCGCCTGCTGCTCGCCTACGTTGCCGCGCTGTCGGTGCCACTGCATCTCAGCGCGCTCGTGGCGACGCCAGCGGCGATGCTGCTGGCGAACACCGACGCCGCAGGCCGCGTAAGATGGCCGGCACTAATGGGCAGTGGCGCGCTGGTGCTCGCGACCGTGATGCTGTCCAGGGGACAGGTGGTGCTCGCGCTGCTCTGCCTTGCCGCGGTCATGTCCGTCGGCTCGCCACGGCTGATGCGCCTCTGCCACGCGCCGGGCGCAACGGCATGGTTGCGCGGTGCCGCACTGCTGACGCTCGCCGGGTGGAGCGGCGTCTGCATCATGCTGGTCCGCGCGCAGTCGTCGCCGTATCTGAATCAGGGCAATCCAGACACGATCGCCCGCTTGCTCGACGTGATCGCGCGTGTGCAATACGACGTCGCGCCGCTCTGGCCCCGGCGCGCCCCGCTCTGGCTGCAGATCGGAAACATCGCGCAGTATGCCGACTGGCAGGTCGCGCTCTCGCTCTGGAACGAAGTCACGCCGAGCCTCTGGCGCACGCCGTTCACCATGGTCGCCGTGATGCTCGGCGCCACGGGTGCCGTGTCGCACTGGCGCATGCATCGCGTCTCCGCGCGCGTCATGGTCGTGCTGCTCGTGCTGGCAACGCTTGGCGTGTGCGCGCAGCTCAACATGCGCGCCGGTCCGTCCTTCGGGATCGGGGTACTGCCTGCAACGGCGCTGCACGAGGCGCGCGAGCGGGATTATTTCTTTGCGCTCGGATTCTGGTGCTGGGGGCTGTGGATCGGTGCCGGCGCCTGGACCGTGGCGCAGCGCGTGCGCCGTCCCGTGTTGCTTGCATCGCTCGTGCCGATGCTGATGATCGTCGGCAACTGGCAGGCCATCACCCGCGATGCGTGGCCGGACCGCGTCATCGCGGCGGAAATCGCCGATGAAATCCTGCATGACGTGCCGCCGAACGCATTGCTGTTCACCAGCGGCGACAACGACTCCTATCCGGTCTGGTATCGCCAGGGTGTGGACTCGGTGCGACGCGATGTGCAGGTCGTCGTGACATCGCTGCTGCCGGCCAACTGGTACGTCCGCGAGATTGCGGCGCGGGCACATCTGCGCGGCGACACGACGGTTCTCGCGACCCCTGTCGCGCGTGCGGGCCAGCTTGCGGCGGAGCAGCTCGACCGGCAGGGCGCGCTGGCCGTGTCGATCCTGGTCGACGCGGACCTTCGTGCGTCCATCGGCGTTGCCGCCGGCGTGACCTGCTGGCGGCGTGCCGGGCTGATCGACATCGGGGTGCGCTCCGCGCGCTGCCCGCCGCGAATCGATCTGGAACGGTCGCTGGCGAGCAGTCTGCGGTTGAGGTCGCTGAGTCGGCCTCCCGCCCGCCAGTCGCTGGATGGCATGGTGGCCGCATTTCAGCGGATCGCGCAGTGTCCGGCCGCTGTGGCCACTGTGGCGATGACCGGCGTCCTGCCGACCGATTCATCGACCAGCGCGTTGCTTGATATCGCGTGTAACCTCCGGTAAATTCATGGCTTATGGCGTTTTCCGACCTCGGCCTGCGAGTGCGCGACGTGCGGGACCGGATCGATGCTGCGCGCGCGCGTGGTGGGCACGGTCAGACAGTGCGGCTCATTGCGGTGACAAAGACTCACAGTGCTGCCGCCGTCGATGCGGCGGCAGATTGTGGTGTACCTGATGTCGGCGAGAACAGGGTGCAGGAAGTGCTCGACAAGATGCAGGTCGTCACGGCGGATGTCCGCTGGCATTTCATTGGGCACCTGCAACGCAACAAGGCCAGGGCCGCGCCGCATTTCGCGCTCATCCACTCGCTCGACAACACGCGTCTCGCTGATGTGCTGCAGGCCGCTGCGGCACAGCAGAATCGCGTGCAGGATGTGCTCGTGCAGGTCAACGTGGCCGGCGAGGAGCAGAAGAGCGGCGTCGAGCCGTCAGAGGTCGAGGCACTCGCCGCGCACATCGCGGGGTTGTCGGCGGTGCGTGTGGCTGGGGTGATGTGCATGGCACCGTTCACGGACGACGAGGCGGCGCTTCGCCATGCATTCTCCGGTGCCCGCAATGCCCTCGATCTGGTGCGTGCGGCTGGGCACGACGAGGCGCACGAGCTCTCGATGGGCATGTCGAACGACTACGAGGTGGCGGTGGAAGAGGGGGCCACACTGGTCCGCCTGGGAACCGTGTTGTTCGGAGCGAGGAACTGATGTCAGACGAGCAATTTCGATTGACGCCGCTGGATGTGCGGCGCTGGGAGTTCGGCTCGGCCCTGCGCGGCTACGACCGGGCGCGCGTCGACGAGTTCAAGGCCCGTGTCGCCGACGAGATCGAGGATCTTGCGCGTCGTGTCAACGAACTCGATGCGCGCGCGCGCGGCTTCCATGAGCAGCTCCGCTCCTTCCGCGAGCGTGATCGCGCCATCAACGATGCGCTGGTCACTGCACAACAGTTGCGCACCGACATCCGCGAGCAGGCGGAAAAGGAAGGCTCGCTGGTGCTGCAGGAGGCGCGTGGCGATGCCGATCAGCTGCTGGGCGAGGCGAAGCTCGAGGCGGACCGACTGACGCAGGATTCGCGGGCCGAGGCCGAGCGGGTGTTGACGGATGCGCGCGTGCGATCGGAGGAAATGCTGCGCGACGCGCGCGACGAATCGGAGCGACTGCTCCGGTCGGCGAAGTCGGAGGCACGTGCGCTCCTCGACGACTCGCGCAGCACGGCCAAGCGTATTGCCCATGATCTCGATCAACTCAACCGTGCGCGGACGTCGTACCTCTCGCAGATGAAGGCACTGGCCGAGCGTCACCTGCAGGATGTCGAGGCGTCCCGCACGGCGGCGCCGACCATGCCCGCCTCGGTCGACATGTACCTCCATGATGCCGACGATGCCGTCGATGCGCGGATCAGGCCGCGCCCGACACCGTTCGTCAACACCGTCATTCCGACGCGGGAGACGATCACCGATCCCGACGAGATCCGCGCCCTCACCGATGGCATCGAACCGTCGGCCGCTCCGTCGGAGCCGCGCGCGTGACGGACCGCAGCACACCCTCGCTGAATGCGACCGTGGAATTGCGCGCCTTCCGCAAGAGCGCGCCGCTGCAGATGCCGATGCCGCACAGCGTGGAGAAGATCGCGGCAGCGGTGCAGGTGGTGCAATCGTTTTTCCCCCGCAAGCCGACCGAGGCCATCATCCTCGGCACCGGGCTCGGACAGCTCGCCGAGCAGATCCTCGTCGAAGCGACGATCGATTACGCGGAAATCCCGGGCTTCCCGCTCTCCACGGTCGAGAGCCATGCGGGCCGCTTGCTCTGCGGCACGCTGGGCGGTCGCACGGTCGTCGCCATGCAGGGCCGCTTTCATAAATACGAAGGCTACTCGCTGCACGACGTGACCTTCCCCGTGCGCGTGCTGCGGGCGCTTGGCGCCGAGACGCTGATCGTCTCGAACGCGTGCGGCGGCATGCATCCGCTCTGGGCACGGGGTGATCTGATGCTGATCGCGGATCACATCAACCTGCTTGGCGACAATCCCCTCGTCGGTCCGAACGATGCCTCGCTCGGCCCTCGCTTTCCCGACATGTCGGTGGCGTACGACGCCTCGCTGCGGACCATGGCGCGTCAGGTCGCGGCGGAGCAGGGCATCACGCTGCGCGAAGGGGTGTACGTCGCCGTCGTCGGACCGAACCTCGAGACGCGTGCCGAGTATCGCATGCTGCGTGGCCTGGGCGCTGACGTCGTCGGCATGTCGACCGTGCCGGAAGTCATCGTGGCGCGGCATGGTGGCATGCGCGTGCTTGGAATTTCAATCATCACCGACATGTGTCTGCCCGACTCGCTGCAGGAAGCGACGCTGGAAGAGATCGTCGCGACCGCCAACGACGCGCAGCCGAAGCTGACGGCGCTCGTACGCGGAGTGCTGGAGCGACTGTGAGCGACGGCACTCCGCGCTTTGCCGTGCTGTCGGCAGACGTCACGCCTGACCAGCTCGAGACCGGACTCCTCGAGCAGTGGGATCGCGAGCAGCTGTTCAGGCCCACGAATCATCCGGAGCCGGGTCAGCCCTCATTCGTCTTTTACGAGGGCCCGCCAACGGCCAACGGACGCCCCGGCATTCATCACGTCTTCGCGCGCACCCTCAAGGACCTTATCCCGCGGCATCGCGCCATGAAGGGCGCGCACATCACGCGCAAGGCCGGCTGGGACACGCACGGCCTGCCGGTGGAGATCGAGGTCGAAAAGGCGCTCGGCATCAGCGGCAAGCGTGACATCGAGCAGATCGGCGTGGCGGAGTTCAACCGTCGATGCCGCGACAGCGTGTTCACGTATCGCCGCGATTGGGAAAAGTTGAGCAAGCGCATGGCGTACTGGCTCGATTACGAGCAGCCGTACGTCACGTACTCCAACGATTACGTCGAGAGCGTCTGGTGGGCACTCGCCACCATGCACGCGAAGGGCCTGCTCATCCAGGGCCACAAGATCCTGCCCTACTGCCCGCGCTGCGAGACGGCGCTCTCGTCGCACGAAGTCGCGCAGGGCTACAAGGACGTCGAAGATCCGAGTACCTACATCGCGCTCGACCTCGTCGATCCGTCCACCACGATGCGACGGCGCATCCTGGTCTGGACCACCACGCCGTGGACGCTCGTCTCGAACACCGCGCTTGCGGTGCATCCGGACCTGCCGTACGTCGAACTGCAGAAGCAGAGCGGTGCCGCCTTCACCGTGATCCTCGCGGAGTCGCGCGTGGCTGCAGTGCTCGGTGCCGACTGGGCTGATCGCTGGACCAGCCTGCGCACCATCCGCGGGTCCGACCTGGCGGGCATGCAGTACGCGCGTCCACTGGACTGGATCGAGTATCCCGCCGACACGAATCACGAGATCATCGTGGCGGAGACGTTCGTGTCGGCCGACGACGGCACCGGTGTCGTGCACATGTCGCCCGCCTTCGGTGCCGACGACTACGGTGCCGGCCTGCGTCACAACCTCGCGTTCATCCAGCCCGTCGATGCACGTGGTTGCTTCCCGGAGTCGATGCCGGTCATCGGCGGTCGTTTCGTCAAGGATGCCGATCCGCTCATCGTCGATGAGCTGAGGCGTCGTGATGTGCTCTGGAAGGATGGACGCTTCGTCCACTCGTATCCGCACTGCTGGCGCTGTGGCACACCGCTGCTGTACTACGCGCGTGGCTCGTGGTTCGTGAAGACCACCGCGATCAAGGACGACATGATCGCGCGCAACGCCCAGGTGGCGTGGCAGCCGCCCGAGGTCGGTGCAGGCCGATTCGGGCAGTGGCTGGAGAACAATGTCGACTGGGCGATCTCGCGTGATCGGTACTGGGGCACGCCGCTGCCGGTATGGGTGAACGACACGGATGCCACCGAGATCGAAGTGATCGGCAGCTATGCGCAACTCGCGGCGAAGCTCGGCCGCGCCCTGCCAGACGACTTCGATCCGCACAAGCCACACATCGATCAGTACACGTGGCCGGCGTCAAGCGGGACGGGCACCATGCGGCGCGTGAACGAGGTCATCGACACCTGGTTCGATTCCGGCAGCATGCCGTTCGCGCAGTGGCACTATCCGTTCGAGAATGCCGATGTGCTGGCCGCGCATTTCCCGGCCGATTACATCGCCGAGGGCGTGGACCAGACGCGCGGGTGGTTCTACTCGCTGCTCGCGATCGCCACGGCGCTCGGTGACGCGTTGCCGAACAACGCGGCCGGCACTGCAGCGCCATATCGCCACGTGCTGGTGAATGACCTGGTGCTCGACGCGAACGGCCAGAAGATGTCCAAGAGCAAGGGCAACGCCGTCGAGCCCTTCAAGGTCATCGCCACGCATGGTGTCGACGCGGTGCGGCTTTTCCTGATCAGCACCAGCCAGGTGTGGATCCCGCGTCGCTTCGACGAGGACGTGCTCCGCCAGACGGCGGGTCGCTTCCTGGTCACGTTGCGCAACACGTACAGCGGCATCTTCGCACAGTATGCGAACTTCGGCTGGTCCCCGAGCGACCGGGACCCTGCCGTTGCGGATCGCCCCGGTCTCGACCGCTGGGTGCTGTCGCGCCTGGCGACCGTGGAAGCCGAGGCCGACCGGCTGCTCGAGGCGTACGAGCCGACCCTGGCCGCGCGCACCGTGATGGAGTTCGTGGACGAGGATGTTTCGAACTGGTATGTCCGGTTGAGCCGGTCGCGGTTCTGGGAAACCGACACCGACGACAGCCGCGCCGCCTTTGCGACGCTGCACGAGGTCCTGAGCGTCACCTGCCGCCTGCTGGCGCCGTTCGCGCCGTTCCTGACGGACTGGATGCACCGGCAGCTGGTCGGCTCGTCGGTCCACCTCGCGTCGTACGTCCGGGCATCGGTGACGGGTCGTGATGCGGCCCTCGAGCGTGACATGAGGGCGATCCGGACCTTGGCGCGCCTCGGTCGCTCGGCGCGCGAGGAGGCCGGCATCAAGGTGCGACAGCCGCTGGCTCGCCTCGTCTGCGTGGTTCCGCGCGACGAAGCCGCTGGCGTCGAGGCGCTGGCCGGGCTCATTCGCACTGAACTGAACATCAAGCAGGTGCTCTTCGCGGGCTCGGCCGACGATCTCGTGAAGGTCAGCGCCAAGGGCAATTTCCGCGTGCTCGGCAAGCGCTTCGGGAAGTCGACGCCGGCGGCGGCATCAGCCGTCGAGGCACTCGGATCCGCCGAGTTGCAGGCGTTCGAACGCGGTGAGGTGGTCACGATCTCGGTCGACGGCGCCGCGCACCCCCTCCAGCCGGACGACGTCGTCCTGACCCGCTCGGCGGCAGGCGAACTCGTCGTGGCCGGCGATGGCGTGTATGTTGCCGCGGTCGATCCGGCGCTGACGGATGCCTTGCGCCGCGAGGGGACGGCCCGGGAACTCGTCAGCAGGATCCAGCGGCTTCGCAAGGAATCGGGCTTCGCGGTCAGTGACCGGATTCGTGTCGAGGTTGGTGGGGTACAGCAGGTGCGGGACGCGGCGCATGAGTATCGGACCTGGATTGCAGGCGAGGTGCTGGCGTCGTCGTTCGACGTGTCGGACAGCGAGGCGGCGCCCCCCGTGGGCGTTGCCGCGGACCTCGATGGTCTCGCTGCATGGATCACCTTGGAACGGGACGAGACGAGATGACCTCCTCAGCCAGCGCACCGAAGCCCAGTGCACCGGGCTTCAGCAAGCAGGACCTCACGCACTTCGAGAAGCGGTTGCTCGAGGAACGAAAGCGCGTGATGAAGGAACTGGGACATCATGGCACGCGCTTCGGCTCGGAAGGTGATGGTGACCTGAGTGCCTACTCCTTCCACATGGCGGATCAGGGGACTGATGCCAGTGAGCGCGAGAAGGCGTTCCTGTTTGCCAGTCAGGAGGGGCGCTTCCTGTGGCACCTGGACCAGGCGCTGCGCCGCATCTACCGCACGCCGGACAAGTTCGGAATGTGCCATGAGTGTGGCACCATCATCGCCTTCGATCGCCTGGATGCGTTGCCGCACGCGCGGTATTGCAGGGATTGCAAGCAGAAAGAGGAAGATGGCAAGAAGCATTAGGAACGCGCGTCTTTTCTGGCCGGTGGCCCTCACCTTTTTCGTGACGGACCTGGTCACGAAGTGGTGGGCGGTCGGTGCGCTCGCGCCAGCCCATACGCGCCATGCGGTGTTCGGCGAGTGGCTCACATTTACATTGCTGTACAACCCTGGGGCGGCCTTCGGGCTGCACGTCGGTGACTGGTCGCGCTGGATCTTCATGGCGCTGACGGTTGGCGCGGTGTTCGTGCTCACGCGGATGTATCGGGAGACGGCCGAGGGCGATGCCGTCAAGCTGACGGCTCTCGGGATGATCCTGGGTGGCGCCTGCGGCAATCTGGTCGACCGCATCCGCTCCGGTCAGGGTGTGGTCGACTTCATCGATGTCGGCATCGGCGACCACCGGTGGCCTACGTTCAACGTGGCCGACATCGGCGTCAGTTGCGGAGCCGTGCTGCTCGCATGGGTGCTCTGGCGTGAAGATCGAGCCGCAGCCGTCGCGGCAACCGCCGGCGACTCCTCATCTGCGCCGTGAGTGTTTGACGATATGAGCAGCTCCCGTGAAGTCGCCCGCTCGCTGACACTGGACGCGGCCGGGGATGGGCAGCGCCTCGACCTGATCGTCGCGGCCGCCACCGACCTGTCCAGAACAGCCGCCGCGACGTTGATCGCCACCGGAATGGTGGTCGTGGACGGCAAACCCCAGAAAGCCGGCTACCGACCGACACCATCCCAGCAGATCAGCGTCACGATCCCGGCACCGCGCGGGGTGGACGTAATCGGCGAGGATCTCCCGCTGACCATCGTCTTCGAGGACGAGCATCTCCTCGTCGTCGACAAGGCGGCCGGCATGGTGGTCCACCCTGCGCCCGGCAACTGGACCGGCACGCTGGTGCACGCCCTCGTCGGCCGCGGCGGCGACCTCTCGTCGGAAGCCGGCGACGAACGTGCCGGCATCGTGCATCGGCTCGACAAGGAGACCTCCGGCCTGCTGATCGTCGCCAAGACCGACCGTGCGCACCGGCTCCTCTCCGCTGCGCTGGCCGCGCGCCGCGTCGATCGGCGCTACGCCGCCCTCACCTGGGGCCACCTGCGCGAAGACCGCATGACCATCGAGGGCAACATCGGCCGCGATCCGAACAACCGGCATCGCATGACGCTGATCGCCTCCGGCAAGACGGCGCGCACCGAGATCGATCGCCTCGGCCGCTTCGACGGCGGTGACCTGCTGCGCTGCAAGCTGCACACCGGCCGCACCCATCAGATCCGCGTGCACCTCTCGTCCATCGGGCACCCTGTCATGGGCGACGATACCTACGGTGGCGGCGGTGGGCGGCGCGTGACCGGCCTGCCGACCGGGCGTCATGCCCTGCACGCTGCTGCGCTCCGGCTGCAGCATCCGATCACCGCCGACTGGATGGCGTTCCGCAGCGAGCTGCCCGCCGACATGGATGCGGCGCTGCGCGCCATTGCCGGCGCGCACCAGCCGCCGGTCGGCGCCAACCTGCTCGAGCTGTACGGCTTCTTCCCCGAGACCGATGATGCCATCCCCGCACCCGACGAGCGGCCCGCCGACTGAATCGGTTGGGCCCGACCTGCACGTCGGCCCGCGCGTGATGGTGCTGGTCGGCGGCGGCGTCGCCGTGGCGATGCTCGCCGACACGGCGCGGGAGGTCTTGCCGCGCACACAGGCGATCCGGTTGCCCGGAGCGCCTGCGTTCGTCTGCGGAATAGTCAATGTGCGGGGCACGCTCGTCCCGCTCGTCGATCTCGGACGCCTGCTCGATGCTGCGCCTGCGAATCCCTCGGGTTGGGTCGTGACGCTGGACCTGGCAGGACGACGGTGCGCACTGGCGGTGGATCTGCTGCCGGTGCTCCGCGCCGCCGATGCACCCCCTGGTGCATGTCTGGACGGGCGCACCTTCCTCGATCGTGAGGTGGATGTGGCCGGGACCACGCTGCCGCTGCTCGACGTGGCAGCGCTGGCCGACGACCTCCTGCTCCATCAGGTCCACGCGACGTAGCGTGGCAACTCAAGGGTCACCGCATGAGTCATCGGGTTCTGATATGTGACGACGCGCTCTTCATGCGCACGCTCGTCGGCGACATCCTCGAGCAGGCCGGCTTCTCCGTCTGCGGACACGCCGAAACGGGGGTGCAGGCCGTCGCGCAGTACAAGGCGCTGAAACCGGATCTGGTCACGATGGACATCGTCATGCCGGACATGGGCGGCATCGATGCGGTGAAAGCCATCACCAGCTGGGATCCGAATGCGAAGGTCGTGATGTGCAGCGCGATGGGTCAGCAGGCGCTCGTTAACGAGGCGCTGCAGGCCGGCGCCTCGGACTTCGTCGTCAAGCCTTTCCAACCGAATCGCGTCATCGAGGCGGTTCAGCGCGTGCTCGGCTGACGGACCTGCCACCTGCCGCGCGACGCTGACCGTCGGCGCACATGGATACCGAGCGCATGCTCGCCCTCTTCCTCGCGGAAGGGCGTGACCTGCTGGCACGCGTCGATGCCGACCTGCAGCTGCTGGCGTCGGCACCATCGGCACGCGGTGCGCAGGCGTCGATGTTCCGTGCGCTGCATTCGCTGAAAGGCATGAGCGCGACGGTCGGCTTCGATGATGCGGCCACCGCGCTGCACGCGGCGGAGTCATTGCTCGAGGCGGTGCGCGAGCGGGGCGTGCTGGAGCGGGACGAACGGCTCCTGCTGGTCGAGGTCGGCGACGCACTGCGGGGCGCGCTCGACGCGGCGGAGCAGGGTATCCCACCCGATGCGCGACTGGTCGAGCTCACGCTCCGACTCACGGCGCTCACCCCGCGCGCGCCGGCGGTCCGCGGGCCACGCACCCGCGACAGCGCCGCACGCACCGTGCAGCGCGCCACCAGTGTCGAGGGCGCCTCCTGGCGCGTCGACGTGCGCATCGCCGACGACGCGGCCATGCCGTCGGCGCGCGCCACGCTGGTGCAGCGGCGGCTTGCCGTTCTCGCGCCGGTGCTGCGTGTCAGTCCTGCGGCAGATGCACAGCGCGACGATGCCTGGGATCGCACGCTGACGCTGTGGCTGGGGCACGCCGCCGACGTGCCGGTGCTCGACGCCGCACTGATCGAACGCACGGTGCGGTCCGCCGGCGAGGTGACCGAGTGTCAGGTGGCGCGTGAGGTCGAGCGCCGCGATGTCCCGGCGCGCGGGCATGTCCGGACCGTGCGCATTCCCGTCGACAGGCTGGACGACCTGCTCGACCTGATCGGTGAGCTGGTGCTCGCCCGTGATCGCCTCGTGCGCAGCGTGCCTGACTCCCACGCGGAAGCGCGGCAGGCGGTCGATGATGCCTCGCGGCTGATCACGCAGCTGCGTGATGCCGTGCTCGTGAGCCGTATGGTGCCGCTGTCGGAAGTCTTCGACCGATTTCCGCGTCACGTACGCGAGACGGCGCAGGCGCTCGGCAAGGACATCGATCTCGTGCTCGAGGGCCGCGAGCTGGAGGTGGATCGCTCGCTGCTCGACGAGCTCAGTGATCCGATCCTGCACCTGCTGCGCAACGCCGTCGACCACGGACTCGAGACGCCCGACGAGCGCGTGGCAGGCGGCAAGCCGGCGCAGGGTCGTCTCGTGGTACGTGCCACGCGCGATGGCTCCATGGTCGCCGTCACCGTCGCGGATGATGGCCGCGGGGTGGACCGCGCGCAGGTGGCTGCGCGGGCCACGGCGCACGGCGTCTCAGACGCGGACGCACTGGTTCAGGATGATCAGGGACTGCTGGAGCTGCTCGCGATGCCGGGGCTCAGCACCGCAGCCAGCGTGACCGCGCTGTCGGGACGCGGCGTCGGGGTCGATGCGGTGCTCTCTCGTGTGCAGGCCCTTGGCGGTCGCCTCGATCTGGCCACGGCGGCGGGCACCGGCACCGCGATCACGCTGAGGCTCCCGCTGAGCGTCGCGATGCTGCGGGCGCTGCTGGTCCGTGTCGCGGGCGAGACGTATGCGATTCCACTGAGCATGGTGCACGCCACGCATCGCGCGGAGTCACTGGAGCTGCATGCGCCGGACAGCGGATCCGTCGAGGCCGAGATTGCCGGGGAAGTACTGCGGGTGATCAGCCTGCGCTCACATCTCGGTCTTCCGCCGGTGGATGACGTTTACGGGCATCTGGTCGTCCTCGAGGGTGCGACGGGGCGCCTCGGATTGTACGTCGATGCGTGCACGTCGCAGCAGGAGATCGTGGTGAAGCCGCTGCAGCGTGTGCGCGGCGCGGCGCGAATGTTCAGCGGTGGCACGATCCTTCCCGACGGCACGCCGTCGCTCATTCTGGACATCAACACCCTTCCCTGATGCTCGCATCGCGCGATGTCCGCAGCCTGAAGCCGAAGCAGCTCGACGCGCTGCGTGAAGTGGCGAACATCGGAGCCGGGCACGCGGCCACTGCACTGTCCACCATGACGGGGCAGCCGATCATGATCAACGTCCCGACGATCTCGATCGCGCGGCTCGACGAGGTGCCGGGGCATGTGGTCGAGCATCCGGAAGATGCCGTCGCGGTGATCCTGCTGCGGATGCTCGGTGACCTCACGGGCCGCTCGATCCTGGTCTTCCCGGAGCACACCGCCTGCCGCCTCGCGGAACTCATGCTGCGACGGCCGCGCGGTTCGTCGCCGACGATCACACTGCTGGAGGAAAGTGCGCTCAAGGAATGCGGCAACATTCTCAGCGGCGCCTATCTCAACGCGCTCGCCGACTTCATGCACCTGATGCTGCTGCCGTCACCGCCGCTGCTGGCGGTGGACATGGCCAGCGCCGTGCTGACGTCTGCGTTCCTGCAGTTCGGCGACGGACACGACGTGGTGTTCTGCGTCGAGAGCGAGTTCCAGATGCGCGACGATGGTGACGCGCTGCGCGGGTACTTCCTGCTGCTCCCCGATTCCGTCTCGCTGCAGCGCATCCTGCAGGCGATCAACCTCGCCTGAGCCTCGGCTCCCCACACCTCACATGTCGGTCCCCTTGCAGGCGCTTCCTGTGCTCTCGATCCGCGAAGCCGACCGGCTGCGCGCGATTGCGAAGCGCGTCCCCGTCGGCAACGCGGGGGCGCAGAACAATTGCGGCGTGATGCTGGCACGTCGCGGCCTGTCGCACGAGGCAGGCGCGTGCTTCGAACGCGCGCTCGATGTCGACGCACGGATGTCGCTTGCCTCGCAGAACCTGCAGCAGATGGCGGCGCGCACCACCGTCGATACGGAGCGCGTGCAACGGCTCACCGACCGGCTGGCAGAAGCGCCGCACGATGCACAGACCGCGCTGGCACTGGGCAAGTGGCACGCGCGGCTGGGCCGACCGGCCGATGCGGCCAGGGTGCTGGGTGCCCTGCTCGATCGGACGCCGGATGACCTGATCGCGCTGCGCGAGATGGCGTTGGTGGAACAGGCGCTCGGCTATCCGGATCGCGCCTCGGCGTGGCTCGACCGCGCACTCGGCCTGGAGCCCGAGGATGTCTCGATGCACGCGCTGGCCGGTGAGATCCTCTATCGGCGCGGCAAGACCGAGGCGGCGCGCAAGGCACTCGAGCGCGCGCTCGAGATCGACGAATCCGCCGCCTGGCCGCAGCATCTGCTGGCGTTCGTGCTCGGCGACATGGGCGAACTCGATGCGGCACAAGCGGCGGCGCAGCGCGCGCTGCAGCTGGATCCCGCACTCGCGCGCGTGGACATGAACCTCACCCTCGATCCGCGCCCGCTGAAGCCGGTCACGCGCCCGAGCATCGGCAGCGAGGGACGTGCGCACCTGAACCTCGGCATTGCGTACCGGAACACCGGCTATCTCGATCAGGCGCTGACCGAGTTCGAGACCGCGCTGACCCGTGGCGAGTCCGCATCACATGTGCACACTGCGGTCGCCGAGACGCGACTCATGCGCGCCGAGTGGGCGCACGCCGCACGCGCATACGCAGATGCCGCACTCGCGCAGCCCGGCGTGGCGGCGCCACTGGTCGCACAGGCGGCGATGCTCGTGCGCAACGGCGACCTGGCCGATGCGCGCTCGGTCCTCGAGCAGGCACTGGCCTGCGACGGGGAGCACGGCAGCACGCTGCTCGTGTACGGCATCGTCGAAGCGCTGGAGCATCATCCGGTCGAGGCCATTGCCGCGTTTCAGCGTGTGCGTGGCATACCGCGCGTGGAACTGGCGGCGCGGCTGAACGCCGCCTGGGTCATGCGGCAGCTCGGTCGGCACGCGGAGTGCCTCGAGGGGTTTCGTCGCGTCACGGAGGCGGACCCGCAGAACGTGCGCGCATGGATTGGCGTCGGCGTTGCGTTCGGCGAATTGCGCCGACTGCATGAGGCCTGCAGCGCCTTCGAGCGTGCGGTGACCCTTGCGCCCGAGTGCGCAGATGCCGCGTATCACCATGCCTTCACACTTTCGCAACTGGGTCGCTATCAGGATGGCGTGCGCGCCATGAAGCGCGCGATGACGTTCGAGGACGAGTTTGCACCGTTCCGCTTTCTGATGGTGCTCGAGCCCGAACTGCCGGATGTGGTGCTCGAGGTGATCGCGAATGATGCCGTGAGTGGTGATGCGATGGCACTGATGATGCTCAGCGGTGCGCCGCGACCGATCGTGACGTCCGAGCACAGTGTCGTCCTGACCGATCGTGTGCCGGTGAACCCGATGCGCGACGCCGTGCCCACCGTCGAGCAGTCAGAGCGTAAGCGCACGCCACTTGGCGCGTGGGTCGCGCTACGGCGCGGTGGCACGCCCGTCTCGCACACGGGCGTGAACCATCGTGTGCCGCGTCGCACGCCAGTGCAGCCGTTCCAGCGCGCGACTGGTGCCATGACGCCGGTGATCGGTGCGGACGACCCGGCGCGTCGCGAGACGCTTGGCGTCGGCACGTTCACCGGTGCACCGGTGACGTCATCCATGATGACGGTGTCGGGGACCGGCAGCGGACGCAGTGCGGAGACCGCGTTGCGTATGGCACTCGCCGGTGATCCGGACCTGGCGCAAGTGCGCGTCGGCCTTGCGGCGCTGCTGCGCGAGGATGGCCGCGTGCAGGACGCGGAGCAGGAGCTGCTTCGCGCGCTCGAGAGCGTGCCGACCTTCCACGACGCCGCGCGCGCGCTGGCCGAGCTGCGTGTCGACATGGGTCGGCCGAGCGATGCGATGCAGGCGCTGGTGCGACCGCTGCGCGCGAATCCGCGTGATGCCGACCTGCTGGTCGCACTCGCCGAGGCGTTGCTGGCGCTGGGTCGGGAAGAGCAGGCGCAGTCTGCAATCTCGCGTGGCGCGGCCGTCGCGCCCGATCATCCCGGCGTGCGCACGTTGCATGGATTCATGGCCCTGCGCGGAGGGCGCGCTGCCGAGGCGGTGCAGCACTGGCGCATCGCCGCGGCGAACGCGGTCGACGATCGCTGGTCCTCACGTGCGCGACTCGCTCTCGCCGAGCATGATGGCAGCGCGGTCGCGCGCACGCCGGTGACGCTCGGGTCCGTCACGATGGTGCGCGGCTGATGGCGCTCGAAGGCGCACTCCGCGACCTGGGCCTCGCCGAGGTGATCCAGCTGCTGTCCGGCGGCAAGCGCTCGGGAACGCTGCGCGTGTCCGGCGGTGCCGGCGCGCGAGGCGCGATCCTTCGGTTCAGCGAGGGCTCGATCAGTGCAGGACGATGGGATGACGAGCCCGAGCCGTTGCTCGGCGCACTTTCACACTCGGGACTGGTGGATGCCGACGACCGCGTCGCCGCGGCCGCATGGGCGAGCAATCAGCTCCCGCCGCGCTCACTGGTCGATGGGCTGGTCGAAACCGGCGCGCTCAGCAGCCGCGCACGCGACACCGTGGCGCGTCGTCTCATCGACGATCTCTGCTTCGAACTGACGACGTTCGCCGAGGGAACGTTTTCGTTCGCCGAAACCGAGTCACTCGGTGCACTCGAACCCACGACGACGCTCCATCTGTCGGGTGAAGAGCTCTTTCTCGACGCCGCGCGACGTCGCGACGAGTGGCCGGCGATCGAGCACCGCATCGGGTCGCTGGGCGCCGTGCCGGTGGTCTGTGATTGCGACGCCGACGGCGAACTTGCGGTCCCGGCTGACGGCTGGCGCGTGCTCGCGTGCGTGGATGGCTGCCGCACGGTGCGTCAGGTGGCCTCGGCGGCTGGCATGCGTGTGTTCGAGACGGCGCGCTGGGTCTCACGCTGGACGGCACTCGGCGCGCTGACGACGGATGCGCGCATGCCGGCCGTCGAAGATGGCGATGCAGCGGCCGGGATTGCGCAGCTCACGGCGCTGGCGCAACGTGCGCTGGTGGAGACGCGATTCGAGGCCGCGCTGGCTGCCGCACGGACAGCCATCGGACATGCCCCGCGCAATGCGGCGGCCCATGTGCTGGCCGGTCGTGCGCTGCTTGCCCTCGGCCGCGCCGATGACTGGGCCGAGGAAGTCCGCATCGCCGTGCAGCTCGATCCACTCCTGCCCGAGGCGCAGGAACAGTTCGGCTACGTCGCGGCCCGACGCGGCGAGTATGCTGCTGCCTTGCGTGCGTGGGAGCACTATCTTCAGGCTGCGCCGACCGCGCCCGAGGCAGCACGTGTGCGCACCGCCCGCGACGCTGCCGCGCAACTTCAGGCACTGATCTCCGCACATGCCGGCAGCTGACGACATCCGACGGTGGAGCAACGAGCTCGCCACCGATCCACAGAGCCTCGCGTTCGCGGACCTCGCGGAAGTGTTGCGTCAGCAGGGTGATCTGGAGACGGCCGAGCGACTCGCGGCGCGCGGACTGGAACGACACCCGACGCACGCGCCGGCGCTTGGCGTGCTGGCTCGGATTGCGGAGGCTCGCGGTGATCTGAATGCCGCCTCGGGCTATTGGGAGCGCGCGCGCGCACACACTCCGTCACCGAGCCCCGGTGCGTCGAATGGCGGCGTGGCATGGCCGCGCGGTAACGGGCATGGCGACGCCGCCTCGGCTGCCATCCCGACCGGCGTCGCGTATCCGGCGGCGAGCCATGCTGCGGTGCCGACCTTCTCGGCCACGATCGCGTCGCCCCCGGCGCGTCCGGAGGTCGTGCGGTCGCTGGTCGCGGATGCCGACGGCCTGCTGCTCGCCAGCCCTCAGCCCAGCGACGACATGGCGGTGCTGGAAGCGATGGCGGCTGCCGTTGCCGGTGTCGGTGACGATGCGGCGCGCGCCATGAAGCATCTGAACCTCGGCGCCTGGCATGCGCTGGTGCTGGAAACCGCAGGCGATTCACTGGCACTCGCGCCGGCGCCGGCCGGATCCCTGACGGTGCTCAGCGTGGCGCGACATGTGCCGATCGGACGCGTTCGTGCATTGCTCCGCGTCGCCACGGCCCGCGCCGCTGCCGACGGGTTCTGATGGACGACATCTTGGCGCAGTACGACCGCGTGGTCGATGAACTGATGCACACGGCTGGCGTCAACGCGGCGCTGATCGTCTCGCGCGTCGATGGCATCGTGGTCGATGGCAACGTGCACATCGGGACCGACGCCGATGCGATCGCGGCACTGGCCGCGACGCTGTACGCTCGCGCGGCACTCGCGGCCACCGCCGCCGACGGCACTGCACCAGGCTTTCTCCACCTCGAAGGCGAGCGTGGACGTGTCTGTGCGGTGCCACGGGGCGACCTGCTGCTCGTGACCGTCGCCGAGCCGTGGGCCAATCTCGGGCTGCTGCGACTGACCATGCGGCGTCTGGCGGAGTCACTCGGCTGATCGTGCCGCGACGCGCCGCTCCCCAGGCGTCGCGATCTCCTCGTCGAGCAAGCGGACTCAAGTGCCCAATCCGGTAGGACAGTCGTCACAGGCTGTACACCGCAGACACATGAAACTCGATCAACGCCTCCGCTTCGAAACCTTCGTCACCGGCTCGTCCAATCGCCTCGCTGTCGCCGCTGCCAAGGCGGTGGCCGATGCGCCGGGCGTCCTGTACAACCCGCTGTTCGTGTACGGCGCGTCAGGTCTCGGCAAGACGCACCTGATGCACGCGGTCGGGCACTCCGCCAAGGACAAGCAGCCGTCCCTTGGCGTGGAGTACGTCGCGCTCGACGACTACATGGAGGAGTTCCATCAGGCGTTGCAGGGCGGCAGGCTGGACACGTTCAAGAAGCGTTACGAGTCGGCGGGCGTGCTGCTGCTGGACGACGTGCAGTTCCTCACCGGACGCGCCGAGGTGCAGGGCGAACTGCTGCGGCTGTTCAACGTGCTGCAGGGCCGCGGCACGCAGATCGTCATGACCAGCGACCGGCCACCGGACGAGATCACCGATGTCACCGATCGCCTGCTGACGCGCTTGACCGGTGGCCTGATCGTCGATGTCGGCATTCCGGATTACGAAACGCGCGTCGCCATCCTGCAAAAGCTCCAGGGTGAGCGCCTGCTGCGATTCCACGATGGCGTGCTCGAGGAACTGGCGCGCGTCGACTTCTCGAACATCCGTGAGTTGCAGGGCGGCCTGAATCGTCTGCTGGCGCACCAGGGCATGAGCGACGCCGCGATCGGAGTCGGCGATGTGCGACGGCTCGTCGGGGGACGTGCGACACCGTTCGTGGCGCCGGCCCACTATGGCGAGGATGCGCCGCTCAGGCGCCCGGGCGACTACGACACATTCATGCAGGAAGTCTCCACCGCCGTCGTCGAGCAGGTCGAGGAGTGGCGCGTGCGACTCGCCGACGCCGCGACGCGCTGGCGCGCCGAAGGCATCAGCGTCGCCGTGCTCGATCGTGCGTTGCAACTGCGCGAGTCGCCGGACGTCGACGGGTTGCTGGCGACCTTCGGTGCTGCGGTCGAGTACCTGCGCGACCTGGAGCGACAGGGCTCGGCTGCCGACACCGGCCTGTCGGGCAATGTCGTCTTCCGCGATCCCGAACGCGTCAAGGAAGCGCACGCGCTGGTCCAGCAGGTCGTCGCATCGATCGAGCCACCGCCACGCCCCGAGCCGGCGCTGGTCTTCGAGGCGTTGCACGAGGGACTCGCGAACCAGCTCGCGCTGCGCGCGGCGCGCGCGGTGGTGGACGCACCCGGCACGCAGTTCGTGCCACTCGTCATCACGGGTGCGCCAGGCAGCGGGCGCACGCACCTGCTGCACGCCATCGGCAATGCGATGATCGCGAACGGTGTGCAGACGGTCGCCTGCGTTTCCGCGGCGGTGTTTACCGAGCAGCTCATCACCGCACTTCGTGAAGGCGCGGTGGAAAAGTGGCGCGCCCGATATCGGAATGCCGGCGCGCTGCTCCTGGACGACATCGAGGCGGTTGCGGGCAAGGAGCGCACGCAGGACGAGTTGTTTCACCTGTTCAACGCCTTGCAGAGCGCGGGCCGCCAGGTGGTGCTCACGTCGTCCGTGCCGCCCAACCAGCTCGCCACACTCGAGGATCGCCTGCGCACGCGCTTCACGCAGGGACTGATCGTGGAACTCGGCAGCCCCGATGAAGCGCAGCGCGCGACGCTGATCAGCCGATTCTTCGCGTCCAGCGGCACGCCGGTCACCGAACGCGTCGTGGCGCAGATTGCGGATCGTCCGGCCCGATCGATCGGCGAGGTGCTGGCGACGGTCACGCGGCTGCAGGCGGCTGCGGCGCTCGCTGGCGCGCCGGTGTCGTCGGCGTTCGTGGCGGCCGAACTCGATGGTGTGTCATCACCACGCGGCGGACACCTGCATCAGATGGGCGATCCCGAGAACTTCGTGCATCGCTGGCCCGACCTTGGCGCACGACTCATCGAGGACGGCGACTGATGGCGATCCGTGGAAGCCTGAAGGAGGCGAGTCTCCCCGATGTGCTGCAGCTGCTGGCACTCGGCCAGAAGACCGGCTGCCTGAGCATCGTGGACGGTACCAAGTTCGGGTCTGTCTTCTTCCAGCACGGGAAAATTGTCTTCGGCGCGATCGTCAATCGTCGTGACCGACTTGGCGACGCGCTGCTGAAGCGCGGCTTCGTCACCAAGGAGCAGCTCGATGCGGTGTTGCATTCACAAGTGAGTCACCCGGGCCGCCGATACGGCGAACTGCTCGTCGATTCCGGTTACGTGTCCCGCGAAATCGTCGAGAAGGAACTGCGCGTGCTGGTGGAGGAGGCAGTGTTCTCGCTCTTCACATGGACGCAGGGCATCTGGACCTTCGAACCCGACGTGCATGCTGACGGCCGCGGACTGGCGGTCGCCATCAATCCCGAGTCGCTGCTGATGGAAGGCGCGCGGCGCGTTGACGAGTGGGCGCTGGTCGAGCGCCGTTTTCCCAGTTTCGACGTGGTCTTCGAGATGGACGCCGCGCGAGCCGGTGTCTCGACACCGCTGAGTGGCGAACTGGCCGAGGTCGCGCACCTGCTCGACGGGCGCCGTTCGATTCGTGCCGTCATCGAACGGTCCGGGCTTGGCGAGTTCATGGTCGGCAAGGCACTGTATGAGCTCGCGGCACAGGGACTGCTCGTCCCCGTGGTTGGTGTGGAACAGGTACGCGCCGACGAATCGGAGTCCGGCGCGAGCATCGCGGAGAAGGCGCTCAAGCTCGGACTCGCGCTGGCGAAGGCCGGCATGATCGACGATTCGGCGCGTGAGTTCCGGCGTGTGGTGGAATCGTCGCCGAATGATCCTGTCGCGCGGCACCAGCTTGGGTTGCTGGCGCTGAAGAGCGGGGCATGGGATGACGCAGTACGCTGGCTGGAGCCGCTCGCCGTGGTGGAGCATGTCACGGCGACCATGCTGCATCATCTCGCGCTCGCCTACGAAGGGCTCGGGCGTGACCTCGAATCGGCGCGCATGCTCGAGCGCGCGGCGCGACTCGGCCAGCCGGTGTCGCCGTACATCGAGCTGTCACGCGCGCTGCATGCGTTCCGGCGTGGTGACCATGCTCGCGCGGATCAGCTGCTTGCGACGGCGCGGGCGCGCTTCGAAGGGGACGCGCCGCCAGCGGTGTGGTTTCACTACGCATCGCTGGTGAGCGCCGCGCGTGATGACGCCGACCAGGCGCAGGCGCTGCTCGAGGAAGGCATTCGCACGCACCCGTCGGTTGGTGTGCTGCATGCGAACTACAGCGCGCTGCTGCTCGGGCGCGGGGCGCTCGTCGCTGCCGCCGCTGCCGTGGAACGCGGCATGCTGCACGCGGCGAACATTGCACCGTTCCAGAAGACGATCGGTGATCTTGCGTATCGTGTCGCTCGCTTCACTGATGCACTCGAGGCATACCAGCGCGCGGTGCGCCTGGAGCCCGCGCTCGGCCCGGACGTCTACCTGAAGCTTGGAGAGCTCCGGTATCAGCGTGGTGAGATCGCCGAATCGGAGCGGTGCTGGCATCGCGTGCTCGAGCTGGATCCCGGCCACCACCAGGCGCGGGTGAGCCTCGACGCGATCCGTCGCGTGTCGTGACTGCGGCAGCCGCAGCCGCAGCCGGTGTCTCCGACCTGCAGGAGGCCGTGCTCACCGTCACGGTGCCGATGGGTCGCAGCGCAGTCGCATCAGCGACTGAACAGCTGCGCACCATCGGGCTGGGCTCGTGTGTCGCGATCATCATCTTCGCGCCTGCACAACACCTCGCGGCATTGGCCCACTGCATGCTGCCCTCACCGAACGGCTGGGGCGGTGACGCGGCGAAGTACGTGGACACCGCCGTTCCGGCATTATTGAAGGCACTGCACCGTGCCGGTGCACGCGCACCGTTCACGGCGGTCCTGGTCGGCGGCGCCTCGATGTTTCCCGGTCTCGAGACGGGCTTCGTTCGCGACATCGCCGGCGACAACCTTCGCAGCGCACGCGCGGCGCTGCACGCGGCGAACGTGCCGGTGCACGCCGAGGACGTCGGCGGACATGTGGGCCGGTCCGTCCGCGTCGACTCACGACACCAGCGCGTCACGGTGCACACCATCGCGGCGGGCGACCGGTGTTTGTGAATGGTGGCGAGCGCCCGATACTGTTGCGGACCGCCGCGCGGCGCGGCACCACGCCAGCGGCAAGACGCCGCAGGTGCACCCTGGAGCAGCCAGCATGACCACTCCGCCCTCGGCAGATGATGCGCTGAGCCATCTGCGTGCGCAGGTGGACGAGCTGGCACGTGAGCTTGCAGGCGTGGATGCTGCCTCGGATCAGGGCGTGATGCTCAAGCAGCGCATCTTCAGGATGCATCGCCTGGTCGAGCAGCACGTGCAACAGCTCGAGCTCCTGCAGCATGACGTGCGAACGTTGGTCGCGCTGTGGAAGGATCGGTTCGGCGCAGCGGGCAGTGGCGTCACGCCCACCAGTGGCGATACGGTGGCCGCCGTTGCCGCACACGACGAGGCACGCCCCACCGTCGAATCGGCCGCACCTGCGAACGAGTGCGCGGCCGTCGCGGCGCCAGCGCAGGGACGCGCGGATGCTGGTCCGCAGGCCCTCGGTCGACTGGCGGTCGGCGCGGCCGCGTCGGGGCAGCCACGCGTCATCGATGAACTCAACGCGTCCACCTTCGTGGAGCGCGGATGGAGCCGGATCGCCACGGGTGATTTCATCGGCGCCGAGGAGGCGCTCGACAAGGCGCTGCAGCTGAATCCCGGTGATCCGCAGGCGGAGACCCTGCTTGGCTGGGCGCAGCGGTCGCAGGGCAGGCTGGATGCCGCCATGACGCTGTTCCAGCAGGTACTCGACCGGGTGCCGGATCACGCGCTCGCACTGGTCAACGTCGGATTCGTGCGCTTCCGTCGGCAGGAGTTCGAGACCGCTGCGGATGCCCTGTCGCGCGCCATCAGCCTCGACACCGACCGCAAGGCGACGCTCTACGCGCATTACTATCTGGGCCTCGTGCATTATGCGCAGGGGGACTACGCCGAAGCCATCAGCGCGCTGCTGCGTGCCATCGAGCTCGGGCCGAACCTCATCGAGGCGCGTTTCGAACTGGGTCGGGTATTCTGGTACGCGGAGCGCACCGACGATGCGATCGCCACGTGGCGCAAGGGTGCGGAGCTGAACAAGTTCAACCAATGGAGTGCCCGCTGCCGCGAGATGCTGGCCCAGATTGCCGATGGTGGCGCACCCGCGCGCGTGAACTGAGGCGAGCTTGGTGCGCGCTGCTGGTGCTGGGCGCGTGCTGGCTCGTCTGGGCTCCGCGTGCCGGTGCCGCGCCCGGTGGGGCTCTCCGCATCGATCGAGGCCGCTTCACGGTCATTCACTATTCCGGTGACGCCGCGCTGGCCGCGTCGATCCTGACGGCGGCGGTCACGCGCGACACCTTTCCGTGGCTGCCCCGGTCGACGTCCCGTATCCTGATCATGGTCGCACCGGACGCCGCGACCTTCCGCGAATGGGCCGGTGCCGGCGCCTTTCCGTGGATCGCCGCCCTCGCGTTCGTGGACCAGCATCGCGTGGTCGTGCAGGGCCGCCGGGCGCCCGGGAGCGTGGGTGACCCGCTGCAGGTGCTGCGACACGAACTCGCGCACGTCGCGCTGCACGACTACCTGGGCGATCTCCCGCCGCGCTGGTTCGACGAGGGCTATGCCAGCTTCGCCGCCGGCGAGGAGCGCATGGACGGATTCATCCAGACGAATGCCGCCCTCGTGCTCCGCGCCATGCCCTCGCTTGCCGCGCTCGACACGATGCTCTCGAACCCCCGCGCCACCGATGCGCGTGCCGGCTACGCGCTGTCGCTGCGTGCCGTCACCGAGCTGGCCAGTATCGATCGCGACCGCGGCCTGGAGCCGCTGCTCAGCGCCTGGAAGGAGCGCCGATCATTCGACCTGGCACTCCGCCGCGCCTACGCGCTGACCGCTGCGCAGTTCGAGGCGCGCTGGCAGCGGCAGACGCGGTGGCAGTTCGCCTTTCTCGCCATCGCAGCCGATTCGGCGCTCGCGATCGCGGTGTTCCTGCTCCTCCTCCTGCCACTCCATCGG
>Ga0105045_10000727_pt1 | contig 25186 bp, 21 predicted proteins | sample MAT02_FD_78089 | JGI IMG/M metagenome (GOLD analysis project Ga0105045, IMG submission 78089) | Freshwater microbial communities from Lake Fryxell liftoff mats and glacier meltwater in Antarctica - MAT-02 (megahit assembly) | ecosystem: Environmental > Aquatic > Freshwater > Ice > Liftoff... | reverse complement strand
TTGGAATCCAAAATCGACGTGGGCACTACTTTCCGGGTTACGCTCCCGGTCTGATAAATGGCAAATGGCAGCGTTTTAATAGCAGGGTTTTATATTTTTATAATTAACAGAGTGGATATTGCTTTTTACCGATAATCACCCTATCATGTGCATTTTTGAACTTATTTTGCAATAAATGAGGAGATTATTGATCAAAAGTGCTGCTATTTCTTCATCCAATAAGTTGCAGGAACCGGTAATTTATTGATTTTCAACCAATACAAGCGCAATTGAAAACAATGCCAATAACTAGTTTTTACTTTTAGAAAAAGTAGAAAGTTGAGCCTCCCGATTTGCGGAGCAAGTTTATTCTATCTGCCCTACGGCCCGATAAATGCCAGCCCAATCTTCGGGGTGAAACCATTGGGTGGCCGGATCCTTGCGAAACCAAGTCAACTGGCGTTTGGCGTAGTTGCGGGTGTGCTGTTTGATGAGTGCCACGGCGGCATCAAGTGAGATATTACCCGCTAAATGGTCAAAAAGTTCAGCATAGCCCACTGTTTGCAGCGCATTCAGGTGGCGAAAGTCCCAGAGCGACTGCACTTCGGCCAGCAGTCCAGCCGCCATCATGGCTTCCACCCGGGCCTCGATCCGGGCATAGAGCAACGGCCGGGGCAAGTCCAAACCAATTTTTTGGATCCGGTAGGGCCGCTGCGCATTGGCTTTTTGGCGGAAGGCCGAATAGGGCCGCCCGGTGGCCGCAATCACCTCCAACGCCCGGACGATCCGCGCAGGGTTGGCCCGATCCACGCTGGCATAGTAAACGGGATCCAACGCAGCCAGTTCGGCCTGCAACACGGCCAGTCCCTCGGCGGCCAGCCGTTGATTGAGCTGTTGGCGGACGTCCGCCGGGATGGCGGGCATGTCATCGATGCCCTCACACAGGGCCGAGACGTACAGGCCCGAACCGCCAACCAGCACCACTTGGGCCTTTTCGGCAAACAAATGGGCCAAACATTGCGAGGCTTCGCGCTCAAATTGCCCAGCATTGTAGGGAACGGCGACCGAATGGGAGCCAATAAAATGGTGGGGCACGAGGGCCAGTTCTTGGGGCGAGGGCTTGGCTGTGCCGATGCTCATTTCCCGAAAAAACTGCCGGGAATCGGCCGAAATAACCTCAGTGGCGAGTGCCCCCGCTAACCGGATGGCCAGGGCGGTTTTGCCCACCGCCGTTGGCCCGACAATGGCCACCAACTGTTTCATGTGATCGGGATCAAAACTCATCAATGGGGCAAAGAAAAAAATAAATCTCCATTATATTGCACCTCCGGCCGTTCCTGATTAATTTGGCCAACTTAACCGTCATAGGACTATGCAAGACTTTCTGAGCGATGATTTTATCCTGCAAAGCCACGCTGCCAAGATATTATACCATGAACACGCCGCCTCGTTGCCCATTATCGACTATCATTGCCACCTTTCGCCCCAAGACATTGCGCAAGATCGCCAATTTGAGAACCTGACCAAAATCTGGATCGATGGCGACCACTATAAATGGCGGGCCATGCGGACCTACGGAATTGCCGAAAAATACATCACTGGCGAGGCTGACGACTACGAAAAGTTTGAAAAATGGGCCGAAGTGGTGCCCCATACCATGCGCAACCCGCTCTACCACTGGACGCACATGGAACTGCGCCGCCCGTTTGGTATCCACCAACTGCTCAACCCCGGCTCGGCCCGCTCAATTTACGAAAACTGCACCCGGCAATTGCAACAGCCCAGTTGCAGTGCCCGGGGGCTGCTCGGGCAAATGAACGTGGAAGTGGTGTGCACCACCGACGACCCCGCCGACTCGCTCATTTGGCACCGGCAGCTCCAACAAGGCCCTGCCTTCGGCCCCAAAATCTTGCCCACTTTCCGGCCCGACAAAGCCTTGGCCATTGAGCAGCCAATCGTTTGGCGGGCTTATTTGCGCAAATTGGGCGAGGCAGCCGGCTTGGAAATCACCAAGTTCAAGCACTTGCTCGAAGCCTTGGACACTCGCATGGCCGATTTTGCCCGCGTGGGCTGCCGACTGGCCGATCATGGGTTGGAAACCATGTACGCGGAAGATTTTAAAACCAAAGAGGTCAAAGCAATTTTCAAAAAAGCTTTGCTGGGCGAAGAACCCCTGACCTCTGGGGAGATCGGGAAATTCAAATCGGCCGTCCTGCTGCACTTGGGCCAAGCCTATCATGCACGGGGCTGGACCCAGCAGTTCCATTTGGGCGCGCTCCGCAACAACAACACCCGCCTGCTCCGCCGCTTGGGGCCTGACTGCGGGGTGGATTCGGTCGGTGATTTCGAGATGGCGCGGCCCCTGTCCCGGTACTTGGACAAACTGGACACCGGGGATCAGCTCGCCCGCACCATCCTTTACAACCTCAACCCGCGCGACAACGAGCTCTTTGCCACCATGGTGGGCAATTTTAACGACGGATCGGTGCGTGGAAAAATGCAATTTGGCTCGGGCTGGTGGTTTTTGGATCAAAAAGACGGGATGGAAAAACAGATCAATGCCCTGTCAAATATGGGCCTGTTGAGCTGCTTTGTCGGGATGCTCACCGATTCGCGGAGTTTTCTGTCCTATCCCCGCCACGAGTACTTTCGCCGAATCCTGTGCAATTTGATCGGCAGTGAGGTTGAGCGAGGGGAACTGCCCCGCGAAATGGCCCACTTGGGCCAACTGGTGCGCGATATCTGCTACCACAATGCCAAAAACTACTTTGGGTTTTAGATCTTGAATGGGGCTAGGGCCGCGCCTATAACGTGGGTGCGGCCCTAGCCCTGCCCGTTGAAAGCCATGTTAACGACAGTGCCAATACGAACCGACAAGGTGTTGAATTGATCGATAAATGCCATTCCTTCACAAAAAATGTAAGAGGTATTTTGCCCAACCAAAAGCACCTATAAAAATACCGTACTTTTTTCTGAGCTAATTTCGTCTATTCCACAAAATAAATGTGTGAATAATGAAACACCTTTTCATCTTGATGTAACACATAATTTCTATGATGGCTGTTCCTTTGTATTGTCGTAGCAACACAATAGCCACCTAACTTTTTTTAAGGTGAAAAATAACTCGGAATTACAAACCGACGTTCAAAATGCGATTAAATAGGAACCGTTATTGAATGCAGCCGAAATTGGGGTTACCGCCAAAGATGGGGTCGTTTCTCTTACAGGAGTTGTGGACAGCTATGCCAAAAAATTGGAAGCCGAAAATGCAGCTAAAAAAGTAATTGGCGTTAGAGCATTGGTTGAAAAAATTGAAGTGGAATTACCAAGTTCATGGATAAAGACCGACGTAGAAATTGCCAACGAAGTTTTAAATGCTTTGAAATCAAACTGGTCGGTACCCAAAGACAAGGTAACCGTAAAAATCGAAGATGGCTGGGTGACGTTGGAAGGTGAACTTCCATGGAACTATCAAAAAGACGCAGCCAAAAGTGCAGTGAATTATCTTTCTAGTGTTAGAGGGGTGACTAACAACATCAAATCAGAATCACACGATATGATTGAACAGGAAAATGTTGAAAATGCAATTGCAAGAAGCGGGTCAGTCAATGATAGCGACATTGGGGTAAAAGTTTCTGGAACAACCGTAACCCTCTCTGGAACGGTGAGTTCTTGGTATCAAAAAGAAGAGGCTGGACGCATTGCTTGGAACACACTCGGAATTTGGCATGTAAAAAACGAATTGGTCGTCGATTACTATTATGCTTTGGTTAGCTAAAAAATAAAGTGAGCAAATACTGTTCGCTCCATTTTTTAGCCCTAGTTATTTAAAAATCTTAAAAATCAATCTAAATACATTAACACCACAAAACAATGAAAATACAATTTAACACTGACAAAACGATAAATGGAGACGAAAAGCAGGCGCTTTATTTTACCTCCCTAATAACTGAAGAGCTAAGAAGAGTTGAATCCCATATCACGAGGATAGAAGTTCATCTATCCGATGAAAGTGGGAAAAAAGAAGGATTAAATGATGTCCGATGTTTGCTGGAAGCTAGGCTTGAAGGCCGGCAGCCGATAGCCGTTTCATGCCAAGCCAATACCGTGGAGCTAGCTGTATCTGGTGCTATTGATAAACTAAAAAATTCTTTGGAAACCATTCTTGGTCGCCTTCAAAATTATTAAGTAAAATCCTGAAAAACCCAAATATTGCTCCGATCAGTATCGCAGCAATGGGCTTACCTTTTGCTTGTATTTCGAAGCAAACTGCCGACCAGTCTCTGAAAGATGACAGCCAGCGAGAAGTTGTTATGCCAACAAGCGTCCATCATCAAGCTTACATGAAAGAAATGATGCAAGAAATCGGTAAAAGGCAGCATAAAAAGCAGCATGAACAGTAGGTCTCCTTTTTAGGTGAAAAATTAGCGTGTTGTTGCAAAAAATAGTTGCGAGTGACAGCGGCAAAACGTTAGCAGAAAATCAACAGCATGGCAAACTTCTATTTGGGCAGTGTTTAAACCCGTAGAAATACCACTTGAAAAAGTGCCGCAAAAGGGCCAATTTCTACTCGCAAAAGTCCAACCCAAGTCTGGGCCTTTCGCGAAAAAAGAGGTGTGATTTCTCTCTAACCCGATCAACAGTGAGGTTGGGCAGGCGGGGACACCAGTTGACTATTGACCAAATCCAAGAGCGACGCGATGACCGATCAAAGTGATTTTGTGACTGTCAATTTGTGCACGAAAATGGGGAACAATGACTGTTCAACTTTCACTTTGTGCTTGCCGAGATTAGATTTCCGAGAGCACTGATTTGGACTGCACGCCTTCCCTTCACAAAGTCAATCAACCAGCCCACCTTTAATGCCCAAGTTAGGCCATAAAAGGTACTCAATCAATGGACAGGCGAACGGTGATAACAAAAAAGTGGGTTTATTTGCTCACTATCCGCTTATCTGGCGCTGGTTTTACCTCTTCCGAATCCTCTTCGATCACATCATCCTCGGTGGCAGTGTCGGCCCGGCCCTTGCTGAACGTGTGCAACAGGCTGGGCAACAGCACTAAGTTGGTCACCATCGCCACCAATAAAGTAGCTGATGTGAGCGCACCCAAGGCAACAGTGCCGCCAAATTCCGAGCCAATAAAGATGATAAAACCGGCAAACAATACGACCGAAGTATAGATCATGCTGATGCCAGTTTCCATGATGCCAGCGCGCACGGCCACTTCAACATTGAAGTTGTGGTGCTTCAGCTCTTGGCGATAGCGGGCCAAAAAGTGGATGGCATCGTCCACGGCAATCCCAAATACAATGCTGAAAATGAGCGCAGTACTGGGCTTGAGGGGGATGCCCAGAAAACCCATCATCCCGGCCGTCATCAGGATGGGGAGCAAATTGGAGGCGATGGTAATGAGCATAATGCGCACATTGCGGAACAGCACCCCAATAATGGCCCCGATCAGCACAATGGCCAAGGCCAAACTCTGCTGCATGTTTCGGATCAAAAAACCGTTGCCCTTGATGAACAGCAGCGTAGAGCCGGTGATGTGGGCCGTCATGCCTGTACCCGCCAAAATTTCCTCGGTTTGGGGAATGATTTGCTGTTTGACCAATTTATCCATCTCAATCGAGCCCAGATCCGCTACTTTCATGGTAATGCGCAACTGTTGCCCGGTGCTGTCCACAAAACTGTTCATGAGGTCGGCATTGCCCTGCTGATCCCGGGTATACCGCTCAATGGCGAGCAGTTCGCCCGACTGGGAGGGCAGGGAGTAGGTCTCCGCAATCCGCACAGTGCCCAGGGCCTGGTTGGCGGCCTTGAGAAAGCTCACGGCCGAGATGGGCGGGGAAACGTGCGCCAGTCCCCGCAGATAGTTTTCCAGTTCATCAATCTTGCGGAGGCGTTTCAGGTCGCGCAGCACCCGCTTCTTGCCCGTGTCCACCACTATTTCCAAGGGCATCACCCCCTTGAAATTGGCCTCAAAAAATTGTAGGTCTCGAATTACGGGACTGTCCTGTGGCAAATCGTCCACCATGTAGGACACCGACTTGATCCGCAAAAGGCCCACCACTGACACCACTACCAGCGTGAGCGCTGTGCCATAAACGGCCATTCGATGGTTGGAAGTGATTCGTACCAGTCGCAACAAGATGCCCCGCATCCGTTGGCGATCGAGATGGCGGGTGTGGCGGGCTGAGGGATCGGGCAAAAAAGAAAAAACGGCGGGCAGAAAGAGCAACGTGATAACAAACGTATTGACAATGTTGATGCCCGCCACCAGCCCAAATTCTTTCAAAACGGACACATCGACAAACAGCAAAACGGCAAAACCAATGGCAGTAGTGGCATTGGTGATAAGGGTGACGGCCCCGATTTTTCGGATCACTACTTTCAACGCATTAAAACGATCCCCAGAATGCAAAAACTCTTGGTGATATTTGGTAATCAGATAGATGCAATTGGGGATGCCGATCACGACCAAGATGGGGGGTAGTAGTCCGGTCAGGATCGTAATCTTGAAGCCCAAGAGGCCAATAGTGCCCATCGTCCACACGACGACCATGGCGATGAGGCACACCGAGGCCAGCACTGGGGCCAAAGCCCGAAAAAAGAGGTACATCACCGCTACTGTCACGGCCAGCGACAATGCCAAAAACATACTCAATTCTTGGCGCACATTTTTGGCCACGACGGTGCGCACGTAGGGCACGCCCGAGTAGTGGAGCTTGATCCCCGTGGCCTGGCTGAACGCCTCGCCCATTTCCATGATGTCGAACACCAGCTTGGCCCGGGCCGGGGTTCTCACCACCTCTTTGTTGATGGCCACCACGATCATCGTCGCCCCGTTTTGGGGGTTGATGATTTGGTTTTCGTAAAACTTGATGGTGCGCATTTCCCCCAATAAACTATCGAGTTGGGCCTGGCTTTGCGGAAATTGCTGAAAAAGTGGGGTGAACACAAAACGCTTCGTGGCCGCCTGTTTCTCAATGTAGCGCAGCGTGGGAATGGAGAGCACTTCGTTCACCCCTGCTACCTTGGCAATGGATTGGGCCAGATCGCTAAACTTTTTAAAAGTCTTGTAACGGTAAACCGCGCTGTCTTTCAGGCCAATCACAAACAGGTTGCCATCCTCGCCGTAGGTCTTGAGAAACTGCTGATAATAGACCATTTCGGGGTCGGTGGGCGGCACGGCCTTGGAAAAATCATAAGACATTTCCGCCTTCTGGGCTTGCCAACCCATGAAAGCCGTGATGACCACCAGTGCAACAATGATCCACAACCGAAAGCGAAGGGAGAATTCAGCAACCTTTTCCCACATGTCAATAGCCAGAAAATTGAAAATCAAAAGCAATCAAAAAATTAGAAATTCAACATTTTAATCGCCGTAATGGCGGCTTCGTCCCCTTTGTTGCCGTGGATGCCCCCGGCCCGCTCTTGGGCCTGCTCCATTGTGTTGACGGTAATGACCCCAAACACGATGGGCTTGTTGTACTTGAGCCCCACTTCGGTGATGCCCTGCGCAACGGCCTGACAAATGAACTCAAAGTGGGGGGTGTCGCCGCGCACCACACACCCCAGGCAAATGACCGCGTCGATCTCTTTCCACTGGGCCATGTACTGGGCACCCAAGCTCAACTCAAAGCTGCCCGGGACGCTCTTGCGAATAATGTTCTCGTCTTTGGCCCCTTCGTTCAACAAGGTACTGTACGCCCCGTTGTAGAGCCGTTCGGTAATCTCTTCATTCCACTCGGCCACGACAATGGCAAATTTTTTATCAGCCACTTCGCCCAAGTTGCGGTTGCTGAACAAGCTCAAATTTTTATTGGCAGACGACATAGCAAATTAGTTTTGGGGTTATATTGGCCTAAAAAACCTAAAACAGCGATTGGATAACCAATCGTTTATTGTTCCACTTGCCCTTCTACTGCATAATGTACAGTATCGCTCAAGACCATCTGCTGATACCCTTCGATGCGATAAGAGCGCAATTGTTCATTGGCAAAAGTCAAATACATTTCCCGTTGGGTGAGGTACAGAGTGTTTTTTTCATGGTAGCGGATGGCCACCGAGTCTGGCACTGCCCCCAAGCCGGAAATGCGTAGGTACTCAACCACCAGCCCGCTTTCTTTGGCTGTGTAGGTAATGCCGGTCGCCGTTTTTTGGATCGTGTACGCCTCGCGCAATACGGGTTTGTTGAGGTCGGCCTTGGCAAATAAGGCCAACTCCTGTTCCCAGTTGACCATCAATCCGGTACGGCGATCAATCTTGCCGTTCATTTGCGTGGACTTAGTGGCTTTGGCGGGCAGTTGCCCAAGCTGGGCCACTTGCTGGCCGATCAGGCCCGCGAGGTCAAAATAGACGGGCTGGGCCTGCTCGGTCGATCCACGATCGGCACAAGCGCCAAGGCCCAGCGCAAACAGCCCGAACAAAAGGCCCCTGAGCACGTGGTGGCAGCAATAAATAGGCGTGTGAGGTTGGTACATCTGGGCAAATGTAGGGAAAGGCCGGCAATTTCAACAAGGGCCAGCAGTTAAGTTTTGGTAAACAACTTGGATCAAGCCGGTTTACCCGATCTTTGGCCCAGAAATCCGCATGAAAAAAGTCGCCTGGCAATGGTGATCAGAAAAACTTTTTGCTAATCTCTTTCAAATTCATTTCTTTTGTTTGAGTGAGATGCATCCTAAAAATCATCCATTTTTAAAAACCCAGTTGTAAAAACAAATATCGTAAATAATTTAACTATCATTTAAAGAAAATGAAAAAACTTTACAAGTTTATTACAAAAAGCACAATTTTGTTTTTTGTATTCTCGCTGGTCGCGACTGGCGCGCTCTGGGCCCAAACCACAGTATCAGGCACAGTGGCCGATGCTGAGACCAAAGAAACATTGGTGGGGGTAAATATCAAAGTGAAAGACAAAGTGGTGGGCACGGTGTCCGATGTTAACGGTAAATTTACTTTCAAGGTAAGTTCCCCGCCGCCATTTACGCTGCAAATCTCCATTGTGGGCTACCAGAGCAAAGAAGTGGAAGTGACCACTGACAATGCCACGCTCGTTTTAGAATTGGCCTCTCAGTCCATTTTGGGTCAAGAAGTGGTGGTTTCTGCTTCACGGGTAGAGGAGAGCGTGCTCAAATCACCCGTATCCGTTGAACGGATGGACATCCTGCAAATCCGCGAAACGCCCGCGGCCAACTTCTACGATGCCCTTAAAAACCTCAAAGGGGTGGACATGAGCACCCAGAGCCTTACTTTCCAATCGGTCAACACCCGTGGGTTTGGGGCCAATGGCAACGTGCGCGTAGTCCAGATGATCGACGGGATGGACAACCAAGCGCCCGGCCTCAACTTCGCAGTGGGCAATATCGTGGGAATCAGTGAATTGGATTTGGAGGGCTTGGAACTGCTGCCGGGTGCTGCCTCAGCCCTGTACGGTCCCAACGCTATCAATGGCATTTTATTAATGACCAGCAAAAGTCCTTTCCTGTATCAAGGACTGAGCGCATCGGTCAAAACGGGCCTGATGAACGAATCTGGCCGCAAGAAAGCCGGCAGCAACGATGCCCTCGGGGCCACCGGGATGGTGGATGCCTCTTTCCGCTACGCCAAAGCCTTTAACAACAAGTTTGCCTTTAAATTGAATGCTAGTTACTTGCGGGCCAACGACTGGCAAGCCACCGACACCCGTGACCAAAGCCTCCGCAACGGCTTCAACGCCGAAACTGGCAGCCGGACCAACAACCCGGCCTACAACGGCGTAAACACGTATGGCGACGAGACCACGATCAACATGTACCAAAGCTTGTTTGGCAATGGCCAGCCAGGCACTGGAGCAGGTGGCACTTCCCCGATTTTGGGCGCAATTGCCACCTTCCGCTATCCACAGGGCGTGCCCGGCATTGGGGGAGCCTCACTTTTGCAATTGACCGGGCAAACACCCCAGCAGGTGTTCAACCAAATCATCCCCGGGGCCAACAATTCGTTCATTACCCGCACTGGCTACGAAGAGCGCGACTTGGCCGACTACACCACCAAGAGCTTGAAACTAAATGCCGCCATCCACTACCGGATCAATGACAAGATAGAGGCCATTTTCCAAGGCAACTACGGTACGGGCACTTCGGTCTATACCGGGGCCGACCGCTACTCGCTGCGCAACTTCTCATTGAGCCAGTTCAAGGCCGAAGTACGGGGCAGCAACTTCTACGTACGGGCCTACACCACCCAAGAGCGTTCGGGCGAATCTTACGCCGCCGGTATTTTGGGCCAAGGGATCAACGAAGCTTGGAAGCCCAGCACCCAATGGTTCCCCCAATATTTTGGGACTTTTGCCCAAGGAGCCCTTACCACCTACGCCACCACCTTCGCGGGGGCACTGGGGAGCGGCGCCAACCCAGCCACGGCCATTGGAGCAGCCCAAGCGGCCGCCCAGGCCCAATGGAACGCCCTACACAACCAGGCCCGGACTTTGGCTGAGACTGGCCGCTTGTTGCCCGGCAGTGCCGGATTTGAAACCGCCAAAAACGCCGTGCAAAACCGGGCCATTCCCGGCAATGCCCAAGGCGTGGGGGCCAAGTTCACTGACAAGACCAACCTCTGGCATGGGGAATTTATGTACAATTTCAGCAGCCTCATCGATCCCACTACGGTAGAAATCATCGTAGGCGGCAATGTGCGCCAGTATGCCCTCAACTCCGAGGGCACGCTTTTCGCCCGTGACAGTGACGGTGAAGAATTCAAGATAAACGAATACGGCGGGTATGTGCAAGCGGGCAAGCTGTTGTTTGAACGGTTGAAGTTGACCGGCTCGGTGCGTTACGATAAAAATGCCAATTTCAAGGGCCAAGTAAACCCCCGTGCCTCGGCCGTGCTCACAGTGGCCAAAACCCACAATTTCCGGGCTTCCTTCCAGCGCGGCTTCCGCATCCCGACCACCCAGAACCAGTACATCGATCTGCTCACGCCCCAAGCCCGCCTCATTGGTGGCCTGCCACTGCTCCGCGAACGCTATAACCTTATTCAAAATGGCCAAAGCACTGTGTTTGATGCTACCAGCGTGATCGGTAACCCCACCAACCCAGCCGCTTGGCGGCGGTACCAGTTCGTGGATTTTGACCCGGAAGTAGTGCTGACCTATGAAGTGGGTTACAAAAGCTTGATCAGCAATAAGTTGTCCATCGATGCCTACTATTATTTCAATAATTTCACCAACTTTATTGGCACCCAGAACGTAGTACGGCCCAACGCAGCCGGCGCATTGGATGTGTTTTCATTCCCCGCCAACCGTTCCGAGACCCTGCGGTCGCAAGGCTGGGCCTTGGGCCTCGATTATGCCCTGCCCCGGGGCTTCACCTTGGGCGGCAACGTGGCCTATAATGCCCTCATCAACGAAGCCGACCTGACAGGCTTCCAACCTGAGTTCAACACCCCCAAGTACCGCTACAACCTGACCTTGGCCAACCGCAACTTGGTGAAAAACCTGAGCTTTGGCCTGAGCTACCGTTGGCAGGAGTCGTTTTTGTGGCAGTCATCGTTCGTGGGTCCCAACATCTCGACTGCGGGCCAGAGCATCATGCCCGCGTTCAGCACGCTGGATGCACAGATCAGCCTCAAAGTGCCTTCCATCAAGTCCATTATCAAATTGGGGGGCAGCAACGTGCTGGGCCAAAGCTACCGCCAAGCCTGGGGCAACCCTTCCGTCGGTGCTTTGTATTACTTGCAAATCACTTTTGATGAGTTCTTGAACTAGCCTCGTTTTAGTTACCAACCACTACCTTCATGGGATTTTTCTCCCATGAAGGTTTTTCTTTGCAAATATTGCGGAACAAGCTTGTTCTAATCAAGCGATAAAGCTATATTTGCCAGTTAAAAGGTATTCTCATACGATTCGTTACACAATAAATTGTCGAAAACTTGGCAAAATTCGTTGATGGAAGAATGAACTTTTCTTCCGCTGTTCTCCACTTAGAGTACCCTGACTTTCTTGATCTACAGGTGCAGTCTTTCCAAGATTTTTTCCAATTGGAAACTCCAGCGGAAAAGCGCCAGCGTGAGGGCTTGTTCAAGGTTTTCAAAGAAAATTTCCCAATCAGCGATTCGCGCGAGAACTTCGTGCTGGATTTTGTGGACTATATGATCGACCCGCCCAAATACTCGGTTGACGAGTGTATTGATCGGGGCCTCACCTATTCCGTGCCCCTCAAGGCCAAACTCCGGCTTTCTTGCAATGACGATGACAACGAGGAGTTTCAAACCATTGAGCAAGAAGTGTTCTTGGGCAACATCCCCTACATGGCCGAGCGCGGCTCATTTGTGATCAACGGGGCCGAGCGCGTCATTGTATCGCAACTCCACCGCTCCCCTGGCGTGTTTTTTGCCCAAAGCAAGCACACCAACGGAACCAAGCTCTACTCGGCGCGGATCATCCCGTTCAAGGGTTCCTGGATCGAATTTGCGACCGATGTAAACAACGTCATGTACGCCTACATCGACCGCAAGAAGAAATTCCCCGTTACCACGCTGCTGCGGGCCATTGGTTACGGCTCGGACAAGGACATTCTCGACATTTTCGAGCTGTCCGAAGAAGTGGCCGCCACTCCCAACACCCTCAAAAACATTGTGGGCCGCAAGTTGGCCGCCCGGGTGCTGCGCACTTGGACTGAGGACTTTGTTGACGAGGATACCGGTGAGGTAGTTTCCATCGACCGCAACGAAGTACTGCTGGAGCGCGATCACGTACTGGAAGAAGGTGACATCGCTACGATCCTGTCCTCTGGTTCCAAATCGGTGATCATGCACCGGGAGGACATCAATATTTTAGATTACGCCATTGTTTATAATACCCTCCAGAAGGACAACTCCAACTCGGAGAAGGAAGCAGTAGAACAGATCTACCGCCAATTGCGCAACACTGAGGCCCCCGATGAGCAAACTGCCCGTGAGATCATCCAAAGCCTTTTCTTTAGTGACAAACGCTATGACCTGGGTGAAGTGGGCCGCTATCGGATCAACCGCAAGCTGGGCACTACCACCTCGATGGAAACCCGGGTATTGACCAAGGGCGACATCATTGAAATCATCAAGTTCTTGATCACGCTCATCAACTCCCGAGCGGTGGTAGATGATATTGACCACTTGAGTAACCGTCGGGTGCGCACCGTGGGCGAACAACTCTACAGCCAATTTGGCGTGGGCTTGGCCCGGATGGCCCGTACCATCAAAGAACGCATGAACGTGCGCGATAATGAAGACTTCAAGCCCGTTGATTTGATCAATGCCCGGACGCTGTCCTCGGTGATCAACTCATTCTTTGGCACCAACCAGTTGTCACAGTTCATGGATCAAACCAACCCCTTGGCCGAGGTGACCCACAAGCGTCGTATGTCTGCGCTTGGGCCGGGTGGCTTGAGCCGCGAACGGGCTGGTTTTGAAGTACGCGACGTCCATTACACCCACTATGGCCGGTTGTGCACTATTGAGACCCCAGAAGGCCCCAACATTGGTCTGATCTCCTCCCTTTGTGTTCACGCCAAAGTGAACGGCATGGGCTTCATCGAGACCCCCTACCGCAAAGTGGCCGATGCCAAGGTGAATTTGAACAATAACGAGATTGTCTATTTGACTGCTGAAGAAGAAGACACTTTCAACATCGCCCAAGCCAGTGCCAGGATCAGCGTCGAGGGCAATTTCTTGGTGGACAAGGTAAAGGCCCGTTTTGAAGGGGACTTCCCGCTGGTAACTCCGGCCGAAGTGTCATTCATGGATGTGGCCCCGAACCAGATCGTTTCGGTGGCGGCTTCGCTGATTCCCTTTTTGGAGCATGATGACGCCAACCGGGCCCTCATGGGTTCCAACATGCAGCGCCAAGCGGTGCCGCTGTTGCGCCCCCAAGCCCCCATTGTCGGCACTGGATTGGAAGGCCGCTTGGCCATCGATTCCCGGGCGCTCATTTTGGCCGAGGGCGAGGGAGAAGTCCACTACGTCGATGCCAATGAGATCACTATCAAGTATGACTTGACCGATGATCAAAAATTAATCAGTTTCAATGGTGAATACAGCACCTACAAACTGACCAAGTTCCGCCGCACCAACCAAGATACCTGCATCAACCTCAAGCCAATGGTCGGCCGGGGCCAACGGGTAGAACTCGGTGATGTGCTGTGCGAGGGCTATGCTACTCAGGGCGGCGAACTGGCCCTGGGCCGGAACATGAAAGTTGCTTTCATGCCTTGGCAAGGCTATAACTTTGAAGATGCGATCGTTATCTCGGAGAAAGTGGTGCGGGAGGATATTTTCACCTCTATCCACATTGAAGAATTTGAACTTGAAGTGCGCGACACCAAGCGCGGCGAAGAAGAACTGACATCAGAAATTCCCAACGTAAGCGAGGATGCCGTCCGCAACCTTGACGAAAACGGAATTATCCGGGTGGGTGCCGACGTGAAGGAAGGCGACATTCTAATTGGCAAAATCACCCCCAAGGGCGAAACTGACCCTACTCCCGAAGAGAAACTGCTGCGGGCCATCTTTGGTGACAAGGCCGGCGATGTGAAAGACGCATCCATGAAGGCACCTCCCTCTCTGCGTGGGGTCGTGATCGAGACCAAGCTGTTTTCCCGCCCCAAAAAGGACAAGGAACTCCGCGTCCGGATGAAACGGGAAGTTGAACAACTCAAGGCCCGCTACGGCAGGGCGTTGGCGCGCTTGCGCGAGGCCATGATCGGCCGGATGACCACCTTGCTGGAAGCCAAAAACAGCCGGGGCATCAACCACAAGTTTGGTGATGAGATCATTGGCAAAGGGGTTAAGTTCGCCTACAAGGTGATTGAGAACAACCTGTTCCCCGCCAAAAACTCTTATCGCGACGAGAGCAACTATAACGTGCCCGAAGAAGTAAACCTGATTTCGGACATTAACCTCGATAACTGGACCGACGACGACCACATCAACAGTTTGATCCAGAAGTTGGTCAAAAACTACAACGTAAAACGCAACGAGTTGACCGGTAAGTTCAAACGCGAGCGGTTTACCTTGGAAGTGGGTGACGAACTGCCCACGGGCATAGTTCAGTTGGCCAAAGTGTACATTGCCAAGAAGCGCAAGTTGAAAGTAGGCGATAAAATGGCCGGCCGTCACGGCAACAAGGGCGTTGTGGCCCGGATTGTGCGCGATGAGGACATGCCTTTCTTGGCCGATGGCAAGCCAGTTGACATTGTGCTAAACCCGTTGGGTGTGCCCTCGCGGATGAACTTGGGCCAGATCTATGAAACCGTTTTGGGCTGGGCTGGGGAAAAATTGCACCGCAAGTACGCCACTCCAATTTTTGACGGGGCGACTGAAGAAGAAGTAGCCAAGGAACTGGCATTGGCCAAGTTGCCCGAATGGGGCCGCACCGAACTTTATGACGGCTTGACTGGCGAGAAGTTTGAGCAGCGCGTTACCGTGGGGATCATCTACATCTTGAAATTGGGCCACTTGGTGGACGATAAGATGCACGCCCGGTCGATTGGCCCCTATTCGCTCATTACCCAGCAACCATTGGGCGGTAAAGCTCAGTTTGGTGGCCAGCGTTTTGGCGAGATGGAGGTATGGGCCTTGGAAGCTTTTGGCGCCTCTAACATTTTACAAGAAATCCTGACCGTGAAGTCGGATGACGTAGTGGGCCGGGCCAAAGCGTACGAGTGTATTGTCAAGGGTGAAAATATGCCCAAGCCCAATATCCCCGAATCGTTCAATGTATTGATCCATGAGCTCCGTGGGTTGGCATTGGAAATTACGCTGGAAGAATAACAAATTCATAGTCAAAAAAACCACCCAACAATGGTTGTTGGGTGGTTTTTTTATGCGCATTAAGCCCAAACAAAAGAAACGGCGCATCGGCAATGCCCACTCCCCTACCCTTTCCCCCGGTTCACCGCATACACGCCCGCAAGGATGAACACCATACCGAACAAGTGGAGTAAAGTAAGTTTTTCGCCATCGATAAACCCCCACAACAGGGCAAAAACCGGGATGATGTAGGTGACGGCACTGGCAAACACCGGCGAAGTGATTTTGACCAATTTATTGAACAGCAACAGACCAAGGGCAGTACTGAACACGCCCAGCAGGGTAAGGTAGCCAAATGCGCGCCAGCTTTCGGGGGAAGCTGGGACCCGCTGCACAAAGTCGGTCGATAACAGATAGACCAAGGCCATTGGCCCAGCGATGAGCATGGCCGAGGCCGAGATGGTAAGTGATTTTAACCCACCCAAGTATTTGCCGATCGTATTGACGCTGATGCCATACAACACCGTGGCCAACAATATCAACAGGGCATAAGCATTGAAAGAACCGATTTCGCCACCAGTTTTCACAAAGCTGAGCCCTACCGCACCCGAGAAGCCCAGCACCAGCCCAATCACTTGCCACCGTCTAACGAGTTGGCCAAAAAATAAAATACTGATCAAAAAAGTAAAAATGGGAGTTAATGTGTTCAAAATGCCCGCCACTGAACTTTCGATCCGGGTTTGGGCATTGGTAAACAAGAAAGCTGGGATCAGATTGCCCAAAATGCCCGCTACCATGATGTACTTCCATTTGTGAGCGGGGACCTCACGAAAATTTTGGATGGCCCAGGGCAAGAAAATAAAAAAAGCGACCACGATACGGTAGGCGCCCACTTGCCCGGGCGAAAATACAGTCAACCCCTTTTTCATCAAAATGAACGAAGTTCCCCAAATTAAGGCCAGGAGCAAAAGCAGCCCCCAAGCCAATTTCTCATCTTTTTGGTTAGTCATGGGTTAGATGGCTTTGATCAGCAAAAAAATCGCTGCACCAAAACCCTACATTAAGATTTAGAATATTTAACTATTTTATTATTAATAATTGCGGATAAAATCACCAAACTAGTAGTGCTTGCGCAAGAGCACTCAGCGGTCGAGCAATGGAATGCGAAAACCGGGCTTTAGCCTAATGCCCACAAAAACCCGGAGAAAACTATACGTGTAATCCCAATAAGTGTACTTGTCCTGAAACAGGTTTTCGCTAAAGTAATAGCTGGTGAAGGAAAGGCCGCCGTAATGTTTTTTGCCGTTGAAACCCAGTACGATCCGGGCCGCAGTCACTTTTTTATCTTTTTCCGCACCTTTTTGAGTGATAAATGACAACTGGCGGCTCTTTTTATTCGCTTTAGCCAATCATCCATTACAACTTAACCACTTACTTTTCCAAAAATTAGGTTTATCTTTAAGGAAAAAACAATATGGCCAAATCCAAAAAGCACATCGATCCCCAAGAGGAAAAAGCCAAGGTACACCCTGAACTAGAAGGCTTTGAGATCAAAATCAACTCTTTCGGGGAGATTACCAGTAGCTTGACCATTGATACCATCAACGATTTTCTGAACAAGAACGTGGTGGACAAAAAACTCAAGGAAGACAAAACTACCAAAGGACCGCCACCCAAAAGTTGAGCCTAGGCCGTCCGATGGTCGATCTGGTTAAACCACTTCGGGCAATCTTTGCCGGACCGATTCATAAAGGATCAAAGCGGCCGCCACGGATACGTTGAGGGAGGAGATTTTGCCCTGCAAAGGTATTTTGGCCCGGCGATCGCATAGTTCCAGCAGTTCGGGGGCTATCCCGTCCTCCTCCGACCCAACGATGATCAGCATGGGCTGGTCAAAATCCACTTCGTAGATGGTACGGGACGATTTTTCGGTACACCCCACTATTTGCAAACCGTGGTTGCGCAGGTAGCGGGCGGTACTGACCAAGTTGTGCTCGCGGCAGATCGGCAGGTGGCCCAGTGCCCCGGCCGAAGTCTTGAACGCATCGCCACTGAGGCGCGCCGCGCCCCGGTCGGGGATGATGATGGCATCTATCCCTGCACACTCCGCCGTGCGGACGATGGCGCCAAAGTTGCGCACATCCGTGACCCGATCCAGCATCAGCACGAAGGGGTTGCGCCCATCGTTGAAGGCGGAGGAGATGACGTTATCCAGTGAGGCATACTGCACCGCCGTAATGAACCCGACTACGCCTTGGTGTTGTTTACGGGTAATGCGGTTGAGCTTTTCCTCGGGTACGCGGCCCACGGGGATGTGGCGCTCGCGGCACGCCCGCACAATGTCGGCCACTAGTGGGTTTTCCAGTTCCTTTTGGACCAGAACCCGCTCAATTTCTTGACCAGAGGCCAACATTTCTTGAACGGGCCGGATCCCGAAAATCATATCTTTGCCCTCGGCGGGGCGGGCTTGCTTTTTGGGAAACATCGAAGGTAAATAAGGGGGCAAAAGTACAATAAAAGCCCCATAGTCAGGCCATTTTCGCCTAAAGACCAGCTATTCAACTGGTAAATTCATGCGCAAACTGGCCAGTTTGACCGCAATTTTTTTGAAAACCGGGTTGTCCGATCGGATTTCCCGGTCGCCCATGATAGCATCATTGCCGGGCTGGGTATAAGCGCTGTTTTCGTCCAATGGGGCAAAATACCCGCCGAAACAGGGCAATTCTTTAGCCAGTTGACCCTCTGCGAACCCAACAAAAGTGCCGCCATAGTCCCAGCCGAAGCCATAAAATTTAAAGGGCTTGCCATTGATCTGCTCCAACTCGGCCAGCGTCATGCCCACCCTGATCCCGTTGGCATAGCGATAGGGCGATCCGGGGTGGTGGGCATCGATCGCGCTCATTTTTTGGTAGGGTGGGTTGAGATCGGCCCAGATCACCACGATTTCCTTGGGGGTATCCTGCCAGATCACGGTCTGCATCCCCTCGGGACTGCCCTCTAGAAACAAGGTGTCCAGCGCCACTTGGTCCTCGCCAAACCGTTGGACAATGGTTTCATGGCTATCCCCCACCTTGATTGGGCCAAACCGTTCACAAGGAACGATCAGTGTCTCCTCAGCGGGAGCAGTGGGTGAAGCAGCAATTGCCGGAATTTTGAGGGAATCCCCTTCGGTCGCTTGTTGGGGCTGGCCAGCACTGCCACAAGCGGCCAGAAAAACCAACAGCAGGGCAATCTTGGTATTTTTCATAGGGACGGCGATATTAATTTTGTGCATTTCAAAAAATAATTTTGGGATTGACAATCAATCGTTTATACATTTGCCTGCCCAACTGGTCAAGCGGTTTGGGCCATTTTACCGCAAAAAGGCGCTCATTTTATAACTCATTGGTTCTAAATGGGTTATAAAAAAGTAAAAAATACTTAATTCGTTGATTTACAAATAATTGCCCAGCTATTAACCCGTTTTAACAATTTCTAAAAACTTGTATGGACAAGCCAAACCCTAGCCCCATACTTTCGTGTCAATGTTTGTATTTGCAAAAAACCACTAAATTTATCTCATTGACAAATGGATCTGTTTGACCCTATCCTTACCTCAGCCGGCTTGATCAGCTTGCTTACATTGACTGCCCTCGAAATTGTGCTGGGCATCGACAACGTGATATTTATCTCCATTGTGGCATCGCGGTTGCCGGCCAGCCAACAAAACAACGCCCGGTATTTTGGCCTAGCGGCAGCATTGGTGGTCCGGCTGCTGTTACTGCTGTTGATCAAGTGGATTATCGGGCTGGATCAGGCTTTGTTCACACTTCCCGTTGAGATTGAAGGCAAGGAACTGGGTATCAGCGGCAAGGATATCATCTTGATGATCGGGGGGTTGTTCTTGATCGCCAAGAGCACCTCGGAGATCCACGCCAAAATGGAACATGCCGGCGGCGAAGAGAATGCCGGGGCCAAGGCTGCCCAGAGTTTTGCCATAGTGCTGCTTCAGATTGTGTTTATCGACATTGTATTCTCGTTTGACTCCATTCTGACTGCCATTGGCTTGGTAAAAGAAATTGTTATCATGGCCATTGCGGTCATTATTTCCATTGGGGTGATGGTGTTTTTTGTCAACCAAATTTCCACTTACGTAGAAAACCACCCTACGGTGAAAATGCTGGCCCTGTCGTTCCTGATCATGATCGGGCTCTTGTTGGTGGCCGAAGGCTTGCATTTCCACTTCCCCAAAGGTTATGTTTATTTTGCAATGGTCTCTTAGTTCTTGGTCGAGCTGCTCAACATCCGCTTCCGCAAAAAGAGCGGGGCCCAGTTCTAACTTTGCCCAATGACCCAGCGATAGAAATGCCATTTCGTCCCGGAATGGCGTTTCTGATCACAAAAAGCCACAATTCCCCAAAATCTCTCTTAATTTTGCGGGCTACCCAGAACTTAATCCCCCGCTTGGCGGGTTTGCCCAACATGGAAACTACAAGACAAAGGAGAGTCGCCAAGCTTATCCAAAAGGAATTGAGCGAGATTTTTCAGCGCGAGGCCCGTGAATTAACGGGCAATTACTTGATCACGATCACGCTGGTGCGGGTCAGCCCTGATTTGGGCATCGCCAAGACTTATCTGAGCTTTCTGCCCGACAAGAACAAGGAGCAACAGTTGGAACTAATCCAAGAAAACGCCAAGAACATCCGGCAGGCCCTCGGGGTGCGGCTCCGCCAAACCGTTCGAATCATTCCCGGTTTACAGTTTTACATTGATGATACTGAGGAAGAAGCTGCCAAAATCAACCAACTGTTGTCCAGTATTGTCATTCCGCCTGCCCCGGCAGAAAATTAGCAGTTTGGTGCGGGTCTATAATGGGCCCTAAATTTTCGTTATGCTCACGTTTCTGCGGATCAATGACCCCTTTCGGCTTGTATTTATGGGCCTGTTTCTGTTTGCCATCCGGGGTGCGTTCTGGTGGTGGGAAGTGCCCATCACCGTGCCGGAAGTGGGGCATGTGGCCATTGGCGAAAAATTGTCGCAGGGGGCGTTCATGTATGCAGGTGTATGGGACAGCACACCGCCCGTGGCCGCTGGCGCTTACTGGCTGCTAGTGGCATTGTTTGGCAAATCGGTATTCCCTTTTCAACTAACGGCGGTCTTGCTCATCGTTTTTCAAGCGGGCCTGTGGAACCTGATCCTGTTGCGATACACCCTTTACAACGAAAAAAACTATGTGCCCGCGTTCTTGTACGCGGCGTTCATGTGCGCCTCTTTCGACCTGTCCGCACTGTCTCCTACTCTACTGGCCACTACGTTCCTACTGTTGGCCGCCGATCGCTTGTTTTTGCTCCGCGACAGGCCCTCGGACAGCAACCTTTTCCTCTTGGGGGTATACACGGGGCTGGCCTTCCTGAGCGATTTGGCCACCATTTCTTTTTTGTTTTTTATCATTTTCGGCGCGGCCAATATGCGGACCATCGGCCTGCGACAGTTTTTCTTGATCTTGTATGGTTTCGGTTTTGTGGTTTCCCTGTTTGCGGGTTACTACTTTTGGTTTGGCCATTTCGATGACTTCGTGCAAAACTGCCTGTTTACCCTCATTAGGTTTGCCCCCACCCGGCTCCTCGATCTTTCCGTCTTCGGCCTGTTGATCGGCCCTTCACTTTTATTGCTGGTGATCGCAATCATTCGCACCTTCACCGAACGGGGATTCGTCAATTTTCAGGTCAGTTGTCAAACGCTGCTGCTGCTCTGGAGCGTTTGTGCGCTGATGGCCCTGCCGTTGAGCCATTCACTTTCCACCCAGAATTTAGTCTTGTTTGCCCCTCCCTTCAGCTTTTTTGCCACCCATTTTTTCCTTGGCCTCAAAAAGAAACCAGTGGCCGAGCTGTTTTTTACCCTCTACCTCACGCTCACCATCGGAGTTTCGTTTGCCAGCCTATACCTGCCCCAGCAATCAAGGCACTTTGATTTTGCCAAATTGAACGCCAAGATTGGCCACCCGGAACTGCTGGGCAAAAAGGTTTTGGTCTTGGGCGACAACAACCGCTACTATTTTCAAAACACGTTGGCCACTCCCTATTATGATTGGCAACTGGCCCAGCGTCATTTCAGCCATTTGGACTACTACACCGTGGTAGTGGACATTTATCACAACTTTGGTCAAGATCCTCCCCAGGTGATTGTGGACGAAGCCAACTTTGCCAAACACTTGTTCCGCCAAATGCCGCTGCTCGGCCAACAATATGAAGCCGATCCGCACCACGCCAATTGGTACCGGCAAAAAGGGGTTGAAAAATAAATCTGGCCCGTCCTGAAAATGATCTCAATCTTATTATAATTTTGCCTTAATAATAAAGTGTTGTTTTGACACTTGTCTTAGTGGGGCTCCACTACTTCAACCCAACCAATGGCAATGGCCGAAAGCGAAAAATATACCGAGGCACAGAAAAACGAAACGTTCAATAAGGAATTTGTGCCTTATTTGGACTCGGCGTATAATTTCGCCTACAAACTGACCTTGGACGAAGACGAGGCCAAAGACTTGGTGCAGGACACCTACATGAAGGCTTTCCGTTTCATAAATTCATTTGAGCGGGGAACTAATGCCAAAGCATGGCTGTTTAAAATATTGAAAAACAGTTTCATCAACGAGTTTCGGCGACGGCAGAAACAACCAGCGACCGTTGATTATCAAGAGGTTGAACAAGTGTACAACTCGGACGATGTGGACGAGGACTATACAGTTGACCTACGATCAGAATCGGTACAAGATATGATCGGTGATGAGGTAACCAATGCCATCAATGCCCTGCCCATTGATTTCCGCACGGTTATCATCCTTTGCGACTTAGAAGATTTCACTTACGAAGAAATGGCTAAAATTTTGGATATCCCCATTGGCACGGTTCGCTCGCGTTTGCACCGTGCCCGATCTATCCTCAAAATCAGCCTTCAGCATTACGCCCAAAAAATGGGGTACGCAAAATAATAACCTCACTCTAATTTTTGTTACCCAAGTTAACCCTTGCCACCATGGATGTGAATACCGATTTAACCGACCGCCAATTGTTCAAAAGGGTGCTTCCCTCCTACCTGGACGGCGAAGCCACCGAACACGAAAAGGCTTTTGTCGCCAGACAAATCAACCAGTGCAAGTTTTGCCAGAGTATTTATGAAAGTGAAAAATGTGTACAAGATATTATCCGTAAAAGTTTGGCCAAACAACGGATAGCCCCCCCGGCCGACCTTCTCTTCGCCATCCAACAGCGCCTCCACCAACCCTACCCTCTCCCAGTTTAACCACCGTCCCTGAAGGCTTTGTCCATGTTATTGACAAAACTCATTATTTTTTCCGCTCCCTCTGGCGCGGGCAAGACCACCGTTGTCAAACACCTGTTGGCCAAGTACCCTGATCTGGCTTTTTCGGTATCGGCCACTACCCGCCAGCGCCGAGCCCATGAAACGGAGGGGAAGGACTATTACTACCTTTCCCTAACCGAGTTCGAGCAAAAAATTGCGGCGGGCGAATTTCTGGAATTTGAGCAAGTATATGGCGGCATTTACTACGGCACCCTCAAATCGGAGGTGCGGCGCATCCGCCAAGCTGGCAAGCATGTCATTTTTGATGTGGATGTAGAGGGCGGCCTGCACATCAAAGAGCAATATGGCGCCGAAGCGTTGGCCATTTTCGTGAAGGTAAGTTCGTTGGACACCCTGGCCCAGCGGCTCAATTTCCGAAATACCGATCCAGAAGCCCAAAAAGCGGAGCGGCTGGCCAAGGCGATCACCGAAATCGGTTACGAGGATCGCTTTGATATAGTGCTGCTCAACGACTACCTGCCCGAGACATTGCAAAAGGCCGATGCCATCTATGAAGCCTTTGCCTACCAACTGCAATGAAAATCGGTTTGTTCTTTGGCTCATTTAATCCCATCCACGTGGGGCACTTGATCATTGGCAATACTGTGGCCGAAAGCACCGAATATAGCCAAGTATGGTTTGTGGTATCCCCCCAAAACCCATTCAAGAAAAACAATACCCTACTGCACGAGTTTGACCGGCTCAACATGGTGCGCTTGGCCATTGCCGACAATCCCAACTTGAACGTGACCGATATTGAGTTTCGGATGCCCCGGCCCAGCTACACCATCGATACGCTCACGTACATGCAGGACCGGTACAAGATGCACCAGTTTCGGCTCATCATTGGGGAGGATAACTTGGAAGGGTTTGCCAAGTGGAAAAACTATGCCCAGATTTTGGATTATTACGGGCTGTTGGTCTATCCCCGGTATGGTTCCAAGGCTAGTGAGCTGCTCCAACACCCCAACGTGCAGATAGTGCAAGCCCCGCTGATCGATATTTCGGCCACGTTCATCCGCGACAGCATCCACAACCACCGATCGGTCAAGTACTTGGTCCACGAAGATGTGGAAAATATGATCAAGCTCAAAAAATTTTATTTGTAGGCCAAACGGGGCCTCCGCACCAAAGTGCGACCAAGCGGACAGGCAGACTAATGAACAATTGATGGCCCAGGGCACAGCAAGTACCTAAGCCCACGATCTCCCCAATTTTAACCACAAACCGAGAAAAATGGTCAATTAGGCCGATAAAAATTGGTAAAACTCACCATTAAGCCGGGAAAAGCACAGCTGAGGGCCCTGTTCATGTCCGCGACTGTGGCCTATTCCCCATAAAGCAGTATTTTTCCAGCCAAATTTAAAACATTATGAAGAAACTAATTCTACTCCGATCGCGCTGGCTCAAAATGATTGTCCCGGTGGCAATGCTGTTTTGCTTGACAACAGCCCCAGCTGCAAACGCACAAGTGCCGATGTACAAACTGACCGGTACGGTCACTGATGCAGTAAATGGTGACCCACTCATTGGGGCCAGCATCCAGATCAAGGGAACCACCAGTGGCACCATCACCGATGTGCAGGGCAAGTATGTGCTCTCGGTGAGCCTCAAACCGGGCGAATATGTGTTGGCCATCAGCTTTGTGGGTTATGCCCGCACCGAGCAGAAGCTGACCTTGGGCAGCCAAGCCGAGGTGATCCAAGATCTAAAACTCCAAGAAGATTATATCGGCTTGGACGAAGTGGTGGTAACGGGCACTTCCATTGCCACCAGCAAAAAACAGCTCGGCAATTCGCTCCACACTGTTTCCTCCAAGCAGTTGCAGTCCACCGGCACGCCCAGCCTGACGGCAGCCTTGCAGGGCAAAATCGCGGGGGCGCAGATCACCCAGAATTCGGGCGATCCTGCGGGCGGGATTTCGGTGCGCTTGCGAGGGGTCAGTTCCATCAACTCTTCTTCCGAACCGCTCTACATTATTGACGGGGTGATCGTCAACAACAATACCAATAACGTGAGCAACCTCTCGGTTGGCATTGGGGGCAACAGCGATTTTCAGCCCGGCCAGAACCGCTTGGTCGATATCAACCCCAACGA
>Ga0105045_10000725_pt1 | contig 25249 bp, 22 predicted proteins | sample MAT02_FD_78089 | JGI IMG/M metagenome (GOLD analysis project Ga0105045, IMG submission 78089) | Freshwater microbial communities from Lake Fryxell liftoff mats and glacier meltwater in Antarctica - MAT-02 (megahit assembly) | ecosystem: Environmental > Aquatic > Freshwater > Ice > Liftoff... | reverse complement strand
TGCGCAGCACCGCGAGCACGCCTGCGTCCCGCAGCGCGATGAACCGCGGGGCCACCGTGGTGCCGGATGTTCGCAGCAGGAACGCGATCCCCTCGGTGCGTGCCGCCGCATCACGCGTCTTAAAGGGGCCATGTGGCGCGCTGCCGTCAGACATCGGCACGACGACCTGCGGGTGCGATGTGGCCATCGCCACGCCGAGACGTGCGTCGAGTGGGTCGAGGAGCGCGGCCGGGTCTTCGCGCTCCGGTACCGGGACGAGCGTGACGCCGCTCGCGAGAGTCGCACGCACGAGCGTCGCGAAGGCGACGCCGTTGGGAAGCGCCGCGAGAACGCGATCGCCCACACCGATCCCAGAGCGTTCGAGTGCACGACACCATGACTGCGCGCCTGCGTGCAGGGCTGACGCCTCATGTGTCGTGCCGTCAGCGAGCAGCGAGGCCGATCCACACGTCTCGAACAGCGCGACCAGTGACGAGCCTTCGGATTTCATCGTGGTGCGTGCGACGTCATGACCGGAACGTAGCGCCGATCGCATGCCCGTCGTAAGCGCTGCGGGCGTCCCTCAGGCGCGTCATTTCGACCAGAACTCGCGCAGCGAATCCGGAGCACGAGGCTCCGTCGTGTCCTGCAGACCTCCCAGCCAGGCAGCATGGCCAAGCACCTGCGGCGGAGTCCATCCCGCTGCACGCAGTTCGCGGATGCCGGCATCACCGTTGGACTTGCTCAGCTTCGTGCCGTCCGGATGTGACACCAGCGGATGATGCAGGTACAGCGGCGGCACGGCGCGGCCCAGCCGGGCGGCAAGCATGATCTGGCGCCCTGTCGATGCCAGCAGGTCGTCGCCGCGAATCACGACATCGACGCCGTGGCGGATGTCGTCGACGACGACGGCGAACTGGTAGGTCGGTTGCCCACGCCGGTCGCGCAGGAGCAGATCGCCACACTGGAGCGCCGGAGCCTGCGTTTGCAGGCCGCGTCGCAGATCGTCGCACTGCGTGTTCTCCTCGTGCAGCAGCAGCCGGCGCGCGGGCGTCTCGTCGAGCGGCACGGCAGCGGTGCGACACGTTCCCGGATACCGGAGCTCGTCGCCGCCGGGTCCATGCGCGGCGATCTCACGCCGCGAGCAGCGACATGCGTAGACGGTGGCGGAGCTCGCAAGCTTCGCCAGCGCGGCCTCGTAGACGAGCGGCTCGTCACTCTGGTGAATCGGTGTGGGCAGCCCGCAGGCCGCGTTGTCTGCATGCAACCCGAGCCAGGCCAGATCGGCAAGGATCGACTCGGCGTACACCAGCCTCGCGCGTTGCGCGTCGTGATCCTCGATGCGCAGGATCACCGCACCGCCGAACGCCCGTGCGATGCTCCAGACGTACACCGCGTTCACGGCGTGTCCGAGGTGGAGGTGGCCGGTCGGTGCCGGCGCGAAACGGGTCCGCCAGCTGGGTGGCAGCCGTGCCTCCAGTCGCGCCCGGAGCGCCGCGCGATCAGCTTGCGTCTTGGCGGCAGTCACAGTGCGCGAATCTGCGCTCGTGCGGAATCCGCCACAATGGTCACCCGCGTGCACATGGCCTACGACAAGGCGTATTTCGACAAGTGGTACCGCAGCCGTCAGCATCGCGTCCGCACACCGGCGCAGATCCGTCGCATCGTGGCGTTCACGGTCGCTGCCGCCGAGTACGTGCTCGATCGGCCGATACGCACGGTGCTCGACGTTGGTGCGGGCGAGGGGCACTGGCAGCCGATTCTGAAGGCGTTACGCCCGAAGCTGACATATGTCGGTGTCGAGCCGAGCACCTACGCCGTGACGCGGTTTGGCAAGCGACGAGGGCTCGTGCCTGGTTCGGTGGAACGTCTGGGCGACCTGCAGCTGCATGCGCGATACCCGGAGGGATTCGACCTCGTGGTGTGCTGCGGGGTCCTGAACTACGTCCCCACGCGGCTGCTCGGTTCGGCCTTGGAGCAGCTGCAGGTGCACACCGGCGGCCTCGCCTGGCTGGAGCTGTTCACGAAGTACGACGAGATCGAGGGCGACATTACGGCGTTGAAGCCGCGGCCACCGGAGTGGTACCGGCTGCGCTTCAGCGAGGCAGGGTTGATTCCATGCGGTCTGCACCTGTATGCCCCGCGTGATCTGGCTGCCGGGCTCACGGCGCTCGAGACAGGCCGTATCGACTGATGACGGAGTTTCTCTACCTCGCTGGCCACCCGTCGTGTTCGCGCGACTCACTCCACGTTGCGCTGATCCGTCCGACCGTCGGGGTGGCGCCGACGGTGGGCAGTCGCTGAACGGAGTGGGACATACTCCGCGCACCTTCACCGGCACTGCTCGCTGCCATGCGGTCGCCGCAGCCAGCAACGACACGTTGGTGCAGCCTTGTGGTCCCATCGTGCCGCCGGGTTCAAAGCGGGTGCGTCAGACGGTCGACCGGGCTATCAGGGCACGTTCGTTTCTTCTCAGACAGGTACCGACTGCGTACACGACTGGCTCAACGGTGGTGTCTGCTTATAGTATGTCAGTCGTCCCGTCAGCGTTTGCGGCCGTCGAGGCGTCGGAGCCGATCGCTGCAGGTGTTGGCAGGTCGTCGCTGACCCAATGTGTGGCCTGTGACGGGTGCGAGGTCTTGTAGGTAAAGTCGTAGACATAAGAATTGTCGCAGGATAAGATCTGCCGGTCGGTGTCCGGCGTGTCGCCTGTGAGCCCGCGCCGGATGAGTGTGCTTTTCTTCGCCGGCCTTCCGTTTCCTGATCAGCACCGTGTTCGCGTCAAAGCGAGCGCATGGGTGGATTCAGTCCATGGCAGCGCGTACGGATCGTGATGAGCACGCTGGATACGTGGGAGCCGACAGGCTGGCGTGGCGTGGCCCGCACGAATGGCATGCGAGTGAACGAGTCTGGAGCACGACGAACAGTCATCTCGACGTCTGGATCGAGTTGCTGCATGCGCTGGGACTGGAGCCGGCTGCGGTGCTGACGCCCACGCTGTGTGCCGATTTCAACGGCGACCAGTGGACGTGCACCAGCCTCTGTCGGGCTGACCTCTGGGCCTGCTACGGAATCAGCGTCGAGGACCTGATCGTCTGGCGACCGCTGTTGGCGCACCTGGTCGAGCAGCTGGATCGTGGCAATGCCGTGCTGGTCGAGGTCGATGCATTCCACCTGCCGGACATGATCGGCAGCAGCTTCCAGCGTGAGCACGCAAAGACACTGATCGCCGTCACAGGCTACGATCGACATGCGCATCAGATGCGGTACCTGCATGGCGCGGTCGGAGCCGAGGTGGGCGGAGAAGACCTGGATGCGCTCATGACGGCGGGAATCGGCGGCGCGCAGCTTCCGCCACATGCACAGATCGTCAAGCTCGATCGCATGGCGCAGCGCACGGCGCCTGAGCGAGCTCAAATCGGGATCGCGCTGGCACGCTTCCATGGCACGCGCCTGCCGTCGAACAATCCGGTCCGCGCATTTGGAGAGGCATTGCGCGCACATGGCGCATGGCTCGCCGGCGGCGACGCCGAGCACTATCAGCGGTGGGCATTTGCCACGTTGCACCAGTGCGGCTCATCGTTCGAGCTTGGCGCGGACGTCAGTGCCTGGCTGGCCCTGAACGGTGAGCCGGTCGCCGACGCCGAGCAGCACCTTCGCCTGCTCGCAAAATCGGCGCGTGCGCTGCATCAGCGTCTCGTGCGCGTCTCGCAGTCGGGCCGCATGCCCGATGTGTCGCTCACGGTCGATGAGATGGCGCGTTCATGGGACGACGCCATGGCAATCCTCAAGCCGCGCTACGCGAACTGATCACGCGACGGTGCCCAGCGCTTCCTCGAGACAGCGGCGGACGATCTCGAGGCATCGTTGAAGGCCGACCTCGGTGTGATCGCCCATGTGCCCGATTCTGATCGTCTTCTCTCGCAGCGGACCGTAGCCAGCGCCGATCACGAAGCCCCGCGTTGCCACGGCAGCGGCAACGGCACTTCCATGTATCGTTGCGGGCAGCGTCACGCATGTCACGGTCGGCGAGCGCCCTGACTCCGGCGCCAAGACACCGAAATCCGGGTGCAGCTCGCTGCCCAGCTGCGTGGCCCACGCAATAGTGATCGCCTGCATGCGCAGGTGCCGCTCCCAGCGGGCCTCGATCCCTTCCAGTGCGATCGCCTCGACTTGCGCGGCGAGCGCATAGAACAGCGAGATGGCCGGCGTGTTCGGCGTCTGGTTCTTGACCGCATACTTCTCGAACTCGACGAGGTCGAAGTACGTCCCGCGGTCGATGTTGCCGGCCGCCGCCTCGATGAACCGTTCGCTCGCGACGCCGAGCGCCAGCCCAGGGGGCAGGGCCAGTGCCTTCTGCGACCCGGTGAAAGCGAAATCGAGATGCCAGGCATCGGTCTCGAGTCGCGCGCCGCCCAAGCCAGTCACACTGTCCACGAGGATCACGGCGTCGTGCTCGTGCACCGAGCGCGCGATACCCTCGATGTCGTTCATTGCACCTGTCGACGTCTCGGAATGCGTGAGCGTGACGACGCGTGCGCCGGATGACTCCAGGAGCGCTGCGACCTGTGCCGGCGTGTGGTGCATGCCCAGCGGCACATCGTCGCGGACGACCGCGCGACCGCAGCTCAGTGCGACCTGCGCGAACCGTTCCGAGAACGCGCCGTTCACGAGCGACAGCACTGGTCCGCTGGGTGCACACCGGATCGCACCTTCCATCAGGCCCGTGGCTGACGCCGACGCGATGTAGACGGGTCGCGTGGTGCGGAAGATCGGCCGAAGGCCCGCGTCACATCGCGCATAGATTTTCTCGAACGCGGCGCTTCGGTGCGGGAGCATCGGTCGTGCCATCTGCTGCAGGATTTCCGGTCGGACTTCCGTGGGACCGGGCAGGAAGAAGCTGCCGTGATCGAGCATCAGGTGCCGAGAACGAGGGGGGTGAGCAGCGCAAAGCTCTGCACTTCGTCAGCCGCAGCGGCGACGACATTCGGACGACGTGCGACACCGGTGAACGCCAGGAACCGATCGACATGCGGCACCAACTCTGCGTCCGTCGCACCGTCGCCGACGGCGAGGATCGGACGCGGCAGGTTCAGGCTGCCGACGACGATCGGCTTGCCGCCGGCGCGGGCGAGCGATGACTCGGCCTTCACCGCGACGGCGATGTCTGTCGCGTCATACTCCACATCCACCGCATGCACGTCGGTCGCAGGAATACCGAGCCACGATCCGAGCGGGAGGAGGGCGTCGCGCAGCCCTCCACTCACGAGCACCACGCGCACACCCGCCTCACGCCAGACCGACACGGCCTCGCGCACGCCCGGCAGCGCAGTCGTGATGTACGCCAACGCCAGCGCCGCGATCTCGGCACGCGTCGGCTTGATGAGCGCGAGCCGCCGGCCGTAGACCGCATCGAGTGGGATGCGTGCCTCCATGGCATCGGCGGTGAGGGCCATCACCGATTCGGCGATGTCTGGCGAGCGTCGAGCCGCAAGCCAATCGATGCCTTCGAGCGAGCTCACGGTGGAGTCCACGTCGAGGACGACCGACTGGAAGCGCCTCACAGGATGTTCCCGCGTGCCAACAGGTTATGCGGGTCCAGCTCATGCTTGATCGCACGCATCATGGCGCGTTGCGTTCCCGACATCTGCAGCGGCAGCCAGCGCGACTTGATCTTGCCAATGCCATGCTCGGCCGCGACCGTGCCGCCGAGCGCGATCACTTCACGCAGCGTGTCACCGACGGCATCGGTGATGCGCTCGAGCTCCGCACTGTCGCGCGCAATGAAATTCTGGTGTGGATGCCCGTTGCCCGCGTGCCCGAACGTCACCGGCTGCGCCAGTCCGCGACGCTCCACCGCCTGTCGCGAAGCCGCCAGTGCTTCACCCAGCCGACGGTACGGCACGGCCCAATCGGTCGAGATCCGTCGACCGCCGTTCGGTCGGTGTGGGGCCGCGCGTTCGTGCATCGTGGCGGGCACCGCATGGCGCAGTTTGCGCGCATCGCGCAGCGTGGCTTCCCCCTCGTACACGCGAATGTCGTCTTCCAGCGCGGCATGCGTCATCGCAAGCTCCAGCCAGGCGTCGAGCGGCGGCTCGTCGGCGTCACTGCCGGACAGCTCCGTGTAGATCAATGCCTGCGCCGACACCGCCCATCCGGGGTCCTGCACCGACGTGCGTGCAATGTCGAGCGCACCCGCGTCGAGGAATTCCAGGCACCGCGGCGAGAGCGCAGCCGATTCCCGCGCCGCAATCACGAATGCGAGTGCGTCGGCCTCGGTCGGGAAGGGGATGCTCATGCCGATGACCCAGGCTGGCAGCGGCAGCAGTGACAACTCCGCCTCGAGGATGATCCCGAGCGTGCCTTCGCTGCCGACGAACCAGTCCACGAGGTCATGCACCGGGGCGTACCCGACCGTGTTCTTTTCCAGCGACGGACGCCGGAGCTCGAGCACGTCACCATTCATCAACGCCACGGTCAGGCCGCGCACATGCGACCGGATCGCGCCGTATCGCAGTGATCGCGCGCCTGATGCATTGCACGCAATGGCACCGCCGATCGTGCAATCCTCCTCGCTGGTCGGGTCGGGTGCAAGGAGCCATCCTTCTGCGGCCAGCGTACGCTTGAGCGGACCGAGGAGCTCGCCCGGACCGACACGCACCGATCGCGATGCGCAATCGATGTCATGCACCCCGCCAATCTCGCGCAGCGACAGCAGCAAGCCGCGGTCCGTGAGCGATGCGGCGGTGGTGCTGGTCTGGCCACCAGCGGCAGTGACCGGTGTTCGATCACGAAGCGCCTCATGCAGCACGTCCAGCAACTCCGCCCGCGAACGTGGACGCGCGACGGCATCCGGGATCAGCTCCAGCCCGGATGCGTCGCGGCTGACGCTCTGCCGCACATCGACGTCGGTCGTGAGCGTCGTCTGACTCATCCGCGCGCGCTCGACTCTCGTGCGACACCGCCGGTGTTACCGCCGAACCGCACGATCGTGGCCGTGCGGACATCGGGGAGCGCCAGCAGACGCTCACGCAACGCCGGCGCGACGATGCCGTCCACGGAAATGGCTGCCAACGCCTCGCCGCCTTGCGCCAGTCGAGCCTGGTGATACTCGGCGATGTTGACGTGCGCGTCGCCGAGCGCCGTACCGACGCGTCCGATCACGCCGGGGACGTCGTTGTTCGTCAGCACGATCATGGTCTGTCGGGGCGTGACGTCCACATGAAAGGCGCCGATTCGTGTGACACGCGGCACGGAACCGGCCGGCGCAGTCGCGACCACGCCGATCTCGCGGACACCTCCGCTGAGCGACACGTCGATCGTGGCGGTGCGATCCGTGTCGGCGAGCTCGCCGATCGACAGCTCGATGCCGCGCGCCTCGGCCATCGCGCGCGCATTGATCAGGTTCAGGCGACCATCGTCGATCACGCCCTCGAGGATGCCGGCGCACGTCGCCGAGAGCAGGGCAGCACCCGCACCGATCAGGTCCGGGCTCACGCGCAGCCGCACACGCTGGATGATGCTGATGCCCTGATCCAGCAGCAGTGCGCGCGCGATGGCGGCCGCACGCTGCGCGAGCACGAGCACCGGCTGAAGTTCACGCCACTCGGTGCCGGTGACCGTTGCCACGTTCAATGATCGCGTGAGTTCGCCGTTAAGCAGCGCATCGCGAACCGCCTCGCAGACATCCACCGCCACGTTGCGTTGCGCCTCGGCGGTCGATGCGCCAAGGTGCGGCGTCAGCAGCACGTTCTGCAGCGCGCGCAGCGGATGGTCGGCCGGCAGCGGCTCCTGTGCGAACGCGTCGATGCATGCGCCGCGCAACACGCCGCTCTCGATGGCCTGCGCGAGTGCGCCATCATCCACGATTCCGCCGCGCGCAAGATTGCAGAGCACCGCGCCGCTGGGCATGCGGGCAAGCTCGCGCCGTCCGATCATGCCGGTCGTCTCAGGCGTCAGCGGCGTGTGGATCGTCAGCACGTCGGCGTCCGGCAGCAGCGCCTCCAGCGAGGGCGCGCGGCGGATGCGCAGCGCGCGGAATCGCTCGTCGCCGACGTACGGGTCAAAACCGATGACGTCCATGCCGAAGGCCAGTGCACGCATCGCAACCTCGGACCCGATGCGTCCGACGCCGACGATGCCCAGCGTGCGTCCCTTGAGTTCGCTGCCGAGGAGCGCCGAGCGATCCCACCGGCCCGCGTGCATCGAGGTATCGGCGCGCACGATGTGTCGGAAGAGCGCCAGCAGTGAGCCGAACAGGAGCTCCGCCACCGCGACCGTGTTGCCTGCGGGTGCGTTGATCACCGCAACGCCGAGCGCCGTCGCCGTCGCCATGTCGACATTGTCCACGCCGACGCCCGCGCGTCCCACCACTCGAAGTCTGGTTGCGGCGCGCAGCAGGTCGCCGTTGATGCGCGATGCGCTCCGGCCGACGATCGCGTCGTACTCTGGAATCCGTGCGAGCAGCTCCGCAGCCGGCAGGGTGGGCACCTCGTCGACCTGCAGCCGCGGCTCGGCGGTCAGCAACGCGAGGCCATCCGGGTCAATCTCGTCCGTCACCAGCACGCGATAGCGCATGCAGCTCCATGGCAGGGGGGAATCGCGTGCGCCGGTGCGATCGACTGAAAGCTATCAAGCCCGGCAACCGATCCCCGGTTCCGGCTGCGCACGCTCGGCGCATAACAAAAAAGCCCTCGCAGGGTTGCGAGAGCTCAGTGGTCGTGTGGTCGCTCAGTTCTCAGGCAGTGTCGCAGAGGTTTCGTGGCCGTCGGGCGCATTCAAACGAGTACCAGCGTTGCGCGTTGGCTGGCGCCACAATCCATGATGCGTCATCCGCCACGGCAGGTCGGCGACACCGAACTACGGCATCGAGCCCGAGAGTGTCTGCGAGGTATCTGCATCGGCCACGAGTCGTACGGCTCCACGGAATCGGGTGGCCCTCGTGTCGAGCCGGCTCTCGACCACACCGACGCCAGGACGGCTTGCGTGCACGTACTTGCCATTACCCGCGTAAATCGCGATGTGCGTGATCCGACGCTTGGTGCCAAAGGTGAGCAGGTCGCCCGGCTTCATGCGATCGAGATTGCGTCCGACGCGGATGCCGGTGTACGCCTGCTCGTTCGCCGTCCGCGGGAGCTTCACGCTCAGCCAGGACATCACGTACTTCACGAGGCCGCTGCAGTCGAACGCCTGACCTGGCGTTTCGGCGCCCCAGATGTAAGGCGTACCGATCTGCTGCCGCGCGACGGAGACGATCGAATCGCGGAGGACATCTGCGGAATCGGACCGGAACGACGCCTGAGCGACACTCGGGATGCTCGGCATCTGGTTCCGGCTGCTGCGACGGGTGCGCGCACGCCGCGCTGCTGCTGAACCACGGCGCGCGCTGCTGCGACGCGCTGCAGCGCTGCGAGACCGCGCGACGGACGCACGTCGTACTGCGGCTTTCGATTTGCCCGGCACACTTGTTGCAACCACTTTCTTTCCGCGGGGCTTCTCGGCTGCCGCGGCATGCGGCGTCGCCATGACGATCGCAATCATGCTGAACAGCAGCAGGACACGTCGCACGACGATCGCGACTCGGGTCGGTCGTTGCATGGGCATGAGCATGAGAAGAAGGATAGCCGGGCTGGTCACCGAACACAGCGGCCAGCAGGACACGTGCGCACAGCCGGCTGACCGCTTACTCAGTCCGTATTTGCCGTACTCGGATATGCCGGTTGGACGAGTCGCTCCCATACGCGTCACACACATGCGTTTGTCTCCAGCGACGCCTGCACGTCTTCCTCACTTCGACAGGAAACCGTGCCGGGACGCTTGTCGTGAGCGCGCGAAGCCGTCAACTTGTCAGGCTTACTGCTATCCCGTTCTGCTCGGCGGGACGATAGCCTCGGACGCTCGTCGAGTGTCCTCGTCTCCAGACCTGCGCCGATGTCGGAATTCGAAGAGGGCGGGCTCGACTCGCTGACGACCTGGTTCAAGAGTAACCAGAAGCTGCTGTCCATCGTACTGGGCAGTATGGCGGCTGTTGGAGTCGCCGTGGTGGTCTGGCAGAAGTCGGCGGAAACGAAGGTGGAGAATGCGGAGCGCGCATTTTTCCAGGCGCAGACTGCGACGGCACAGAATCCGGCGAGCGCGTCGGCCGAACTCGAGAAGGTCGCGACGCGCTATGCGGGCACATCAGCCGGGGATCGGGCGACGCTCCTCATGGCGCAGTCGATGATGACGCAAGGCAAGACGGCCGAGGCGATGACGAAGCTGGAGGCACTGAATGCGAGCGGCGGAGCGGAGCGCCTCGGGACGACGCTGCAGACGCTGATGGCCGCCGGTTTCGAAAACCTGAACAAGCCAGCGGAAGCCGCCAAGGCGTACCTGGCGGCGGCGGCGTCGAGCTCTGGTGATGCCAAGGTGCAGCGTCAGGCCGACGCGGCGCGCTCGTTCATGGCCGCGGGCAACACGACGGAAGCGCTGAAGTTGTGGACTGTACTGGCAAAAGACGAGCGCGGTGCGCTGTCGGCTGAGGCCCGTGTCCGGATCGGCGAGCTGGTGGGAAGGCAGTAGGAGGGTCTGCGGGATGTGTCGCGGTGCTGGATGAGAGTGCGAGCGGCCTGGCATCGTCTGATTCGATGCGAGGCCGCTTTTTTCTGTTGGCGGGCCCGTCAGCGAGGCGTCCGCCTCGACCGCGACGGGGCTCGGGGCGCGACGGGCTGACTCACCGCCTGCGGCGGCATTTCGCGGCGTTCATTACTTCTTATAAGAAGTATTATGTAAACTAAGTACCGTGGAAAACTGTGGATAACTGCCACTTTCTTCTGCATTCTGTGGAAAGTCCGTCAGGTTCCACACAAAAGCACTGCCTAACATACAGAATGGCGCCTCTACGAGGTAAACGTCCTCTTCAGCGCCAGTATCACCCCTCAACAGCGCCAGTAGCGGACACCGAATGCGCCATCGGTGCGTCAGCGCAGCGTGCGAAGCACCCCGTCGAACACCACCCGACCCTCGCCCGAGAGCTCGCTCCAGCCCTCATCCAGCGCCTGCGGAAGCCGCACGCTCAGCACACGCCCGCTGGCCGTGCGTAACCGAACTGGCGCATCCGACGGGCTCAAACCCCACGCCATGAGACATGCGGCGGTCGCCACCGAGCCGGTGCCGCAGGCGTACGTCTCGTTCTCGACTCCGCGTTCGTAGGTGCGAATCCGCCACTCGCCCTCGACGACGCCGGCGCTGACGAAATTCACGTTGGCGCCCTCAGGCAGCCGCGGCGCACCGTGGCGAAGGATCCGGCCGCGTCCGGTGACGTCGATGGCACCAACATCAGACACCAACAAGACCAGGTGCGGCACGCCAACGACGGCGTAGCCGATCCGCAGCTCGCGTGGCGCGAGGCCCTCGCTCGCATCGAGCTCCAGCGAGGTCACTGGCGCCAACCGGACCGAGGCGCCGCCCGCAGCGTCGATCGAGGCATCGATCAGGCCAGCATCGGACATGAACTGAAATGTCTGCCCGATGGTCGCAAGTCCCATCTTCACAGCACTTTGCGCCGCGCAAAGTGAAGCATTTCCGCAGAGCGAGGCACGTGACCCGTCCGCGTTGTAGTACCGAATCGCGAACAGCGCGTCAGCGGACTCGGCCATGAACACGACCCCGTCAGCGCCCACGCCGAGATGCGGCGCGCAGATCGCGGCCACGTCGGTCGCCGATTCGAGTGGGTCGGCCGCCGCGCCGCTCGACCGCGCGTCGAGGAACACGAAGTCGTTGCCCGAGCCGGACATCTTCCAGAATGCGCGGCCCGCAGCCGGATCCGCGTTGCTCATACCTTCCCCGTGATCGACCACCAGCGCAGCCGCCAGACCATCCAGATCGCCTCGCGCACGATGTGCTTCGACATCTTGCTCTGCCCTTCGGTGCGATCCGTGAACACGATCGGGATCTCCACGATCCGGAATCCCTTCTTCCACGCCCGGAAGCTGACCTCGATCTGGAACGCATACCCGTTCGAGCGCACGTCATTCAGGTCGATGTTCTCGAGCACGCGTCGGCGAAAGCACTTGAAGCCCCCCGTCGCGTCGAACAGCTGCAGGCCGGTGACGGTACGCGCGTAAATGTTGGCCGCGTAGCTCAGCATCAGCCGAGCCATCGGCCAGTTCACCACGGTCACCTTGCCGTCACGGTAGCGCGAACCAAGCACCAGATCGGCATCCGTGATCGCACGCAGGAACTCGGGCAGATGTCCTGGGTCGTGCGAAAAGTCCGCATCCATCTCGAAGATGTATTCGAAATCGCGCTCGAGTGCCCAGCGGAATCCGGCCAGGTAGGCCGTGCCGAGGCCCATCTTCCTGGGGCGATGGAGCGCATGGACGCGATCGTTCACCGCTGCGATCTCGTCGACGACCGCCCCGGTCCCGTCCGGCGATCCGTCATCGACGACCAGCACGGACAGTCTGGGATCCTGCGCGAGCACGGAGTCGATGATCCGGGCCACGTTCTCGCGCTCGTTGTAGGTGGGAACGATGACCAGTCCGCGATCGCCATCGCCGACGACGCTGGCAGGTTCGCCGGATGCATCAGGAGGTCCGCCGGTGCTCACGCGGCGCGCCTCCGTGTGGACACGATGCCGCCGCCGAGGAGAAGCGCCGCGATCCCGAGCGACATCAGCGTCACGAGCTTCCCCCGCTCGTAGCTGGCGCTCGCGAACCGTAATTCGACGGTGCGAGCGCCGGTCGGCAACGGCACGCCGATCAGTGAATACATGGCGCGCGAGGCCGTGACCGGCTTCCCGTCGACCGTGGCCGTCCAACCCGGATAGAAGTTCTCCGACACCACGAGCGCGGAACCGGTCGGTGCCGGCGAGGTGAGCGTCAGGGAGATTGCGCCGGGTTCGTACTTCGTGATCGTGACCGGCAGATCGAGCGGCGCCGGCGCCGCCGAGAGTGTGACCGCCTGCACATCGGCGCTGTCGTTGAAGATTGCGGTCGAGTGCACGGGGAAACGAGGATCGAGGACGGTCGCCAGCGTCACGCTGTCTGCGGCCTTGACGATGGCCGGGGCAACCCACGCCGCGCTGTTGTCGCCAGCCAATTCGTAGAGGTAGAGCGTCGAGCCGTGCGCATCCCTCACTGGTCCGGCAACCAGTTTTGCGTCGGGGAGCGGGAATTTCGCCGCGTCCGTCAGGAAGAAGCGCACGTTGGCGAGCGCCCAGAAGTTCGGGTTGCCGAGCTGCGGACGGCCCTCCGCTTCCGGGCCCATCAGGTCGTCGTACCGACGGAGTTCGTTGCCATGGTATCCGACCGCCTGCCTGATGCCATGCGCCATGAGACCGCTGTAGCCCAGTTCAGGGTCGCGAAAGGGTCCGGTGCGCTCGATGGCGATGTCGACGACGCGACCGGGATTGCTGCGCGTGGCCCGCTTGATGTACTCGATCGCCTCGTTGGTCGCGAAGCTCACCCGTGCCGGCGGCATGAAGGTCCAGTAGGCGCGCATCACGCTGACCTGATCCAGCATGACGACGCACACCAGCGCCCAGCCTGCCAGCGTGGGCGTCAACATTCCGCGACCGCGCACGACGCAGACGCCCAGTGCGAGGGTCGCGAACAGCATCGCCCGCATCGTGCCGCTGGCCAGGTCCGACGCGTTGTTCTGCACCCGGTCTGCCACTTCGGGGCGTGCAAAGAGGGTGGCAAGGGTCGTCATGCCGCCAGTCACGCCAAGCAGGAACAGCACCGCGATGGTTGCGGCGGACGCGATCACGAATCGTCGCGACGGCGCCCGGTCCACCAGCGCCTGTGCGCCGTAACCAGCCAATATCGCCATCGCAAATGTCGCAACGAAAAAGACCGTGCTCGGCGCACGGAAGAACTTGCTCCCCGGGACGAGATTGTAGATCAGCTGGTAGAACGGTGTATTCCCGCCCAGTGCCCACAGCGTGAAGATCACGACCACGCCACCCCAGAACAGCACATCACGACTGCGCGCCTGCTTCCTGAACGCCGCAATCGCGAGCAGCCACACTGCCGCCCCGATGTACTCGCTGTGATGGTGGATGATGTTCGGACCCCAGTACTTGTCGAGGATGCCGGTGAACTCCGGAATCAGCGTGTTGATCAGCTCGACCGGCGGGAACGAGAACGATGTCGCGAATGCGTAATCGCGTCCGCCGGCACGGGGCGAGAACGGCGTGTACTCCATGACCGGCAGGTACTGGATCGCGCTGATCGCGAAGCCAAGCACCACGGCGCCGAGTGCGAAGCCCAACCGGCGGATGGCGAGCGCGCGATCAGGATGCCCGGTGATCCCGAACGCGGCGTACAGTCCGAAGACGCCGGTGCCCATGAGCAGGTATTGCATCAGCTGCGGGTGCGGGCTGAGCATGCCGAGTCCCACGACGATCGAGAGTGCGCCCCACGCCCAGTTGCGACCGTCGCGAACGCCGCGGAGCAGGCAGTACATGGCCAGCGGGAGCATGGCACCAACGAAGATCTTGCCGTCGTGCCCAGGGTTCACGTACGATGCGTTCCAGCCGCTCAGCATGTAGGCGACGGCACCGACCAGCGCGCCGAAGAATCGCAAGCCCAGTGCGCGCAGGAACACGTAGCTCGCGAACCCGCCGAGGATGTAGTGCAGGATCATGCCCCACGTCATCGCGGCGTCAGTCGGCATGACCATCCGCAGGAGTGCGGTGGGATAGAAGATGTCGCCGTGCATCGCGCCCACGTACGGCATGCCGCCGAAGAGATACGGATTCCAGAGCGCAAAGCCACCGGTGGCGCGCAGCACCTGCGCACCGAACTCGCGGAACGAGTAGCCGGCGATGTACTGATCGCTGTAGATGTTGACGAGGAACTGACCGCTCAAGGCGGGATACGCGAGCAGCATCGTGCCGACGGTGCAGGTCAGCAGCGCAAGCAACCAGGCGTTGCGGGGCGCGATCGAGTCGGGCGTGTTCGTCTCAGGCAGCTGGGCCATCGGGCGTCGAAATGGAGGTGCGGCGGCGCAAGGAGGTGCCGGGGAGGAATACGAGCCCCGGAAGAATTTCGACGACAGTGAGCCAGATGCGGGATGCCGCCGCGAGCAGCGCCGCGTCGGCAGGTGTCGCGAGCCTGAGCGATATGAGAAGGCCGGCCAGCGCTGCCTCGCGCACACCGATGCCGCCTGGCGCGAAGATCGCAAGAAAGCCGATCAGGTACGACGCCGTGTAAACTGCCAGCGCAGCCATCGAGACGCCACCGCCGCGGCCGAGCAGTGCGTTCCAGAACAGGCCGAAGCCGATGCCGTATGCGACCCAGGCCGCCGCATTCGCCGCGAAGACGACGAGCAGCGTGCCGCGCGAGATCGTCGGCATCAGCACCGGTGGGCGCCGCAGCACACGGGTCGCGGTGCCAACGGCCCAGGTGAGCAGCTGTGGCCCGAGTGCGAGTCCAATCACGGTGACGCCCAAGGCGATCCAGCTGGCCGTCTGCAGCAGCGGATTGGTCGCGAGGACATCCCCTGCCCCGGCGACTGCGACGACCGCGAAGCCGGCCGCGATGTTCACCAGCTGCATGATGATGGATGATCCGGTCGCCGCGATCGGTGAGGCGCCTGCCTCCTTCGCGAGCACCGCCATGGCGCCAATGGTCCACACCTTGCCCGGCACGTACTTGCCGAGGCTGGACACGAACCAGATACGCGTTGCGTCGCGCACGCCAAGGGGGCTGTTCCAGCGGCGCAGCAGCAGACGCCAGGCTGCGATCAGGATCGCATAGCCGGTGGCGATGCAGGCGCTGGCGGCAAGCAGGCCGACCCAGTCCGGTCGAAGCGACGCAGCGCTCTGCCGGATCGCGGCCCAGTTGCCGACCACCGCACGCGTGACGAATGCCACGACGATGAGCGCGAGCCCGACGCGCAGCGTCGTCCGGACCTCAGCGCGCACGCACGATCCCGCGCCGCGCCGCCTCGTACACAGCGCGATACCGTTCGGCGACTGCGGCCGGCGACACCAAGGCGAGCATCTGTTCGCGGCCGGTCGCACCCATCGTGGCGCGAACAGTGGCATCGTCGACGATGCGGCGGATCGCCGCGCTCCATGGTGCCGGATCGTCGATGGACGCGAGCAACGCGCCGGTCTCGCCCTCTCGCACGATGTCGGGCAGGCCGCCGGAGTTCGCCGCCACGACGGGCGTTTCGCACAGCAGCGATTCGGCGGCCACCATGCCGAACCCCTCGTCGCGTGACGGCACCAGCGTGCACGACGCCTGTGCGTAGAACGCCGGCATGGCCTCTCGCGGCTGCTGGCCATGCCACGCGATGCGATGCGCGATGCCAAGCTGCGCGCCGAGTGCGTGGAGCGTGCCCGCATCGGGACCATCGCCGACGACATCGAGGTGGATGTCGTCCCGCAGCTGGGCCAGCGCGTGGAGCAGCACCGCCGGATTCTTCTGCGCGTTGAGCCGGCCCACGAAGAGCAGGCGTGCCGGCGCGGCGCGAATCGCGGCGAGCGCGGAGAAGCGATCGACATCGACGGGCATCGGCGCGACGGTGATCGGCGCGGCGGTGAGCGGGTGCAGGCGCTCTGCGAGCCACTGGCTGACCGTCGTGACTGCGGCGGCGCGGCCGAGCGCGAACGAGGCGAGCGACGCCGTCACGCCGGTGGCCATCCGTGCATCGCTGCCATGTGACGTGACGACCATCGGCACGCGTGCACGCACGGTGGTGCGACCGATGGCGAGCGCGGACGGGAACCACCAGTGCGCATGGACGATGTCGATGTCGCCGCTGGCCAGGCGATGGCGCGTGGCGCGGCGCATCGCACCAATCATGCGGAGCATCGCGCGCTTTCCACGCGTCGAGGCCTTGACCTGCTCCGCCATCGTGCCGGTGTAGGCGAGCGTTTCGTCCGCGTCGTCGCCATATCGCACACGCTGCACGTGCACGCCATCGACCACGTCACGCTCGGGGAGGCCGCGCGCATGAGGGGCAATCACGTCGACGGTGATGCCGACGGTCGCGAGCGCATGTGCGAGGTCGAGCAGGAAGCCGCCAGCCGCGTCGCCGCCTGCCCGGGGGAAGTTGTGCGTCACGAACAGGACGCGTCGAACGCTCACGTGGCGTCGGAAATGCGCCTCTCATCCAGCTCGCGACGGATCTCGCGGAGCTCGGCGCGCTGCACGGCGATCATCTCGGCCACGAACCCACCCACGAACAGGACCGAGCCGACGATCACGCACGTCTCGATCAGGTTCAGCAGCGGTCTGAAGCCGACGCCCGCGAAGATGCGGATGCCGATCGCGATCAGTCCGGTGAGGACGCCGATCGCGAACAGCGCCGCCCCGAGCAGCCCGAAGAACAGCAGGGGTTTGCGTCCGAATCGCAGCTCGAACCAGACCGAGAGCATGTCGATCACGCCGATGGGAATGCGTCCGAGGCCGAACTTCGACTTGCCGGCGTTGCGTGCGTAGAGCGGCACCGGGATCTCGGTGACGCTGAACCCCTCGAAGTGTGCGATCACGATCATGTAGCGATGCCAATCCGGACGGATCGGCAGCGCGCTCATGATCTCGCGGCGGTACGCCTTCACGCTGTTCAGGTCCTTCACCGGCACGTCGAAGAGCGAGCGGCTGAGCCAGTTGTAGATGCCGCTGACGAACGCCTTCTCGTATTTCCCTTCCTTGAACCCCGTGACCATGTCTGCGGTGTTTGCGAGGATCGGCGCGACGAGTCGCGGGATGTCCTCCGGCTTGAACTGCAGGTCGGCGGGATAGAAGACGAGGATCTCGCCACGCGAGTTCAGCCAGCCGGTGCGCAGGCCGTCGGCGATGCCGCGCTGTGTGCGATGCCGCACGGCGCGCAGGAACGGGTACTGCGACTGCAGGTGCTGGAGCACGGCCCACGTGTCGTCCTTCGAGCCATCATCCACGACGACGACCTCGTAGCGCGTGCTGCTGCCCGCAAACGCTGCCGCCGCCTGCTCCATGAAGAGCGGCAGGTTCTCGGCCTCGTCCTTCGCAGGCACCAGCACGCTGACGTCCACGTTGCCGTCACCCACGTTGCGCCGGGCCATCGTCGCCGCGTGCGTCGTGCCGATCCCGGTTCTCACGGCAGTTCCCGTGTCCGTCGTCGTCGTCCCCGTCGTCATACACGCTTGCGCATGCGAGCCGACAGGACACCAAGCTGATCGCGGTACTTTGCCACCGTGCGCCGGGCGATCACGACGCTTCCCTGCTTCAGGATGTCCACGATCGCCTGGTCGGTGAGCGGATCCTTCGCATCCTCGGCGTCGACCAGCTTCTTGATCTGGTCCTTGATGCCGCGAGCCGAGACATCATCACCGTCGGTCGTGGAGAGTCCGGAGGAGAAAAAGAACTTGAGGGGCAGCACGCCACGCGGCGTCTGCACGAACTTCTCGTTCGTCACGCGGCTGACCGTCGATTCGTGCATGCCGATCACCTCGGCGACCTCGCGCAGCGTGAGCGGCTTGAGGAACTGGATGCCCTTCTCGAAGTAGTCGCGCTGCCGCTCGACGATGTAGTTCATGACCTTCAGCATCGTCTGCCGGCGTTGCTCGATCGCCTGGATCATCCAGTGCGCGGAATTCATCTTGTTGGCGATGAAGTCCTTGCTCTCGGTGTCGTACTTCTTCTTGTCGCGCGCGATGTCCTGATAGGTGCGACTGAGCTTGAGGCGCGGCAGGTTGCCGTCGTTCAGGTACACGACGTAGCGCCCGTCCACCTTGTCGACGACGAGGTCCGGGATGATGTAGTGCTCGTTGTCCGGCGCGAACTTGAGGCCCGGCTTCGGATCGAGTTTCGCGATCTGGTCGGCGACGGCCTGCACATCCGAGACCGGGATTCCAAACCGCTTCCCCATCTCGCTCCAGCGGTGGCCGATCAGCTCATCGAAGCCATCACGCACGAGGGCATACGCCACACTGTCTTCCAGGTGCTGCATCTGCAGCTGGAGCATCAGGCACTCACGGAGGTTGCGGGCACCGACGCCAGCCGGGTCGAGCTGCTGGATGACCGGCAGCAATGCGTCGACCTCCTCCATCGTGTACATCGGCAACTCGCTGATGTCCACGTCGGCTTCCAGCGCGATGCGGGTGACCTCGATGTTGACGCACCTGAGGATTTCGTCGAGGTCGCAGGCGAGGTAGCCGTCCTCGTTGATGTTGCCCACGAACTCATCGGCGAGGTACGCCTCGCGCGGTGTGAGCTCCAGCAGCTGCACCTGCTCGCGCAGGTGATCCATCAGGTCGCGCGACATCACCGTGACCGGTTCGATGTACTCGCGCTCCTCGTACTCCTCCTTGCGACCGCCGGTCTCGAAGCCGTCCTCGAGGATCTTCTGCCAGTCCATCTCGTCGGTGTTGTCAGCCTTCTGCTCGTCAGCCGTCGCCACCTCCTGCGTCTCACCGCCCTCTTCGTTGTCCTCGTCTTCGGGCACGAGTTCGAGGAACGGGTTCACCAGCAGCTCCATCTGGAGGTGCTGTTGCAGATCGAGCAACGGCATGTACAGGAGATCCATCGCCTGGTAGAGGCGTGGATTGACCTTCATCTCCTGCCGCATGGACGTGCTCTGGTTGAGCCCCGTCTTGAAGCCGGTCATCGGCTGCCTGCCGTGCGCAGCCGGCGTCTCACCGTGAGCTCCATCATGCGATCCCCAGCTTGACTTCATCGCGCGAGAAGCGCTCGCGCAGGCGAGCCGCCAGTGTGGGTCCCAGATACAGCTCCGCGACGGTATCGTCGAACACCAGCTCTCGCACGGTGCCCGACACCTTCACCTGCCCGTCGAACATGATGTAGGCACGGTCAACGATATCCAGGGTCTGTTCCACGTTGTGATCCGAGATGAGGACGCCGATTCCGCGATGCCGCAACCCCGCGACGATCGTCTGGATGTCGTGCACGGCAATCGGGTCGACGCCGGCAAAGGGTTCATCGAGCATCATGAACTTCGGTTCGGTGACGAGCGCTCGCGTGATCTCGAGCCGGCGACGCTCACCACCGGAAAGTGCGTAGGCCTTGCTCTTGCGCAGGTGCTTGATGCTCAGTTCATCCAGCAGCTGCTCGAGGCGCGCGTGCTTCTCCTCGCGAGGCAGGTTCAGTGTCTCGAGGATCGCGAGGATATTCTCCTCCACGGTGAGCTTGCGGAAGATGGACGGCTCCTGCGACAGATAGCCGATGCCGCTCCGCGCGCGCTTGTACATCGGCATGTTGCTGATGTCCTCGCCGTCGAGGATGATCTGACCACTCTGCGGCTGGATGAGCCCGACGATCATGTAGAACGTCGTCGTCTTGCCCGCACCATTGGGGCCGAGCAGGCCGACGATCTCTCCCTGGCGCAGGTGGAGCGCGACGTTGTTCACGACGCTGCGTTTCTTGTACGTCTTGACGAGTCCCTTCGCCTCGAGACGGCTGGTGAGCTTCGCCTGTGTGCGCGGCGTGAAGGTCGGTACGCGGCCCGTCTGCACGCGGACGATCTCGGTCGTCCGGCGTCGCACCTCGGCGGTGACCTGCTCGCGACGACCCTTCACGTCGCCCCAGACCTTTTGCACCACCTGAATCTTCGCGCCCGGCTGATCGAGCCCGCCGGCGGGGAGCGTCAGCACGCCGTCGGCGACGAGTCGAGGCAGGAGCGTATCGCGGAGGTGCGACCGGACCTGATCCAGGCTCAGCTCACCGGCCACCCGTTCCGCATCACGACCCGCTGCCTTCTCGAGGAGCAGGTGGTCCTCGCGGTAGATGACGGCCATTTCATCGAACCGTGCGCCGCCGCTTTCATCGGCGGCGGCAAACAGTGCGTGCATGGCCATGACCGGTGAGCGGTCGTGGGGTGCGAAATGCTCGATGAGCGCGCGAATACGCGCGGGAAGCTCTTCGTCAGACGGCGTCGGCTGATCGATCACGGGCGACCTGGAATGGTGCGTGGAGTGCTGGCCGCAGCGGGCTTCGCGACAGGCTTCGTCGCGGGCGGGCTTGGCGTGACGATCGGTACAGCGGGCGCACCACCGGGCGGGCTGGTTCCCGGCAGTGAATCGGTCGGTACTGCGTCCAGCAGTGGCTCGAGGAACACGCCGACGGCATGCTCGTCGATCTGGACTTTCGAAACGCCAGAGGAATCCATCACGACGGTGATGCGATCGCCGCGCGCATAATTGATCCCGGGACGTGCAGGCGTGCTTCCCTGTGCCGAGACCTGATACTGCGAGCTCGCATTCCCGATGGCCTGCAGTTCCCTGAGCTGCGGCTTGGCCGTGGCGGTATCGGCAGTCGTCGCTGCAGCAGGCGCAGCGGGCACCGTGACGATCGCGGTGTCTCGCCGTGCGGCTCGTGCCCTGCCCCGATTGGCCGGCTTCGCTGCAGCCACCGCGGGGGGCGGTCGCCGTATCGGTGCCGCGCTCACAGTTGCACGCGCCGTGGAGTCGAAGAATGCGAAGATCGTGTCACCCTTCACCCAGTCCTTCTCCCCAGTCCTGATGATCGCCGTGTCCGGCATCGTCGTCGCGACGGCCTTCCGGAATGCGCGCACTTCGCGCAACTGCTGGTCAGGCATCCGCACCGCCAGCGAGTCGGCGAGCAGGTCGCGATCGGGTGAGATTGCGCGCGCTCGTGACGGGCCCCAGATGTAGGCCGCCTGCGCCTTGTTGCGATCGACACGCAAGTCGATCGTGTCCGACGTGAGCAGCAGGTCTTCGCTGGTGACACGCGCCTCTGCCTGCGCGAGCACGCGCTGCACGATGCGGTTGCGCGTGTACAGCTCGACCTGTTTCCCGCGGAGTGTGTAGCCACGCGCTCCCTTGCCGATGATCACCGGCTGCACCATCAGTCGCGCGAGCTCGCGCCCGCTGTCGAGAAAGGCGGAGTCGCTGCGTGCGTCGAGGTCGCTGCGAATGATTTCGACCTTGCCGCCGGCGTAGACGAGCGAATCGTTCTCGGTGGTGATCTGGTTCGCCGTCATCTGCACCGGCTCGCTGCTCTTTCCGGTGGAGTCACGCTGGGCGAGCCAGAGTCGCGGCCGCTGCACGGCCTCGAGTCGCGCCGAGGGCCGCAATCCCTTCACCGCGCGAAAGTAGGTCGCTTGCGGTCCGCGCATCACCGAGCCGCTGGGCAGCACGGCTTCGACGTTCCCGGTCGCGAGCAGTCGCTCGTCGGCCTGGAAGTAGTTCATCTGATCGCTGCTCACGCGCACTCGCGGCTCGGTATACCGCACGTTGCCGAGCAGGTACAGCACCTGCGCCTGCTGGTACCACTCGGCGCTGTCAGCGAGCAGGCGCACATCCTGGTTCAGGCACCGTGCTTCCACGCGACCGCCGATGAACACGTTGCGCGGGCCATTCGGTGACGACGCGCTGGTGGTCAGCCGCACCGAATCGTTCGCCGGACGCAGCTCGATGTTGCAGCGCCCGCCAACAGCCTGCGCGCGAACGGCGCCTGCCGCACTCGCGGCAAGCCCCATCAGGAGCGTCGCGCGCGCGAGACGCATCATGGCTTCACCGGCGGCGGCGGCGTGACACCGGCAGACGGCGGCAAGACGGGCGGCGCCGTGATCGGCTTGTCGCTGCGGAACATCGGTGTCGATCCACTGCCCGAGGGCAGCACGATGCTGGCACCGGTCGCGCGTGAGATCTTCCGCACCTTGACCGTGAGCATCTGCGGATCGCTCTCGAAGCCGATGCCTTCGAGTTTGCGTTCGCCCTCGAGCAGGACGAACGGGCTGTCCGAGACAATGACGTTCCGGAACTGCTCGAATCGGACCATCGGCGACGTCAGGCGCTTCCCGTCGACCCCGACGATCACGACGTTCTGGCGCGCTTCCATCACGTTCGCCCGCGTGTTGTAGGTGCCGCGCCTGGCCGTGAGCACGCCGCTCTTGGTCCCGTCCTTGCCGAAGAACGTGGTCGAGACCACGCGCAACTCGATTCGCGTGTTCTCGTCGAAAAAGTAGCCGGTATCAGCCGAGAGCTGCGCACGCTGTACGCCCCGATCCGTCAGGATGATGCCCATTCCGAACATCACCTGATCTGCCGAGTCGGCCGTTGTCGCCACGCGCGCCACGGCCGCCTTCTGGTCCCGGCGACAGCCCGCAAACGCTACCGCCGACAGGAGTCCAGCGGGGAGCAACACGCGGCGGATGAGCAGCGTGCTCATCACGCCACCCCGGCCCGCAGCAGGTCATGCAGGTGCACGACGCCGACCAGTCGCTCATCGGCGTCCAGCACCGGCATCGCCATGATGCCGAACCGTTCCATGCGGTAGACGACTCCGCTCGCCAGTTCATCGGCGCGCGCCGTGCGCGGTTCCGTGGTCATCACGTCGGAGACCGGAACGTCGAACGGGTCTGCGCGCTGCTTGAGCAGCCGTGCCAGGTCGCCCGCAGTGACGACGCCGCTGATGACGCCGTCGCCGGTGCTCAGCACCACGAGGCCGCGTCGCTCCGCAAGTGGCAGAATGGCTTCACGCATCGTGGCTGTCACCGGCAGCACCGGCAAGTGTTCGTCTTCCATCACCTCGGCGACGGTCGTCAGCAGCTTCTTGCCCAGTGCGCCGCCGGGATGCAGTCGCGCAAAGTCTTCGCGTCGGAATCCCTTGTGCTCCAGCAGGGTCACCGCGAGCGCATCACCCAGTGCGAGCGCGGCGGTCGTGCTCGTAGTCGGGGCGAGATCGTGCGGGCAGGCCTCTTCCGTCACGGCGGAGTCCAGTGTCGCATCGGCCGCTCGGCCAAGCGTCGACTTCATCGCGCCCGTGATGGCGATGACGCCGACGCCGAGCCGCTTCAGTTCCTGCAGCAGCGGCATCAGCTCGGCCGTCTCGCCGCTCTTGGAGAGCAGGATCGCGACGTCGTCAGGACCGACGATGCCAAGGTCGCCATGCACACTCTCCACCGGATGCAGGAACGTCGCCGGCGTGCCGGTGCTCGTGAGCGTCGCGGCGATCTTCCGCCCTATCAACCCGGACTTGCCGACCCCCGCAACGATCACGCGGCCGCGCGATCGTGCGATGAGGAGGACGGCACGCGCAAAGTGTTCGTCGAGTCGCGCTTCCACCGCCGCGATCGCCTCGCGCTCCAGGCGCAACACGCGCACGCCACGCGTCACGAGCTCGGTCTCCATCATGCGCCCACCGAGTCGGGAGGAGCACTCTCGCGCAGGTACGCGTCGACAAGCCCGGACCACTCCCCGCGTGCCTGCAGCAGCAGCTCGGCAAACTCTCGTGCGGCGCCGCGGCCTCCTTCCTTCGTCAGGTGCACGGCCGCCACGGCCTTCACTTCCGTCACGGCGTTCGACGGTGCCGCCGCCAGCGCCACGCGCTGCATGACGGCGACGTCCGCGAGATCGTCGCCCATGAACGCCATTGCGTTCAGCGGTACGTTCAGCGCTTCGCCGAGCGCAATCAGCGTCGGCACCTTCTGCAGGCCTTTCCCCTGCATCACGTGCTCGACGCCAAGCTCCGCGGCACGCAGCGAGGTCGCGGCCGAGTGTCGCGCCGAGATGAAGGCGACGATGATGCCCGCGCGACGCAGCATCACGATGCCCAGGCCGTCCTGGATGTCGAAGCGCTTCAGCTCGAGACGCGTTTCCGCTGCGCCGCCGCCCGGCAGCTGGCCGATGTAGACGCCGTTGTCCGTGAGCGTCCCGTCGACGTCGAAGGCGACCAGCGCAATGCGCCGTGCAAGCGTCGGATCGATGTTCATCGATTCACCATCGACCAGAGTTCAACGGCCCGATCGATCAGTGCGGGAAACTCCACCAGTTCGACCATGTTCGGCCCATCGCTCGGCGCGTGGTCGGGGTCCGGGTGCGTTTCGATGAACAGGCCCTGCGCGCCGGCGGCGAGTGCCGCGAACATCAGCGGTGGAATGCACTCGCGCAGCCCGCCGCTGGCGCCGGCATCACCGCGCCCGGGCTGCTGGACGCTGTGTGTGGCGTCATAGATCACGGGAGCGTTCGCTGCCTCGCGCATGCGTGAGAAGTTGCGCATGTCCACCACCAGGTCCCCGTACCCGAAGAACGTGCCGCGCTCGGTGACCGCGAGCGGTGCCGCTTCACCGGCAGGCGACGCGTTGCGCACCTTCGCGGCAGCACCTTTCATCCCCTCGGGTTGCAGCCATTGGCCCTTCTTGATGTTCACCGGCTTGCCGGTGCGTCCCGCAGCTTCCAGCAGGTCGGTCTGCCGGCAGAGGAAAGCCGGGATCTGCAGCACGTCGCACACCTCCGCCGCGATCGCACACTGCTCGGGCAGGTGCACGTCGGTGAGCACTGGCAGTCCGGTTTCACGCTTCACCTTGGCCAGCGCCT
>Ga0105045_10000724_pt1 | contig 25252 bp, 21 predicted proteins | sample MAT02_FD_78089 | JGI IMG/M metagenome (GOLD analysis project Ga0105045, IMG submission 78089) | Freshwater microbial communities from Lake Fryxell liftoff mats and glacier meltwater in Antarctica - MAT-02 (megahit assembly) | ecosystem: Environmental > Aquatic > Freshwater > Ice > Liftoff... | reverse complement strand
CTTTGCGGGTTCATTCTTGGGGGCGGACTTCAGAGTGTGGTTGCCCCACTTTCGGCTTGGCTTAATGCCTTGCCCATTGTGGTTGCGACCGGGTGCGCCTTGCGCTCGCTGCTTGGTTGTTGGCTCCACCACTTATTTGTTGTGGGCCTGTCTCTAAGCTGCGTGAGTAAGTGCCGCCTTCAGTAGCCTGGGCCTTCTGGCTGCCTGCGCGTTGCCCGATTGTTGGCGTCCCGTGGGTTGGTTTTCGGGTCTAGCATTTGCCGGCTTTTCGCCGCGGCTTTTTTAGGTTGTCGGCGTTTGGTGGGCAGGTGCGATTGCTATACCGCTGCCTTGTATGTCTTTAGGCATTTCGTGGGCGGTGGGTGAGCTGGTTACTGCCCAGTTTTCTGGGGGCGAGTGTTCTGGTATGCTACCCTCCTCCTCTTGGGGATGTTCTTTTTTCTGAGAATATACCCATCAGGTTATTTACTAACTTCCGATTTCATCGGGCCCATAGCTCAGTTGGTTAGAGCAGAGGACTCATAATCCTTTGGTCCTAGGTTCAAGTCCTAGTGGGCCCACTACTTAAATCAAGCACTTACGAGAACTCTTAAAAATAAGCGCAGAAAAAATAAGCGTACAATAAGCACTCTTCGGGTCTTCCCTATTTTAGGGGGCACTTCAGTTTACGAACACCACTTTAACTCTTAATCTATAATTCTTAAAATTCCTAAATCCATAATCTCGCCTTTGTATCAGTTTCATCTTTCGATGAAACCCTTTGGTGATACCATTGTTCTTGGTAAACCTCTACATTCTGACTATTTTTCTAAAGCACTGTTAAGCGATCACAAGGATTTGACTGAACTAGCGGTTCATCATCACCCAACGTATATTTTTCTTTCGCAAAGTTTAATAGCGCTCTTAAAAAGAGAAACATTTGATTCGTTTGAGCTTGGTTTTTTTCACTCAACTTATTAAACCGCGCTTCAATCAGATCTCGATTAATGCTTTGAATAGATTTATTCTTCCAATCAGCAAATCCGGGTTGCATGGCTTTTGCGTAAACCCTAAGGGAAACTTTAGATAAGTCGCGTGTTTGAATATGGGCTTCATAAGCTTGGACTAATGTTATTCCTTTTATTTTAGCGTCTCTATCTGCTTGATTCAGATTGATCCTCTGGGTCATCTCGCCAAGACGCTTTTTTGCTTCATTACGAGCTTGCTCAGGCATCTAAAAGCCATGAAGCCCAATGGTGACTCTTACCGTTTTGTTAGCAACTATGTTTTGCATAACATAGGTTTTTCGCGTAGGAGTGACGCGAAGACCAAAGCCTTTAAGTTCAGAATCCCAGATAAAGATCTGTGGCTTGCTGTAACTTTGAATTGCATCAACAAATCGTTTGCTAAGTTTTCTCGGTGTCACTTTTTATCCACTTCACTTTTAGTGCAGTGTGCCCTAATTATCGCTCTTATCTTTTTTTTCGGCGGGCTTTTTTTCTAGCGCCTTTACTTCTTTATCGAAGTCGGATTCAAATAAGCGATCTTGGATAATTCGATATTTTTCAAATTCGCTTGCGGCGTGATCTTTAGCTATTTTTGCACTAATTGTTCCTGCGTTCGAGAGGATCTCGCGTTCATCAAACTCCAGGAATTTATCTAGACGTGTTGACTAATCTTCCATTGTCATTGGGATTTTACGCATTGCGCGATCCTCAGCCAGTTCTAAATAAGCGTTAACAATTCTGCCGAGGGAGTTTAGCTCTTCATGGCTTAGATAATTTTTAGCAACGCTAACATCTGTTTTGATAATTTTGCCATCAGGTCCATTTTCCCAACTTGTTAATCCCATATGTGGTTTATTGTTATCTGCACGATTTTTAATTAACTCAGATGCAGTATGACCATGTAAAGCGTAATGCAGTTTATTTTATACCTTGGCAAAAAAATCGCGTGTGGTGGGGGCATCTTTGTTGTAGTCAAGACTGGTAGCATAAATGTCAGTAATTTTTTGATGAAATCGGCGTTCACTAAGACAAATTTCCCTGATTTCAGCAAGTAAATGTTCAAAATAATCTTCGCCTAGATAAGCGCCATTTTCTAGTCGTTTTTTATCGATTACATAGCCTTTAAGGGCAAAATTCTTCAGGACCTGAGTTGCCCATTGGCGGAATTGGGTTGCACGCGTTGAATTCACTCGATATCCAACTGAAATAATGGCATCAAGATTGTAAAACTGTGTGTTGTCTGTTTTTCCGTCTGAGGCAGTTATCCGGAATTTCCGGATAACTGAATCTTCTAGTAATTCACGGGAATCAAAGATATTTCTTAGATGTTCGCTGATTGTACGTACATCAACACTAAATAGTTCCCCCATCAATTTTTAAGTTAGCCACGTAGACTCTTGTTCATGTCGTACCTCAATGCCATCCTCACCTGCTTGATTGGTAAAGATTAAAAAATCAGCGGTGCTATTACGGATAATTAGGCTTTTTGGTTTCTTATTGCTCATACTTGCGTCTCGGTAAAATGGTTTAAATAAATAAGCCATCAAGAAATACTAAGTGGCTCATGCAAAAATCTGTAAGCATATTGTAAGTAGAATAATAGATAACCTAATTAGGCTTGCTAAGGATTAATAAAGCGTAAGTGCTTATGTTACAAGATGTTTTTAGGGTTTGATAGGGGTACATAAAACAAAGTCCTAGTGGGCCCGCTAATTTTGCGTAATCCTTTTAGCGACCGTAAGCCGCGTAAAAGGATTCTAGCAATAGTGAACCGTCGAGCTTCACCACCCAATTAACAGTTCAAGCAAATCTTTGCAGCGAAGGTTCGTCATCGAAGCCTATTGCTCGGTAGAGCTCTTTTCTTCTTTGGTCTGATATCATTATTAAGTTGCCAAAAAAAAATGCTATGGGTCGTAATCACAAGCCCATTATAGATAGTTCATAAATTACTGCCGCCGGAATTCAGGCGTTGATTTTTAAGCAACGCTTCCATTAGGTTTAAGTCAGGCGGAAATCAGTGATTGATCGGATCCATGAAATCAGTAAGATTTGAGAAATTTCTTATTGAGAAATCACGTGAATGGTGGACGCGCGAAGAGCTTTGTCCACCATTCAGCTCAGCTGAATTAGTCGCTCTTGGTTTTATTAACGATTGTCGCTCTTGGTTTTATCAATAATGGTGGTTTCTTTAACCGTTTCTTTTTCTGGTTTAATCACAGTGTCACCTTCCTTGTTCTCAACTGTGCAACCAGTTAATGCAAGGCTTGTTAATAAAACCACTACTTTAATTTTCATGACATTCTCCATTAGAAATTAACAAATCAATTTACCAAACATAGCATAAGATTGCCCCTAACTACTTTGGGAAAAGAATAACATTAGTGGGTGTTGGTGCGATAGGGGTGATCGATATTCATGACAGCATAGTTGTGTTTCGTTAAAACACGAGCGATACGATTCATTAATCGCGAGGTTCGGGCAATGCCGTGCAATAAAACGACTACTGGATCTGTTATGTTCGTCAAGAGAGAAGCTTCCATTAGATGAGTTGCAAAATTTCAGCTACAGAAAGGGGGGGGTACCAATAATATCCTTGCCCGAAGTGCGCACCGCTGGCAATGATTTTATCGGCTTGAGATTTAGTTTCAACCCCTTCTACCACTACTTTAGCATGCAGGGTTTTACCAATGGTGATAAGTTGGTGTAACAACGTGGATACCGGACCTTCATTGGTAGACCAGTCGACAAAGGCTTTGTCTATTTTAACAATATCGGGCGTTAGATCTTGCAAATATCTCACATTGGAAGAGCCTGAGCCGAAATCATCAATACTTAAACCGTGGCCTGCAGCTCTTAAGGTCTTTATATGCTTGCTGGCTTGTTCGTTCATGGCAACACGTTCGGTTAACTCTATCATCACTTGTGAATGTGAAATATTCAGTATTTGCATGGTTTCCCAAAGATATTGAATCATATCACTATCGATATCCGATGCGGATAGATTGATTGCGATATAGGCGTTAGGAAATCGCGGAATAAGTTGCAGGAAACCCGCTAAGCCTTGTGAAATCACACACCGTGTTAATTGGGTGATTAATTGAAATTGTTCACACAACTTGACTACGGTCTCAGCCGTTATATGGCTTCCCTGTTCTGATTGTAAGCGTACCAGCGCTTCAAATCCTACGATCGCATTTGCTTCGTGTATATTCACAAGTGGCTGATATACCATTTTAATTTTTTGGCTTTGGATTGCCTCTTTTAATTCGAACGCCGAGATTTCTGGTTGCATTATCAGTGTTTCAATCGATGATAAGAGCTATGACCATTAAATCGGCAGATAGATCCATTTACAAGACGTGTAGCAACACAATACAAGGAACTTATCTGGCTTTAAATCGTCCAAATAATAGTAAAGACATAAAACAATGAGACGCTCATTATGGCAATTCAAGGTCCAATCGATTTAAAAGAGATAGTTGATGCGCAAGTGCTCAAGCAACTCCTGCAACAAGTCAACGAATCTCACAGCACGCAGCTATCACTTGAAAATATTAATGATCTCAAGCCTGAACTTCAAGAACTGCTGTTTGCTGAACTTGAAAATATTCCTACTCTCACAAATATTGCAGTTAAGGAGGAACAATTTCAACAGCGCGTTCATGACCTTGAAAACAGAAATACATTACTTGGTCTTTACGGTATTGAGAAAATACCAAGTACTAATTATTGGGATGCCCTCGTTCAAGCGCACTTATATAGCAATATAGATACCAGTGGCAGATATTGCGTTTTCCAAAAAATGGAAACTGGAAAAAAGACACATACCCAAAACGAACTTATGGGCGAGCTGGGTGCAACATGGCATCGTCATTTGCTATCTTATCTGCAAAGCAATAAAGAAAACTTTGAATCTATTGGCTTTCCATGCCGGCAATTTACGAGTGGTATGCTGAATGAGATTCCCTATAATGCCGCTTCGCAACTAAAAGCATTTAATGAGCATCTCTCACTTGATGACCCTTATATGCCGTTTAAGCAGGTCACCATTGAACATATGAAATTAGAAGATGAGGGTGTTGACGTTCTGAAAACACAAGTTTTGCAATTGATAGAGAACAATACCAGACAAGGAAGTCCTATCGATCGCTTAACAATATCACTTTATGGCGAAAAGCGGTTTGATAATGAGAAAGCGCTCAGAGAAGTTAACACTATCATTGATGCTGTATTAGACATGGTCAATAAGCGAGATAAAAACACTGATTTTACACCAATAAGAATACAACTATATTTTAGTGGTGTGAAACTAGATAATGAGTACAGTAAAAACTCAAAGAAATTCAAAATATTATTGCGCAAAATACGAGAGCACATCAAAAAGCCGAGCGAAAAAACGATGGACACTTCAAAAAGGAAGATGCACCGAGAACGCCGGTTCCTCAAGCGGTTAAGGTAGGCAAAGTGGACCCTAGTCTTATTAGACAATGTAAACGAGACCCTAATAAGACGCTTGCAGGATTAGACGTTGAAGTGCAACAGCAGCAGCAACAGCAGCAACAACAGCAGCAACAACAGCAGCAGCAACAACAAGAACAACAACAAATGCAGATGATGCAGCAACGCCAGGCTCTGTTAGATGCGCTTATGAATCGCAAAGGGGGCTTTGGAGCATTAGAGCTTGCTGATGACAAGACATATTTAAACTTCAATCAATTTCATGCAGGTTACCAAAATAATAATAGAGCCACCAAGTTAGGTGGCACTTATGATGGAGCGGCCAATAAGGCATTAAAGCAGCTTTGGGAAAATGTGACAGGTAGTACCATGCCATTTCCAGGTAAAATTGTCGTAATATCTAAAAGCTTTGCAGAATTGCTCCTTACTTATCCGGCTGCTGTTTCAGGGGGATTTAATGCACATAATTTACCGCCAGGTTTTAGTTTAAAACAAAGTCAAGCCAATGCTGATCATTTACTGATTGATTATGACCCTGGCAAAGTTAAGCTAGATTTGCGTAATATGAATGATCTGCAATTAAAATTTATACCAGACTCAGAATGGTCACAACAAATTCTTCCAGGAGATGAAAGACAATTTGATCTGTCTGCGAATGATTATGAAGAGATAACTAAAGTATCTAAAATAACTATTTCAGATACTAAAACATTAAGAGATTTGATAACTAAGGATTTGCCAGAACAAATAGTTGAGCAATATCAAGCTGAATTAAAAATGTTAGCCACAGAAAAGTTGCTCATGTTGTTAGTAGATTGTATCAAAAATAAACCCACTGACGATGTCGTTAATCTCTTAGAAAAAATCAAGAAAGCCCCCAACAATCTCGATGAGCTAAAAAAAATCCCTATAACAATTGGGCAAAAAGAATATAAAGAATATATTCAAAAATTAGTGGTAGCAAAAAAAATTGATATATTCTATCAGCTAATCACTAACGAAGACTCTGTTTTAGGACCTGTTATTAAGGATCAATATACGGATTTGTTTAAATTGTTTCATTCGGATGCAGGTCTAATTGGTTTTAGCTATGTTGCTTTTCAAGAAGGCGCTCAGGGGGTTAAGATCCTATTAGATAAGTTAGATGCCATTCGAAAGAATCATGGTGATGAACAGTTAAAAGCATTTATAAAGCTATTTGTTGGTAATAATGTCAATTCTTCAGTGCGGATGCTGCAAAGCGAACAATTAGCTGCTCTTGATTATGTTGCAGGTTTAACGAAAGGCCAATTTGCCTGGTGGCAAGCACTAACAAACCAACAGGCCAAGCATGATGAGGATATGAATATTGTTGATCTTGCCAAAGGATTTAAGGCATTTGTCGATAAATTGGCGCAAATTAACCCCACATTACAACTCACCGATCCTTGTCCTATCGTTGATAGCAAAAAAATGAAAACCACGCTCGATAGAGTCTGGTATATTGTGAATAATGCAGTCGACCCAAAAGAGCAGCTTGATCATTTGGATGGATTGCCGCTGGGGCCTCTCGATGCATATCTTGCCATGCAAGCTTATGGATATTTTACTGTTACTCCACAGATGCAGTTGCAGGAGCACGATAAGTTTACGGGCTCGAATGCGATTCTTTCTTTGGATCCAGATAATCCTGCAGTCCAGCCATATACAGTTCATTTAAGCGAATTTGCCAATGTAGCTTCACACAAAGTTAATTATGAAGATTGTCGCACCCAATATTATCGTTTATTGGGAAAATAGCCATTTTTAGACCAGTTTGATAAATATATTGCAGCAATTGCTCTTATCGATCAACGCTATAATGCGCAGCAATCGAACAAGGGGATGAAGCTTCAGAATAGTGATACAGATATAAGCCTTACTAAAGCCCTTGAAATTATGGGTGTTGAAGACAAGGATAAAAATCAAGCTGACCCGAAAATCGCCTTAGCATTAGTTGCCTATGCGACCAGCCACAAAGAAGCGCTTGGAACTATTGATAAAAACGTCATTGATAAACTATTTGCAGAGCTAAATAAAATAGAACAGCTGGCTAATAATGCTAAGCTGCGTCTTTATCATAGTTTATTATCCCATATTAACCTGGGTGGTGATCCACCTAGGGCTCAGGCCGTTATCAATCCGCCAACCATGGCACAATTGAGCGCTTTGGTAATATTTCATCATGAGCTGGGTGTAGGTCATTCCTTTAATAAAGGCGAAATTGAACAAGCTCTTTTAAAGTCTGGAAAGTATTTCTATTCGATACTTGAAGATCTGGATAAGTCGCGCAGCAAGGAAATGCCAGTATTAACGGCTGATAACCTTGCCACTGTGCTCAAAGAGGTAGGGGCAGACGCTATCCTAGGCAGCGATGATCATAAAGAAGTTCGCGAATTGTTGCTGAAAACAGTTTCTAAGCCCAACCGTGATCAGTTTGATGCAATTTCCTTGAAAAAATTAATCGATATCTGTGGAAGATATGCAGCCAGCGACAATGGCAAGATTAAACTGCTCAATATGATTGAGCTTATTAATAGCATTGATGTCTTACATCAGAACACGACTCAGTTACCAACCATTGCACAATTAACACAGGCATTAAGTGTGATTGCTGAACAACCTGAGGATACCCCTCATGGTTTATTAAGGCAATTAAGCACATTACCTGGATTTGAACACTGCTATTTTGGTAATCAGAAGGTTGAGGAATTTGATCCAGAAAGTATTAAAGATTTTCTGAAACAAGCAGAAGGTGAAATCAGAGCACAATTGGGCGGTTTGATCGATTTTGAAGACGAGGATTTTACCGATCCAAAACTATTTGTTCAGAAACTGAAGAAATTTGAAGATAAAATACCTTCCATGATCCTGAATCCCTTAATTAGCAAAGCATTTAATATGGTAAAGGGGAGTCATGATGCTGTGGTTATGCAGCATTTAGAGGGACAATTATGGAAAGGCGAAGACAAAATGCAGAATGTTGTCGCTGCCCTTTTTAAAGACAAAATAGCACCTGTTGCTAAACCGAATGATCTAACTGGGTTGCTGACCCTGTCAGAAACAATGGTTACACGACTTGAGGAAATCGATAAGCTCATTACGACCTTAAATGCCATTAAACTCCGATCAACTGCCGATTATGAAAAATTAGTTACTATATTGAATGATTCACCCGGGGTGTCGCAAGTACCCTTGCCGGTACTAAATAAAATGCTAGAGCAGATGAATCGATTTCATAAGGGTAAATTGCCGATCGATCTGGTTTCAGCATTGGTAAACAATTCGAATGTTAAAAAGGGCTTTATTCCTAACTGGGATGATGTTGGGCGTTGGATTATGCCGTTGGTTCTTGAAAAGCAAGTCCATGCTGGTGATTTAAGAGCAATTATTGACTTAACACTTAATTTAAGTACTAAACAAGTTAGTACAGATAATTTAGTTAAAGTATCTGACTTCCTCGTTAAACAAGGGGAGTTTAGGAAAGATTTTATAAAAGTTTTTAATGATATGGAAGCAAATACTGAATTCGCAAATCAGTATGGCCAAGTGATTACACAAACAATGTCAGTCATGGATTATTTGGATACTCAGAAAAATAGCCAGGAACTCAAAAGCAATTTTCTAAAAACTTTTAAAAATTCACCCCATTTATTTGCAGAAGCAATTAAACAAATATCAAAGAGCGCGCAAGATGACACAGGAAAAGCACATCTTGTCATGATTTTAAGTCGCATGAATGAAGGAAAATCTGCTGCTGACATTAGTGAAAGTTTGGCACGGCAAAAGGATGAATCCGCAGAATTTCGCACAGAACGATTAAAAAAAGAAGCAAAAGAACTCGAAGGCCTGGTCGATTCCTTAGTGAAGAAGAGTGGTTCCTTTAATAATGCATTAGCGAATGTGGATGCTGATTTAGGCTTCCCATTAGTTCCGGACATTATTGCATACGAACAAGAGAGTATTGATAATTTACTTAATGACATGGTTGAAAAACGTAAAATAGCACGTGGTGCTATTTCAGATCAGCAATTTGATACGTCGCAAGTCACTAGAGTTTTAGAAGACATGCAAAACCTAGCGACCGATAATCCTCTGTTGTATAGCCAACGTGAAAGACTACAACAGGATGTTTATTTTATTAATGCTATCGGTCATTCACACAAAATAAGGACACGGCCGAACGAAGCGGATAGTAAGTCTGCCATTATAAAGGACATGTCAAAGAATGAAATCCAATATTTGATAGGCTACTACCAACAATTGGTTCGTGATCCCAATACCCCACCTGATGCTAAACGCCAAGGACGTTTGGTTTATTTAGCGTTGCTAAGAGAGGTGATGTATCGCACAACGGGGTGCTTGCCGTTTACCACACAAATCATCAGCGTATTAAATGCGATGGCGCAAAATGGTAATAATATTTCCGAGATCCAAACAGGTCAAGGGAAAACACTGATTTCAGGACTATTTGCAGCTATGCAACATTTAGAAGGCAAAACAGTAGATGTCTGTACTTCTAATATGCATCTCGCCAGAGAGGGACTAGCAGAAACGAAGAAATTTTATCAATATTTAGCTATTAAACATGCAGCGATTGATAGTGCTTCGGATATCAACGACTATGCAATTGGAGGCATTAATTATTCTGATGTTGCACAGCTTGCACTATTTCGTGCGCGCCGTTTAATAGAAGGTGGCATTGAGCCAGATAGTGCATCATTGATTTTAGATGAAGCAGATTACACTCTTTTAGATGACAGTACTCAATATCGTTATGCTGTCAACTTAGATGATGTTGGTGACCCCTATTATAATCCATTTGATTTTGCGTATAAATTGGTCAATGACTTCGTGAATACTGATGAATTTAAAAACCCAAATGCTACGATTAATGATGATAAGGTTAATTTGCGCAAATATCTAATTAAACATGCTAAAGGTGCACAGAAGGACTTAGTGCGGGATCCTGAAATGTTATCGGACAAGCAACTCGATGTCTGGATTGATTCAGCAGCGGTGGCACGTGAGCTCTATAAACAACGTGATAAGCGTTGGACGTTGAGCGAAGAAACACGTTTTGATCAGAAAATGTCCGTTGCCAGATTAATTATCAATGATCGCGTTAGTCCCGATGCACAATGGAGCAATGGTGTGCAACAAATGCTTCATGCTCTCATTAATGAAGAAGATGCTATTAAAATGGGTAAAGCGCCTGCCTGTACATTAGATCCCGAAAAATCAGCAGTGGCTTCGATAACCAGCAAAAACTTCATTGATTACTATAACAAGAAAAAGGGCGTGGTATGGGGAATGACCGGTACTATTGGTGTAGCTAAAGAAAAATTAGAGCATCAAGAAAAATTTGATTTTAAACTAACCAGTATGCCACCTCATCAAAAACAAAGAAGGGTTGATCATAAACCCATTTTGGTCGAAACAGATGCATTACATCAAGAAAAGATATTTCAACAAGTATTAAAGCGAATCCGTAAAAACGACAAAATGCCTTGTGTGATAATTTGTAAAGATGCCACTACTTCAAAAGCCTTAGCTAAATATATCGAAAGTGAGTTAATTAAAATTAAGAAGAATCATCCATTAACGTTACAGTTATTTAATGGTATTGATAATGAAAGAGTTGACCTTATCGGTGGCAAGTCAACTAAACGTGGCATTAATAATGAAGGTGAAGCGGTTTCACAAGCAGGATTACAGGGTACCATTACTATATCAACACCGATGTCAGGGCGTGGAACTGATTTTAAACCGAGAAAAGTAACCAAAGAGGGTTTGGAAGTTAAGCATCCTTTTGGACTATTTGTGGTTCAAACCTATCTCGATAGTGAGAGAACTTCAAGACAAATTGTCGGACGCGGTGGACGTCAGGGTTGGTTTGGCGAATCGATGACTATTATCAGCAAGGAAGCATTAATACATGATTTGGCTGCAACAGATAAAAGTACTGCACAAGTAAATCAAATGCAACTCGAAGCCAGAATGGAGGAAGTGCGACTCTATCGTAATTATACTGCTAAACAGCAACGCCTCTATTCGGAAAGCTATGGTGATGTAAGAAATCATTACTTTGGCAAATTAATACAGATGCTTGATGCAATTCCGGCAATTTGTGAGGCCGAGCAACAAAGACTAGATAAGGAAATGTTAAAGCCGGATGTGGAACGCGATATTGAAAGTATTAAAGTACCTGATCCGGTTCAATTGCGTAAAACTTTGTTAAAAGAGTGGGAGCAGTATTTAAACAATCTTGATAGTGAGTGGAAAAGCAATTTAAGCCAACCTGTAAAGCCTGAACTCAAAGATGCGGTATCATCGATTGCGCGTCACGCTTCATCAAAATGGAATATTATGGTTTCAAGTCCAATGTTGCAGGTTATTGGTGAATATCAAATTGACGAAATCGAATCGACTAACTTAATGACCGAGGTTTTAGAAAATCCGTTGACAAGTGCCGCCATGTTAATGAATGAGCCTTTTCGCAGACTTCCCGCCGCGATTAATATTCATAAAGCCTATTGTGAAAATTTACAAGCGATTGATACCTTGGACGAAAAAAGTTTCAAAGCGGCCTACCACGGTGAAATTGATAGTGCATTCCAAAGATTAAAAGATATTATCACGCATGAAAAACCACCATCGATCAAGTGGAGTAGGACATGGAATGATATGCCAGACTATAATGCAAAATTTCGCATTTTAAATGAAGCGTTAATGCAAGCAGATATTAAGTGTCATAAATCTGATTCCAAGAATAGATATCAACGCTTACAAACGGAAGTGTTGTCGATTATTACTTGGACTGAGAAATATCCACAGTTTAAAAATGAAACTAATGTGTTAAAGCAAATGCTATTGCAATCGCATATTAATCATCGCAAGAAACTAAATAACGCCTCTCCTGAATTATTATTAGAGCATGATCGAAATATGCAGCGCTATAGTGCTACTGGATTTTATCCTACAATACATGACTATGATAATTTAATGAAACGGAGCACGGCCGCCTGGCATCGCATTAAAGAGGACTCTTTAACCAGTCTTAAGAAATATCAGAAGGCATTTTTTACTTCTAGCATCAGAAACGAACAAACGAGCAAGTTGATAAAATACTTAAGCGATACAAATGAATATGATCTGAAAGGGATCTACAAGACTCTGCTTGAAGCAAGAAAGTATGCTCACCAAGATGATGCAAAATCCAGTTTGAAAAAGAAACTATTTAACAATTCGATTAATTTTGGCACTCGCTTCCATAAAATGTTAAATGATATTGAAGAGCGTGTTATTGCTAACGTCAATAATGAAAAAGCTCTGCAAGACATTTATACATTTGAAAAGGAAGATCTAAGGTTGCTATTGAATGCGATTGATGCTAAATATGCCAAAAATGAGCTAGTTAGAGCGGCTGTTCAGAATATTAAGGTGCAAATTCTAACACAAGCAACTTGGCCTGAGCTGCAACAGTCGCTGCAAAATTTAAGTGGCATGTTGGGAAATGAAAAAAGGCTCAGAGCTGCTGTTATAAACAAAATTACGCACTTATGTGAAATTGATATTAGATTAAGTCGATTGGCGATAAAAGAAGCTGAAACCCTTTCGGCTCCTGAAGTAAATGCAAAACCAATTCTCACTAGTGAATTGTTAACCCCTGAAATAGATACATTCGCTGTTCGAGATCCCCTCTATGCAGTGGTTGAATTTAACAATGTTATGCCAGCTGATAAGGTGATGCCAACTGTTAGTGCAACAAAAGATGAAGGTGCTCAACCTGCGACTGAGGTTAATCAAGAGGTTCCTAGGTATCGACCACTCGCTATGCTAGTCAATGCGTCAAGAAAACTGACGCAAGATCCATCAGTGCGCCAAGTAGAGATGCTTATCAAGGAAATTAATAAAGATAAAGTTGACCCCCTTGAGCAGAAGTTACGCGAGGGGATGATACGCTTATTAAGCAGCTTGGACCGACGAGCCACTCTTAAGCAGTTAAGTGTTGAACAAAATCGGCTGCAAGTAAAAGAGGCATTGGAAAGCTATGCGCGTGATGAAAGAATGCCAAAAGGCATTCAGGAATTGGCGCAAAGACTCTTGAAAGATCTCAATTTATCGGCTAGGGGATCCAAGGTTTTGCAGTCACCTCGCAATAGTCTTAGTGACGCCAGTAAAGAAAATGTCCCTAACAACCCAAAAAGAGGGCCTAAAGTCTAGCTTTGCACTGTCTATATGTTGTCATTTTTTGTTAAAATTCGGTATAATCCCCGATTATTCTGTTAATACCAGGTGTTAGGCCGTTATGCCCTTAGTGACCTTAAAAGATCTCTATTTTTCAGTTGGTGAGTTCCCCTTGCTGGATCATGTTAATTTTGATATTAATCCGCAAGAGCGTATTGCGTTGATTGGACGAAATGGCGAAGGCAAATCGACGCTTTTTAGAATTTTGTCGCAAACCATTAACGCCGATAGTGGTCAAATTATTAAACCCAACTATTTGCGCATTGCCATGTTGGCGCAAGAGCTTCCTGAGTTAACCGATATTACCGTCTATGAAGCAGTCGCAGAAGGGTTGGCAGATTTACGCGATATTTTAATTGAATATCACCATCTTACTTCACAGTTAGATAACCATGATGAAGCTTGGCTCAATAAACTCAATGATTTGCAGCACCAAATTGAGCAGCGTAGCGGTTGGATTATTCAGCAGCGTATCGAGCGCGTGATTGAGGCACTGGGTTTGCCAATGGATATGAAAATGTCGGAATTATCCGGTGGCTGGCGCCGCAGAGTGGCATTAGGTGCTGCTTTAGTTGAAGAGCCCGATATTTTGTTGCTCGATGAGCCGACCAATCATTTAGATCTCGACGCCATTTCATGGTTAGAAACCATGTTAAAACAATATCCTAAAACCATTATTTTCATTACCCATGATAGGGCATTATTGCGCGCCGTTGCGACGCGAATTGTTGAACTTGACCGAGGTAAATTAACGTCTTATCCTGCGGATTATGATAGCTATATTGCTCGTAAAGAAGCAGCTTCAGTGGAAGAGCAAAGACACAATGCGCTATTTGATAAAAAATTATCAGAAGAAGAACAATGGCTAAGACAAGGGGTTAAAGCCAGACGCACCCGCAATGAAGGCCGCGTACGTGCGCTTAAAGCTTTGCGCGAAGAAAGAACCAAGCGTCAAGTGCACAAAGATAAACCCATATTTTCGGTCAATGAATCTAGTGCGGCTGGCAAAACAGTCATTCAGGCTGAGAATATTTCATTTGGGTATGATGCGAACAAGCCTTTAATAAAAGATTTCTCCTTCACGGTGCAACGCGGCGACAAAATTGCCATTGTAGGCCAAAATGGCGCAGGCAAAACGACCTTAGTTAAATTGTTGCTGGGTTTGTTAAAACCAACAGTAGGTTATATTAAGCACAGCCCTACCAATCAAATTGCCTTTTTTGATCAGACGCGTGATCGTTTGCGGCCAGAAGAAACAGTAATGGGTAACGTGGCGGAAGGCGATGATTCTGTTGAGATTGATGGTAGAAAACGCCATATCGTTGGATATCTGGGTGATTTTTTATTTTCACCCAGCAAATGTCGCGCCTTAGTCAAAACACTATCAGGCGGTGAGCAAAATCGATTACTGTTAGCCAAATTGTTTTCTAAACCGGCTAATTTGTTAGTACTCGATGAACCCACCAACGATTTAGATATTGAATCGCTTGATGTTCTTGAAAATCTTTTATTAAATTATCCTGGTACATTGATTATCATCAGTCATGATCGTGAGTTCATTGATAATATTGCGACGCACTGCATTGCCTTTACGGATAATGAAATTACCATCAATGTAGGTGGTTATACGGATTTTTTACAACGCAAACCGCTCTTGCAAAAGCCCACTAACAAAAAAGAACAAAAAAAGCCAAACCCAAGGGTAGAAGTATCAGATCAAAAAAAAAATAATAAATTGAGTTACAATGAGCAACGCGAGCTAGAGTGTTTACCGCTGCAAATTGAAAAACTTGAGAAAGATATTCAAGCCTTACAAGCAAAAATGTGTGCGGCTGATTTTTATGATAAGCCTAAAGAGGAAGTGCAAGCCGTTCACACTAAACTTAGCACGCTTGAAGAAGAATTAAATATAGCCTTCCAGCGTTGGGAAGATTTGGACGCACAATAAAAAGTGTTTTCTGTCGCTTAGACGACCTCAGGACTGTTTGTCCGTCTAGTCCTTTAACATTAATCCCACCTTTGCAAATTCTTAACTATAGTTAGGTTGTAGGTCGCTACAATTTGAGTTTGAAAGGAGAGGCGTAATGAGTAAAGACAAAGGTCCCTCAACGACTGCAAACGAGAAACAATTCGCCGCGAAAATCTTCACCACTGCTTTACATTATGATTATAAATTTCCCTGGAAAGCCCCCACGATTGAACATTGGACAGGCTCGGGCTTTGTGATTGGCGGTCATAAATTAATCACTAACGCGCATGTTGCCGGAGGATCTATTTTTATTGAAGTGGAATTAGCTAACGACTCAGTAAAATATCCAGCCACCTTAAAGGCGGTGGGACACGAATGTGATTTGGCGATGCTTGAAGTGGATGATGCTGAGTTTTGGAAAAAAACCAAAGCGTTAAAGATTGGCGATACGCCAAGACAGATGCAGAAAGTGGCGGTGCATGGGTTTCCAATTGGCGGGGAAGGTTATTGCATAACCACCGGTAAGGTTTCACGAATTGAAAATGATTTTTATGCCCATGGCGAACAAATGATGTTAAGCACACAGGTCAGTGCCGCCATTAACCCAGGTAACAGTGGTGGCGCTGTGCTGGATACACAAAAAAAAGTTGTTGGAGTCGTGCACCAGAGTCTTCGAGGCGGCCAAAATATTGGTTACATGATCCCCGCTGATCTCTTAAAACATTTTATTCATCAAGTGCAAACAAAGAATATGGGCTTTCCTTCTTTGAATCTAGAAACCCAAACAATGGACAATCCCTATTTGCGAGAAAAATATGGGATGCAAGAAAATCAGAAAGGTATTTTATTAAGAGGTATTCCTGCCCTGTCGTGTGCAAAGGCGCATTTGGAAGTGGGTGATGTGATTTTAGAGATCAATGGAACACCGATGAATAATGATGGCAGTATGCGCATTGAGGCATTAAAACACGTAGATTATCGTTATCTGATTAATAGTAGTAAAATTGGTGATGATATTACTTTCAAAGTATTAAGAGTAGGTAAAGTGCTTGATACGACTTTTTGTTTGGCCGACACCTTTTCCAGTACCCACACGATTATCCCAAGAGCCTATGGGCAGCAGCCCTCCTACTACATTGTCGCAGGTTCAATTGTGCTACAGCCGGTATCTAAAAATTTGCAAACAGATTGGTCAAAGAGTTATACAAACCAAGCAAAGTCTACTAAAGATGATCAAATACTGGTAATTAATTCCGTATTGAAAAATCATTATTCACATGGTTATGAAGATTTTGCAGGAGAAATTATTGATAAGATCAACGGCGTGGAAGTAACTGATATGCACAGATTGGTTGAAGTTGTTTCTGGTAATAAAGAAAAATGTCACTTTCTGGAAACCCGCTCTGGTAAACAGTTGGTGATCCCGAATATCCCTTTTGGAGAAGCCGCAGATTTATTAAGAACGTACAATATTGAGCATCATTGCTCCAAAGACCTTGCGACGCGGTCAGATATGGATGAAGCATTGGCTGATTTGATTCGAAATCATGTTGAGCCCTTGCAGTTCACAACTAAAAGCACCAACAGTCAGGGAGCACAAGTGCCTGAGACGATACAGCTTGTTAAAAGGACGCTGAGTGCACATTTTTAGATATGGAAGTTGTCGGTCAATACAGAGACTCTTTCGGCAGAAAGGTCTCTGTTACGACTTCCTAACGGGGAAACATTTTGCTAAGAGGACACCGCCTTCGAATAGGCCAAGCAATGGAACCGCCAAGAGAATTTGCGAGACCACATCAGGTGGTGTTAACAACATGCCAATGACAAATGCCCCGACTATAATATAAGGCCGATGTTTTTTAAGGGCTTCAATTGAGGTGATACCAGTTCGGATCAAAATAAACGTGACGATCGGTACTTGAAACGAAGCACCAAAAGCAAAATAAAGCACTAATACAAAATCCATATAGTGCGTCATATCTGTCATCACAGTGACCCCTTTAGGGGCAATGTGCATGAAAAATCCTAATGCCATGGGTAAGACAAAAAAATGTGCAAATAGCATGCCGATATAAAAAAGCAACGCGCTCATAAAGACAATCGGAAAAATCATGCGCTTTTCATTGGGGTAAAGGCCCGGAGCCACAAAGCGCCAAATCTGATAGAGAATAAAAGGAACCAGTAAAACGAGCGCTGTGAAAAGGGCTAATTTAAGAGGGGCTGTAAAGGGCGTGACCACTTCGGTTGCAATCAGCATGCCACCACTTGGCAGTGATTCTAAAATGGGTTGCGCCAGCAGTGTATATAATTCACTGCTAAAAATAATTAAAGGGACAAGGGCAAGACCATAAGCCAATAAGCAGCGGATCATTCGTTGCCGCAGCTCAATTAAATGAGGCAAGTACTTTTCCAAATTATCCATGATTACTCTTTTTGATTAGGCGTTTTGCTCAGCTCTTCCTGAAATTCTTGCTTAATCGCAAGATAGGATTGTCGTGTTTTGCTAATGTAACGCCCGCACACTCTGGCCAGCGCAGGTAAGCGCTCTGGGCCAAACACCCATAATGCCACAATCAGTACGACTACTAATTCACCAAAGCCAACTTGAAACATTATTGATCCAGCGTTGATTTTTCAGAGGTAATGCCTTGCATGCCCTTACGAAAGCCTTTAATTGCTTTACCTAAATCTTCGCCGAGTGTTGATAATTTTTTAGTGCCAAATAACAACACAACAATCAGAAAAATTAAAATCAATGATCCTGGACTAATACCACCAATACCCATTTTTTAGTGCTCCTCATTATAATTTTGGTAAATTGCCACCACCGAGTAGATGCATATGTAAGTGGAAAATTTCTTGGCCACCACTTGCCCCCGTGTTTATAACGGTTCGAAAACCACTCAGGCCCTGTTCTTTAGCGAAGTTATTCAGTGAGGTCATCATATAGCCTAACAACGGTCCATGCTGTTCTTTCACTTCGGCGAGACTATCAATGTGTGTTTTTGGGATCACGAGCAAATGCACTGTCGCTTTCGGATGAATGTCTTTGATGACAAAGATATGCTCATCTTCATAGATTTTATTCGTTGCGATTTTCCCGCTCACCATCTGACAAAAAATACAGTCTGCCACTTAACTTCCTTGATTAAATTGCGTTGCCACAGTTTAACTCAAAAAGTTTCATACAAGCACTGGGTTTAGGCAGACAAACGATAAATGGCCCTTTAAGAGAGGGGTTTATCCCTCTTTAGGGGCATTCATTCATTTAAACAAGCAGAGCAAACCAATGCCTACGCCTATCCCTAACAACCAAGGTTGGTGTGCCGATAGGAAGTGGGAGACGGGTTCAAGTTGTGGGTTTAACAAACCAATGACTAAGCAAACGCTGATAAGTGATGCACCGAGCAGTTTTAATCCCCAATGTGATTTCCGTTTTTGTTTAGGCTCTGGGCGATGTAAGGGTGAGTGCCGATAACTTAAGTAATGTGTTTCGTTTTGCCAGAAACGCAAAATATCATAAACTGCTTCGGGTAATTCCGGCATTTTGGCACTCCACACCGGGAATTTATTGCGCAAGGTATAAAGCAAGGCTTTGGGCCCAAAATGCTGTGCCATCCATTTTTCAAGAAAGGGTTTAGCGGTATGCCATAAATCAAGATCGGGATAGAGCTGTCGGCCTAAGCCTTCTATGGTAAGCAAGGTCTTCTGTAATAAAACAAGTTGAGGTTGCACTTCCATTTCAAATTGGCGAGCGGTTTGAAATAACCGCAATAAAGTTTGGCCAATCGAAATATCCTTTAAAGGACGTTCAAAAATCGGTTCGCAAACGGTGCGAATAGCCGATTCAAAAGACTCTATGCGTGTATGCGGAGGTACCCAACCCGATTGCACATGCAGCTCAGCAACACGGCGATAATCGCGCTTAAAAAAAGCCAGAAAGTTTTCACCCAAATAGCGTTGATCTTCAGGGCCTAGTGTTCCCATAATTCCAAAATCAACTGCAATATAACGAGGGTCAGCAGGATCTTCAGTTCCAACAAAAATATTACCAGGATGCATATCCGCATGAAAAAAGCAGTCACGGAAAACTTGAGTAAAGAAAATCTCAACGCCACGCTCAGCAAGCTTTTTTAGATCAACGTTTTTGGCTTTTAAGGTTCTGATATCCGAAATAGGAACGCCATAGATTTGCTCGGTGACTAAAATATTTTTTCTCGAAAACTCCCAAAACACTTGAGGTACGTAGAGCATGTCTGAGCCGGCAAAGTTTCGTCGCAATTGTGAAGCATTTGCGGCTTCACGTAAAAAATCTAATTCTTCGAATAGCGTGCATTTGATTTCTTCAACCACTTCAATGGGATGGAAGCGACGAACTTTAGGAATGGCGCGATGAAGGATCTTTGCAAAGGTTTGCAATAATTCTACATCTTGGTGAACTTGCTTGGTCACGTTGGGTCGCAAGACTTTTATGACGACTTTAGTGCCATCGTGTAAAACCGCAGAATGCACTTGTGAAATGGAAGCCGATGCCAATGGTGTAATCGTGAACTCTGCAAAAATCTTTTCGATAGGCTGCGAAAGACTTTTTTCAATTATTGCTTTTGCTAGCAAGCCATCAAAGGGCGGGACATTGTCTTGCAGTTTTGCGAGCTCATCGGCTATCTCATCGGGTAGCACATCACGTCTTGTTGATAAGAGCTGGCCAAATTTAACGAATATGGGCCCTAATTCTTCTAGCGCAAGGCGAATAGATTCACCGGTTGGCTGTTGGCGTGCTCGAAACCAACGCCATGGAAAGAATATGATGAATACTCTCAAAGGACTAAATAACGGGGTTGCCCAGACTATGCGATCTAGGCCATGTTTGAGTAAAACGATGTTAATATGTATAAGACGCAAGGTTCTAGTGAAGAAGCGCATTTATTTCCCTTTTGCCGCTTTTGCGAGCAGGTGATCAATTCTGGCTTGTACGCGTTCAACGTCTAATCGTAAATGATCGACATCCAAGAAAAAGTCTTCAATTTCTATTGGGGTAGGCAGTAATTTCTTTTCATCTTGAAAATAAACGCCAAGATCCTGTGCTCTGGTCGCAACGGTTTTCTTCAGCCAATCATGGCTTTGTGTAAAACCTTCACTCAGTCCGCGAGCCAGATCTCCACCCACATATTTGGCAAGTGCGCCTTCAAAATCAAGATCTAGATGTCGCCATGTATCATAAAGTGCCTTAGCACATTCTAAATCACCCCGGATATGCAACCCTTGCTGAACACGGTTTTTGGTAAAGATCATACTAATAAAGGCATTCAAAGACCCTGAAAAAGTGGTATCACATTTATCATCAGGCAAAGCTGAGACCACTTTTACACCCTCTGGGTAAATTTGAAAATACAGGGTGGGAAAGTGTTCAATTTGAAAGCAAATGATTTTGCCTTCAAAAGGGCCAAGGTACTGATAAGCTTCTTTATCCAGATGGGTAATAACGGCGTTTAACAAGGGAAGTGTGCCCTGCGCTAAGCGGTTAAATAGATCCATTAATATTTTATTCCTTGGTGAATCGCCACAATTCCGCCCGTTAAATTGGTATATTCGCAACTATCAAAACCTGCCGATAGCATTAGTGCTTTCAGTGATTCTTGGTTCGGGTGCATACGTATCGATTCTGCTAGATAACGATAGCTATCGGCATCGTTGGCAATTATTTTACCTAAAAAGGGTAATACATGAAAAGAGTAGGTGTCATACCAACGAGACAGCAAAGCATTTGTTGGATGAGAAAATTCTAAAATTATCGCTCGACCGCCTGGTTTGAGAACCCGATAGATACTCGCTAGCGCTCGTTCTTTATGGGTGACATTGCGTAGGCCAAAGCCCATGATGATGCGATCGAAGCTGTTCTCTTGAAAGGGGAGGCCTTCGGCATTCGCTTGGCTAAAATGAATATTAGCCACTCTCCCATTGTCGATTAAGCGATTTTTAGCAACGGCTAACATGTTGTTGTTGATGTCAGATAAAGTGATTTGCCCGCTGGTGAGTTTAGGGGCAATCAATAAAGCCAGATCACCACTTCCGCAGGCTAAATCTAATACATCATGATTAGAGCGTACCTGTAAGCGTGCAACGGCTTGGTGTTTCCAAAGTCTGTGAATGCCTAACGACATGAAATCATTCATGACATCATAGCGGCTTGCGACAGAGTCAAAAACACCAGCGACGAGTTTTTCTTTCTCGTCGACGCGCACCTTTTTAAAGCCAAAATCAATGGTATCTTGTTTCATAAATTATAAAATAAACCGACTTAAATCCTGATCTTCAACTAAGGTTGCTAATTGTTCATCAACATATTTTTTGTCAATGACAAAGGTTTGATTGTTCATTTCGCTGGCATCAAACGAAATATTTTCTAACAAACGTTCTAAAACAGTATGCAGACGTCTTGCTCCGATATTCTCGGTGCGCTCATTTACTTGCCAAGCAAATTCAGCTATGCGTTCAATACCGTCGGGTGCAAAATCAACCGTGACGCCTTCGGTGGCCAGTAACGCTTTATATTGCAGCGTTAAAGACGCATCGGGTTCCGTTAAAATACGGGTAAAGTCTTTGGCTTTGAGGGGGTCGAGCTCAACACGGATAGGTAAACGGCCCTGTAATTCAGGAATTAAATCTGATGGCTTGGCTAAATGAAAAGCGCCAGAAGCAATAAAAAGAATATGATCGGTTTTAACAATGCCGTATTTGGTAGAAACGGTACAGCCCTCTACCAATGGTAGTAAGTCTCGTTGCACACCCTCGCGTGACACATCAGGGCCACCATTTGAACTGCGTTGTGTGACTTTATCGATTTCATCAATAAACACAATCCCGTGTTGTTCCATGCGCTCTAGCGAAGTGGTTTTGATCTCTTCTTCATTAATCAATTTTGCCGCTTCCTCTTCTTGCAGGAGTTTGCTAGCTTCTTTTATTTTAAGCTTGCGCGTTTTAGTGCGATTGGGGGTTAAACTTTGAAACATGCCCTGCAATTGGCTGGTCATTTCTTCCATGCCAGGGGGAGCCATAATTTCGACGCCTACGCTTTGCATGGCAATTTCGATCTCAATTTCTTGTTCATCTAGAATGCCACTTTGTAATTTATCGCGAAAGGCGCTTCTTGCCGCGCTATCGTCATTGATAGCTTCGCTTTTGGGGGCACAGGCAAAACCGGCACGTGGCACTAACACATCTAAGATCCGTTCAAAAGCAGCCTCTTTAGCGCGTTCGGTGACTTCGGCGAGGGCCTCTTCACGGGTCATTTTGAAGGACATTTCCGCTAAATCACGAATAATCGATTCAACATCTCGCCCGACATAGCCCACTTCCGTAAATTTAGTGGCTTCGACTTTGATAAAAGGCGCCTTAGCGAGCTTTGCTAGGCGTCTTGCGATTTCGGTTTTGCCGACACCCGTTGGGCCTATCATCAAAATATTTTTAGGGGTAATTTCATTACGCAGTTCTATAGGTACTTGCATGCGTCGATAACGGTTGCGAAGTGCTATAGCGACTGCGCGCTTTGCTGCAGCTTGTCCAATGATGTGTTTATCGAGTTCATGAACAATCTCGCGGGGGGTCATAACAGAAGTACTCATAATAACTGCTCGCAATTAAGGTTGAAGATTTAAGGCTTCAATGGTGAGATGATTATTGGTGTAGATACAAATTTCAGCGGCAATGTTAAGTGATTTTTCAACGATGCCTTTCGCATCTAATGTGGTGTTTTCATAAAGTGCCGTGGCTGCAGATTGTGCAAAAGGGCCGCCTGAGCCAATCGCAATGATCCCTTTTTCAGGCTCAATTACATCACCGTTGCCGGAAATAATGAGCAATGCGTCCTTGTCTGCCACAGCCAGCATGGCCTCTAAACGACGCAACAGGCGATCAGAGCGCCAATCTTTTGCTAACTCAACAGCCGCACGAGTTAAATGGCCTTGATACATTTCCAATTTGCGCTCAAAGCGTTCAAATAAGGTAAAGGCATCGGCGGTGCCGCCAGCAAAGCCTGCGAGCACTTGATTGTTGTAAAGTCGGCGGATTTTTTTGGCATTAGCCTTTAGGATGGTATTACCCAAAGAGACTTGGCCATCACCACCCAGCGCCACTTGGTTGCCTTTTCGAACAGCAACGATAGTCGTTCCTCTGAATTGTTCCAAGGTAAACTCCTTCGCTTAACGAGTAAATAGCCTGACATTATACTCGCATTTTTAAGACCAAACTATGGAGAGCTTGGGTTTGTTGTAGTCGTTGCTGTAGGGCAAGTGCCTGCGCTTTGTCAGTAAAAGGACCAATATATACGCGGTGCCATGTATCAGAGGGCGTTTTTTGAAAAGTTTTAACACTAGCTTGCACACCAACAAGGGCCAGTTGTGCTTTCAGCTCTTCGGCTTGGGGTAATGTTCTAAAAGCGCCTACTTGGACAATAAAGCTGTCTTTTGCGATATCAGGTTCACTTTTGGTGGCCAAATCAACGGTAGGTGTCGACGGTGCGCTCTCAATCGCTGCGGCAATGGAAGTTGGCTGTGGGGTGGCAGGTTTCGCAGCTTCTGTTGCCAATCCAGGGACATCCATGGTCATGTTGGGCAAGACGGTATAAAAATCAAATCGGTTGCTCTTCTCTTCTTGTGATTCAGCCCTGACGATTTGCTTTTGCGAGCCATTTTGCCCGACTTCCTCAACCGAAATTGTTGCCGCTTGTGGTAACTGATGTTTGGCATTTAATTTCCAATACAGCATCGCGGCCAAGGTGAGTCCCAAAGTTAATCCGGCGATCATCCAAGCCCACGTGGGCATCATGAGGGTATTAGTCGAAGGGGCATGGCCCCGCAATTTTGCTGGAGCGTCGCGTCTGCGTCTTTTAGCGTAATCTTTTGTCATGGTTCGCTTTTGCTCTCAACTATCTATAAATAGATTATAGTTCCCTAAAACCAAATAGGTTTAAGTCTATTCTAAAACATTTCCAACGGATCCACATCTAATGACCAACGAACGCGTTTTGCTAGAGGCGATTGCTCTAAGATAGAGGTTGAATAACTTAAAACATGATGAAGCGGCCTACGCTCCGACGCTTGGATCAGCAATTGGTAGCGGTAGTTTCCTTGGCGACGATACATCGGCGCTGGCACGGGGCCTAAGATTTGCACATCGGAGCAATTTAGCGTGGCTAAGGTTTGCTGAACGTGTGTTAACAGCTGCTCTGGCAGCTGCGGGTTACTTGCATGGGCGCGGATCAAAGCTAAGTGAGCAAAAGGAGGCAGCTTGCACTTCTTGCGCTCATCTAGAAGAGATTGCGCCAATTTTTGATAGTTTTGCTGGCGAATTTGCGTCAACAGAGGGTGATCGGGAAAGCAGGTTTGGATCACCACTTCCCCTGCTTGGTGAACACGGCCTGCGCGACCTGCAACCTGGATAAGCAGTTGTGCCATTCTTTCTACCGCTCGAAAATCAACACTGAATAACCCGCCATCCGCATCAACAATGGCCACCAACGTCAGATGGGGAAAATGATGACCCTTGGCGAGCATTTGGGTGCCAATGAGCAAGG
>Ga0105045_10000722_pt1 | contig 25283 bp, 27 predicted proteins | sample MAT02_FD_78089 | JGI IMG/M metagenome (GOLD analysis project Ga0105045, IMG submission 78089) | Freshwater microbial communities from Lake Fryxell liftoff mats and glacier meltwater in Antarctica - MAT-02 (megahit assembly) | ecosystem: Environmental > Aquatic > Freshwater > Ice > Liftoff... | reverse complement strand
CGCGCTCGCGGCTAGCAAAAGCGAAATTGTTGATAAGGTCGGGATCGGCCAGAACATACAGGCGGCGGTTGGCCGAGCGGATCAGCAGTGCGGGATTTTCATTGTCGCGCGCTGTTGGTGCCTCATTGGCGGGCGGGCCGAGCGGGGTCCAGTCCAGTGGCACATCGGGCATGCCGATCATCGCCGTGCCGCCGCCAATGACAACCTGCCATTGTCCGGGCTGTGCCGTAGCCGATCCGCGTTGGTAGCCGGAGCCCTTTAGCGTGATCGATCCTGCCTGCCGCGTGGTGATGAGGGCGACTTCCGGTTCACGACCGCCGAATTTTTTCCGTGGAATAAGGCGGGCATGCGCCCCAGCGACAGAGCCCCCGCCTGACCAGCCCTTGCGCGTTTCGTGCGGGCTGGTCATCCATTTCGGCAGCACCAGCAACACCGGTTCGGTACCATGCGCCTTGATCAGCGCGGCGATGTCGTCGGGGTCAGCGCCATGATCAGGGGTCAGCACCAGCAGCGTGCGGCCTTCGTCATCCCCCAGCGGCGTTGCTTCGGAAACATCGCGCCGGACATCGACCCACACGTCAGTGCGTTCGGCATAATCGACAATCCCGGCATAGCCCGCAACCCCCCGCGACATGGCGTGACCCTGCCCATCATTGCCCGCCGACAGCTGCGGCCCCAGCGCAATCAACGCCCACATGGCGATGAAACCGATAACGCCGACAATGACAATGGCAGCGATGACGCGCGGGTCGAAGGGTGAGCGGGCGGTGTCGGCGCTCATGCGACCGCCCACGCCTTGGGCACCGTCAGTTCGGCATAGGCGGCACGGCATTCGCCCCACACGCCGGCATCGACCGGCTCGCCCCCGAACAGGCTGACCTCAACCGCGCGGGCGATCCGGGCAAAGGCCGTACGCACAATACCCGGCAGATCGCGCGAGGCGGCCAGATCACGTGAGGTAAGCGCCGGTTTGACCAGGCCAGGGCGGCGCGCAGCAATATCATCGACGCTGCGATACAGCAGCAAATGCACCGCCTCAGCAAAGCGGCCAGCCGCCGCAAGGGCATCGGCGTCGGCAAGCCGGGCGCGCGCTGCACTGGCCTCGACCTGACCATATTCGGGCAAATCCTGTGCCACCACGTGCCTGCGCCGCGCATCGACCCATGCGGCAAAGCCGGGCAACAGGCGGTAGGCGATGTACAGCGCCAGGGCGATGCCGATGCCCCAGAGAATGTAGGGCAGCGCGGGGCCGGTCGCTTCAAAGAAATTGCCAATCGCCCTGATCAGATCCAGCAACCAGTCGGGCGCCGGCGGTTCAGGCGGGGTCACCGGCAAGCTGGTCTGAATCCCGCTGTTTGCCATCGTTTCGGCATAGGCGGGGTCGACCAGTTCGCTGTCCACCAGCCACGGTTGGGCAAGCGCCGCTGCATCCGCCTCGACCTGGACCGGTCCCACAGGCGCGGGCGTCGGTCCTTTCGCAGGGACGGCGGCCGGAACAGACGCCTTTACGGTCATGCAGGGTGGCGCGGCAGTGGCGTGATCATTACTTCATGTCCTAACGCTGGTTACGGTATTGGCAAGTAAAGAGCATGGTGACCGAGGCAATTGCCCGAATCACTTGCTTTTTGGCGCACGCTTCGCTAACGGGCCCGCTTCGCCGATGATCGCGTGATGACCTGCCTGGCGACAAGGGCTGCCAGGGCCGGTCGAGATCGTCCCAGAACAAGGAGACCGAAATGCCCAAACTGAAGACCAAAAGCGGTGTGAAGAAACGCTTCAAATTCACCGCGACAGGCAAGGTGAAGCACGGCGTTGCCGGCAAGCGTCACCGCCTGATCAACCACAATGCCAAATATATCCGCACCAACCGCGGCACCAGCGTGCTGAGCGATGCGGACGTCGGTCATGTGCGCCTCTGGGCGCCGTACGGCCTGAAATAAGGAGCGCGAGCCATGTCACGCATCAAACGCGGCACCACGACGCGCACCAAGCACAAGCGGATTCTGGAACAGGCGAAGGGCTTTTATGGCCGCCGCAAGAACACGATCCGTATTGCGCGCCAAGCCGTTGAAAAAGCCGGACAATATGCCTATCGTGACCGCAAGGTCAACAAGCGCAATTTCCGCGCCCTGTGGATCCAGCGCATCAACGCTGCCGTCCGCAGCGAAGGTCTGACTTATTCGCAGTTCATGCACGGCGTAAAGCTCGCCGGGATCGAACTCGACCGGAAAGTCATGGCCGATCTGGCAATGAACGAAGGCGCAGTGTTTACGACCATCATCGCGCAGGCGAAGGCGGCGTTGCCACAGGCGGCGTAACACACGACCTTTGAGTAATGTACGAAAGGGCGCGAGCGGCATTGGCTGCTCGCGCCCTTTTGTTTATGCCGCTTGTTTCTGTTCATTCGTCACGCCGGCGCGGGGATGATCAGACCTGTTTCCTCTTTTAGCCGCTATTCCGGTTTACCCACTATTGCGCAGCGCCGTTGCGATGGCGTTGATCGTCAGCTGAATCCCCTCGGCGATGCGGGGGTCGGTTTCGCCGGCGCGGTGGCGTTTCATCAGTTCGATCTGGAGCAGGTTGAGCGGTTCGATATAGGGCAGCCGCAGCCGGATTGAGGCGTCAAGCGCGGGGTTCTTTTCCAGCAGATGTCCTTGCCCGGTCGCGCCGAGCAGGCCATCATGGGCGCGGCCCCATCCGTCGCGGATGCGGGTAAAGATCGCCTCGCTACTCTCGACCTGACCCGCGAGCGCAGCATAGCGCGCCGCGATGCCCATATCCGATTTCGCCAGCACCATTTCCATATTGGCCAGCGCCGAGGCGAAGAATGGCCAGGTTGCCGCCATATCGGCCAGCAGCCCCTTGTCGCCGAAATCCGCCAGTGCCTCCCCCATCCCATACCAGCCGGGCAGCATCACGCGCGCCTGTGCCCAGCTGAACACCCAGGGGATGGCGCGCAGATCCTCGATCGCATCGCTCGTCGTCCGGCTCGGCGGGCGTGACCCGATCTTGAGCGTCGCAATTTCGGCAATTGGGGTCATGCTGCGGAAAAACTGGCGAAATCCCGGTGTATCGTAAACCAGCCCGCGATAGGCGGCAAATGCGCGCGCCGACAACTGGTCCATGGCGGCAGCGAAACGCGCGGCGTCGGCACTCGCCGCCTCTGGCTCCAGGCTGGCGAGCAGGCTGGCCGACACCATCGCTTCAAGATTGCGCGCGGCGTGCTCCTGCGTGCCAAATTTGGCGGCAATAACCTCGCCCTGTTCGGTAATGCGGATGCGGCCTTGCACCGTGCCCGCCGGTTGAGCGCGGATCGCCGCAAAGGCGCTGCCCCCGCCGCGCCCGACCGCGCCGCCGCGCCCATGGAACAGCTGCATCCGCACGCCCGCATCCGCAAATACCGGGGTCAGCGCGCGCGATGCCTGATGCAGCCCCCAAGTCGAGGTGAGATAGCCGCCGTCCTTGTTCGAATCCGAATAGCCGATCATCACTTCCTGATGCCCGCGTGCCGTCGTGATGGCGTTTATGGCGGACAGCGCGAAATATCCGGCCATGATCGCCGGCGCGCGGTCCAGATCGGCGATGGTTTCGAACAAGGGCACGACCATCAACGCAGCGTCAGGGTCAGCCCCGCGCCGCCACAGCCCGGATTCACGCGCCAGCACGTGCACCTCCAGCAGGTCAGACAGGCTTTCGGCCTTGCTGATGATCCATTGACGAATGACCGGTGCGCCCAGATCGGCGCGCAATTTGGCGGCGGCATGGATGATCGCGAGTTCGCCCGCCGTTTCGCCCGAATACGCATGCCATGCGGCACCGAGCGGGCGGTCTTGTTCCAGTTCGCGGGTAAGCAGGGCAACGCGTGCGGCTTCATCAAGCGCAATATAGTCCGGCTCGACCCCGGCAACCCTGAGCAGTTCGCCCAGCACCCGTTCGTGCACGGCGCTATTCTGACGCATGTCGAGCGTGGCGAGGTGGAATCCGAACACCTCGACCGCACGGATTAACCGCCCAAGCTCTCCCGGCCCCGCCAGGATGCCGTTGCCACCGCTGGCCAGGCCGTACGCTATAGTGACCAGATCAGCTCGGAAAGCAGCCGCGTCGGCATAGGCCGCACCGACCAGTTTCGACCGGCGCTGAGGGTCTTGGCCGGTCAGCGCCCGGTGCGTAGCGGCCAGCCGCGCATATATACCACTAAGCGCCCGGCGATAGGGTTCGTCGCGGCGGCTGGCACTGTCATCACCGCTAGCCGCGGCCAGCATGGTCATGGCCGCGGACACGGGGGCCAGCGCTGCCGAGACCGAAAGCTCCGCCCCCAATGCATGCACGGCATCAAGATAATGCGAAAGGATTGCCCCCGCCGACGCGCGCGCGGCGTAATCAAGCGTTTCGGCAGTAACAAACGGATTGCCATCGCGGTCGCCGCCAATCCAGCTGCCAACGCGCAAGAATGCGGGCGGGCGGCTGCCCAGTGCGGTTTCCCAGCGGGCATAGAGTTGCGGCAGCACCGGCACAAAGATATCGCGCAAATAGGTCAGCGCATTATCGATCTCGTCCGCCACCACCAGTTTTTCGGTGCGTAATGGGCGCGTCTGCCACAACAGCGCGACCTGCCGCCGGATTGCGCCATCGATATCATCGCCAACATCGTCCTGCACCGCGCCGCGATCGCGCGCCGCCATCAGCCGCGCGATACGGTTTTTATGGTCAAGCATCGATTTGCGCCGCACCTCGGTCGGGTGCGCGGTCAGCACCGGGACGATCAGCGCCGCTTCGGTCAGCGCCGTAACCGCTGCGGCATCCACGCCCGCCGCCGTCAGTCGCCTCAGCGCCTCGGCCACGCTCGCGCCTGGTTCGGCGGCGACCCCTTGGCGATCCTCAGCCAGATTGGCGAGCATCGAGAACAGCATGAAACCGCGCACAAAAGCGATGGTGTCGTCAAGTCCGAGCGCATCCAGCCCCGGATCAATCGCATCGGCCCCCGCTACCCCGCGATGCCGGTCAACACTGGCAGACCGGATATATTCGGTCTGGCGATACAGCTTTTCCCCACCATAAGCCCGGATGACATCGCCCAGGATGCGCCCCAGATAGCGGATATCGGGATTTTGCGTAATGGCGGGGCGGGGCGCGTTGGTCATGGTCCGGCGTTGTTGCGCCGCGCAACAATCGGGTCAAGCGCAGGTTGGTTTCAGGGGTAACTTGCCACCTGTTTCGTCATTGCCGCACGCGCGGCGAAATAGTCGGCTGCTCGCCCCTATGCCTCCAGTTCGACATCCCAGTACAGCCAGTCCATCCAGCTTTCGTGTAAATGGCCCGGCGGAAAAGCGCGGCCATTGTCCTGCAACTGCCAGTTGGTCGGCCGCCACGGCTGGCGGTGGAGTGGCATGTGGGCCTGCCCGGGCGTGCGGCCACCTTTCTTGAGGTTACAGGGCGCGCAGGCAGCGGTGACATTTTCCCAACTGGTTTGCCCGCCCAAACGGCGCGGGACGACATGGTCGAACGTCAGTTCCTTGCCCGATCCGCAATATTGGCACTGGAACCGGTCGCGCAGGAACAGGTTGAACCGGGTAAAGGCCGGATATTGCGACGGTTTCACATATTGTTTGAGCGCGATCACGCTGGGGATCGCCATGGTGCGAGTCGGAGAATGAATTTCGCGCATATAGCTTTCGACGATGATCACCCGGTCCAGGAAAACCGCCTTGACCGCCGTCTGCCACGGCCACAGGCTGAGCGGATAATAGCTGAGCGGCGTATAATCGGCGTTCAGGACCAGCGCAGGGCAAGAATCGGGATGACGGGTGAGTTCGGGATGGAACATGATCGCTGCGGCGTGCGCCCTTCTCTGCCTCGATATGCGGCCACATGCCGCGCTTTGGTGACGATGCCATTACAACGCGATGCGATTCATGGCGTCAAGGGGGCAAATGCCACCAGATGTGGCAGTGCAGCAATGCGCCCGCCGCTGCATCTGGATTTTTGTGCTGCATGACCGATACCCGCTTTGCTCCCAGCCCCAGCGGCCCCCTGCATCTGGGTCACGCCTATAGCGCCGTCATAGCACAGGAACTGGCGGTGCGCAGCGGCGGTCAGCTGCGGCTGCGTATCGACGATATCGATGGCAACCGATCGCAGCAGGATCATGTCGATACGGCGCTGGCCGATCTGGCCTGGCTTGGGGTGCCGTGGGTCACACCCTTGTGGCGGCAAAGCGATCATCTCACCAGCTATGCCGCTGCGCTCGACCTGTTGGTGGCGGCGGGCCTGGCCTATCCGTGTTTCTGTACCCGCAGCGATATAGCGGCGAGCGCAACCGCACCGCAAGGCCCATCCGGGGCAGTCTATCCCGGCACTTGCCGCAACCTTAGCGCGGGAAAGCGCGCCGAACGAATGGCCGGCTCCGCGTGGTGCTGGCGCATCGACATGGCCTCCGCTGCGCGTGAGGCGGGACGGCTAACGGCGATCAGCAATGGCACGGCGGCTCATTTTGATGCCGCACCCCACGGCGATGTCGTGATCGCCCGCAAGGATGCTCCCACCAGCTATCACCTCGCCAGCACGGTGGATGATGCCGCGATGGGCATTGGCCTGGTCGTGCGCGGAGCCGACCTGCTGGCAGCAACCGCCGTGCATGTGTTGCTGCAAAAGCTGTTGGCACTACCGACGCCCGACTACCACCACCATGGCTTGGTGTGCGGCCCCGGCGGCGTGCGGCTGGCAAAGCGTGACCATCCGGCGAGCCTCGCCGTCATGCGCGCGGCGGGCGGCGATGGCAGGGAACTGGCCGCAGCCTTGCGCGTTCACAAACTGCCCGCTGGATATTCGCTGGCGAAGGCGTAAAGGGGCCCCATGAACATTATCTTGATTATTGGCATTGTCGCCGCCGCTGTCCTGGTTCTTGTCGCGCTGGCGCGCGGGCTGTTCCATTTTACACAAAGCCACCAGGCCATGTTGAACGGCACGCTGAAAGAAAATCAGATGATGCAGAATCGGATGATGATGGCCCGGGTAAAATGGCAGGCGATCACCATTTTGCTGTTGGTTCTGATCGGCATTTTCGCTGCCGCCACTTGAAGCTCTGGTCGTGGTCAAGCTCAACAAAATCTATACTCGCACCGGCGACGATGGCACAACCGGCTTGGTTGACGGGTCGCGCGTTGCCAAATCTGCCGCGCTGATGAGTGCGATCGGCGATGTCGACGAAGCCAACAGCATGATCGGTTTCGCCATCCGCGCGCTTGATGATGCCGACATGGCCGCGCAGTTGACGCGGATCCAGAATGACCTGTTCGACTTGGGGGCCGACCTGGCCACCCCGGCGGCGGACGGCGGCGAACCCTTTGCCCCCGGCGAAATGGCGCTGCGTATCATTGCCAGCCAGATCGCGCGGCTGGAGGAAGAAATTGACGCGATGAACGCGGCCATCCCGCCGCTGTCGAGCTTCATCCTGCCCGGCGGCAGCGAGGGCGCGGCGCGGTTACACCTGGCCCGCACCGCTGCGCGGCGCGCCGAACGCAGCGCCGTGACGGCGAGTGAAGTGCAGGCCCTGAACCCACAGGCGCTCGCCTATCTCAACCGGCTGTCCGACTGGCTGTTCGTCGCCTGCCGCGCCGCCAACGGCAATGGCGCGGGCGATGTGCTGTGGGTGCCGGGGGCGTCGCGGTAATTCAGCGTTTCAGGGGGGGCAGTATGCACATCATCGGAGTTGTCGGCGCGGGCCAGATGGGCGCAGGCATTGCGCAGGTCAGCGCAGGCGCGGGTTATGATGTACGCTTGTCCGATATCGACCTGACCCACGCCGAGGCTGGCAAGGCGGGGATTGCCAAAGCGCTGGCCCGCCTGATCGCCAAGGAAAAAATGACCGCCGCCGGTGCCGATGCCCTGCTTGCCCGCATCACCCCGGTGGCTGGCCACAGCGACTTTGCCCCCTGCGACCTGGTCATCGAGGCCGCGACCGAGCGCGAAGAGATCAAGCGCGCCATTTTCGCCAGCGTTGGCCCGCATCTCTCGTCCACTGCGATCCTGGCCACCAACACCAGCAGCATCCCGATCACCCGGCTGGCCCAGGCCGCGCCCGATCCCGCCCGCTTTATCGGTGTGCATTTCTTCAATCCCGTACCGGTCATGGGCCTGATCGAGCTGATCCGGGGGCTTGCGACCAGCGCAGCCACGCTTGCCGCCGTCGAAGCCTTTGGCCGTAAACTTGGCAAGGAAATCGTCCATGCCAATGACGCGCCAGGCTTCATCGTCAACCGGGTGCTGATGCCGATGATTAACGAAGCAATTTTCGCATTGGGTGAGGGCGTCGCAACGATGCGCGATATTGACGCGGGCTGCCGCCTGGGCCTTAACCACCCGATGGGTCCGATCACGCTGGCCGATTTTATCGGCCTGGATACCTGTCTTGAAATTATCCGCGTGCTGCACAGCGGCACCGGCGATCCCAAATTCCGCCCCGCCCCGCTGCTCGTCCAATATGTCGAGGCCGGGTGGATCGGGAAAAAGGCCGGACGCGGCTTTTACGATTGGACCGGACCCGAACCCGTTCCGACGCGTTAAGCTGATTGCGTCATGTCGGCGCAAAAGGATGTTGACGATGAAGCAATCTATACTGCCGCTCGCCTGCCTTATGCTGGCAGCCACCCCCGCCGCAGCGCAGCAGGATGCGCCCAATGATACAACGATCAAGCAGATCGGCAATAGTGTAACCGAACCGTTTGACGGCAAGGATATCCCCGAAAAGCTGGCAGCGATCCAGACCGATCCCTATTCCCTGGTCGGCATGCGCAAATGCGCTGCCATCATGCAGGAAGTACGGGAACTGGATGACGTGCTGGGTCCCGACGTCAATGTGATTGTCGACAAGGATCAGGCCAAGAAACGCGAAGAGACTGCGGGACGCCTGGTCGCAACCGTCGGCAAAAGCCTGATACCGTTCCGCGGACTGGTGAGCGAAATTACAGGTGCCAATGCCGAGCGTCGCCGCTATGCTATTGCCGCCTACGCCGGAACCGCCCGGCGCGGCTTTCTGAAGGGTATCGGGCTGGAACGCGGGTGCAAAGCTCCGGCGCGGCCCTGAAGGAGATGATATGCAGGTCGGTGCGCCACGTCCGTTCAAGATCGAAATCCCGCAGGCCGCCATTGACGACCTGAAGGCGCGGCTGGCTAATACGCGCTGGCCTGAACGCGAAACGGTGACGGATTGGGATCAGGGCTTACCGCTGGCCTATGCGCAGGAACTCGCCGCTTATTGGCGCGACGATTATGACTGGCGGCGGATCGAGGCACGGCTCAATGCCCTGCCGCAGTACGTGGTCGAGGTGGACGGGCTGGACATCCATTTTCTGCATATCCGTTCCGGCAATCCGGCGGCGCGCCCATTGATCCTGACCCACGGCTGGCCGGGATCGGTGCTGGAGTTTCTTGACGTCATGGCCCCGCTTTCGGAGGACTATCACCTCGTTATCCCAAGCCTCCCCGGTTATGGCTTTTCGGGCAAACCCGCTGAGGCGAAATGGTCGGTCGAGCATATTGCGGCGGGGTGGAACGCGCTGATGCTCAGCCTGGGTTATCCGCGTTATTTTGCGCAGGGTGGCGATTGGGGTAGCGCAGTGACCTGCGCCATCGGGGCGAACCATGCCGATACTTGCGCGGGTATCCATATCAATATGGTGATCGGCCAGCCCGACCCGGCAACGATGAACGACCTCACGCCCCAGGAACAATCCTATCTCGCGCGGCTCGGCTGGTATCAGGCCAAGGATACGGGATATTCGGTGCAACAGGCGACCCGGCCACAGACCATCGGCTATGCCCTGACCGACAGCCCGGTCGGACAGATGTGCTGGATTGTCGAGAAATGCCACGGCTGGACCGACTGCGGCCACGAACCCGGCGGGCAATCCGTCGGCGGCCACCCCGAACAGGCGCTGAGCCGCGATGCGATGCTCGACAATGTCAGCCTGTATTGGTTCACCGCCAGTGCGGCATCATCGGCACGACTGTACTGGCACAGTTTCCGCAATTTTTCGGGCGCGCCCGTTCATGTGCCAACGGGGTGCAGCCTGTTCCCGGAGGAGATTATGCGGCTGTCGCGGCGCTGGGCCGGGAAACGCTTCACCAACATCGTTCATTGGGGTGAACCGGCAAAAGGCGGCCATTTCGCAGCATGGGAACAGCCCGTGCTGTTTGCCGATGAGGTGAAAGCCGCGCTCAGCTCGATGGCGCTGTAACCGCAGCGGGCGGCGGCGGCGCAGACGGCGTTAGCGGCGCAGACGGCGTTAGCGGCGCGGTAAAGCTGAGGATCAGCCCCGCCAGCGTTGCCGACATCAAATTGGCAAGACTGCCTGCGAGCAGGGCTTTCAACCCCAGTCTGGCAATCACCGGGCGCTGATTGGGGGCCAGCCCGCCGGTCACCGCCATCTGGATCGCGATCGAGCTGAAATTGGCAAAGCCGCACAGCGCAAAAGTGCCGATGGCGACCCCTGCGGGGGACAGCGTACCCTGCACCGCGCCCAGTTCGATGAAGGCAACAAATTCGTTAAGCACGACCTTGGTCCCGAACAGGCCGCCGATTACGCCCGTTTCCTCCCAAGGCACACCGACCAGATACATGACCGGCGCGAACACAAACCCTGCTGCACGCTGGAAGGACCAGTCGTCCTCTCCCAGCATATTGCCGAGCCCGCCGAGCAGGCCATTGGCCAGCGCCACAAGCGCAACAAAGGCAAGCACCATCGCCCCAACGGCGACTGCAAGTTTCACGCCTGTCTGCGCCCCTTGGGCGGCAGCCATGATGATGTTCGCCGGCTTTTCCTCATCATGGCTGGCATCGGGCATGATGATGGGTTCGATGCCGATATCCTTGGGATCGTCGGGCATGATGATCTTGGCCATCAGGATGCCGCCGGGCGCCGACATGAAACTGGCGGCGAGCAGATAGGGCAATAATTGTTCGCCGATCATCCCGGCATAAGCACCAAGGATGGTGCCCGCGACCCCGGCCATACCCACACACATGATGGTGAACAGCTGTGGCGGGGTCAGACCAGCCAGGTAAGGACGGATCACCAACGGCGATTCGGACTGACCGACAAAAATGTTCGCTGCCGCTCCCAGGCTTTCAACCTTGGTGATGCCGGTGATTTTCTGGATACCGCCGCCAACCCATTTGATCACGAACTGCATGATGCCCAGATAATAGAGGATCGAGATCAGTGACGCGAAAAAGATAATCACCGGCAGCGCGGCGATTGCAAAGCTATTGCCGCCCATTTCGGCACTAGCGAGCGGGCCAAAGATGAAATCGGTCCCCGCCTTGGCATAGCTGAGGAGGTTCGAGACGCCTTCCGACATTCCCTGAATGATGGCGCGGCCCCACGGCGTACCCAGCACCAGCAAGGCAAAACCGGCCTGAAGCAGAAACGCCGGAATTACCACGCGCAGGCGTATCCAACGGCGGTTCGACGAGAAGAGCAGCGCAATTGCCAGAATGGCAATGATGCCAACCAGTCCGATCAGGTGTTCCATTATGATGTGCGTTCCCCAAATTGACCGGAACGGTTTAGCTGGTAGAATCGCGCTGGCAAGGGCGGCAAAACCAGCAACCCTTTCCGCCAAGCCGCGTTTTAACAGAACTGGCGGACAGCAAGGATAAAGGAGCACGCATGACAAAGTCGAAAACCACGGCCGCGGCGGCTAAAAGCAAAGCGGTAGCCAAAGCCAAGGCGATTGCCCCCGAGCGCAGCGCACGCATCGGCAGCACACCGCAAACCAAGTTTCGCGGGGATCCGGCCATTTTCGGGCAACTGGTTGCGGACCATGACCTGCACCGGGCCTTGCTGGCGATGATTGCGGACAGCGACGGCGACCGCACCAACCGCAGCAAGTTGTTTGCCGAGCTGAATCGCGAGCTTAAAGCCCATGCCGCCGCCGAAGAACAGGCGCTGTGGTCCACCGTGCTGCGCAATCCCGCGACCACCGCCGACGGCCGCCACGCGGTTGCCGAGCATAAGCAGATCGATGACATGCTGGGCGACCTTGCCGCGCGTGACATGAGCAAAAAGGGCTGGATCAAGCGGTTCGACGCGCTCAAGGACAAATATCTGCACCACCTGCGCGAAGAAGAGCAGGAACAGTTCGTTGCCGCCGAAAACATACTGACCGTGGCCGACAAGCGCTATATGCTACGGGTATTCAACCGCAGAAAAAGCGAAGAAAAGGCCGCTGCCAAGCTCGAACCCAAAATCCTGCTTAAAGCGTGACTGCGGCTGGCGGGGCAGGCTGACCAAGGCGGCGCCCACACGCGCCTTCATTCATCGATTCACGCAGCAATGGACGATCCCGCCATGGCTGTGAGAGGGCGTCCCATAAAGACACGAAAACCGGTAAGATCATACACATGCGCCGTGACTCTTGCTTACCAAGCGGTTAATGACCCGGGTCAATAAAATATTTGACTCGCTCTTCCGCTCTCATACTCAGGGATAATTCAATGCGTCTTTTTGCAACACTCTTCGTCGCCGGATTGATGGCGACCAGCAGCGCGCAGGCTGCAACCATCGTCGGTCTTTGCAATACAGGCACAACGACGGCAACGTCGGGCTGTGCTGCAACGGCTACGGGTCCCGATGCCAACTGGAAACTGAACGGTTCGCTGGTGCCCTTCGCTAACAACGGTATCAATGGTGCTTGGATTGCGAATAGCGCAACTTCGCGCTGGATTACGCCGTCGTCGAATCCAAACGAGTCGCTTGATCCGTCCAGTAACGGGATTTATAATTATTCGCTGGCGTTTGATCTGACCGGTTTCCAGCCGGGCACCGCTTCCTTTCTGGGTCGCTTCGCTGTTGATAATAGCGTCTCTTCGATCCTTTTGAATGGTGTGTCACTTGGTGCCAGCGGCGGCACTTTCGGTACGTGGAACGCGTTTGGGGCCAACAGTGGCTTCACTTCCGGCATCAACACACTGACCTTCAACACCTTCAACCTTGCACAGAACTCTGGCAACCCGGCCGGCCTGCGCGTCGAGTTCCTGTCGAGCGCGATCGCTGCAGTGCCGGAACCTACAACCTGGGCAATGATGATCTTGGGCTTTGGTCTGATCGGCGGTGCGATGCGCAGCCGCAAGGCGAACGTCACGACGCGTATCGCCTACGCCTGAACCACAGCCATCACATGATTTGAAAGGGGGGCGGGAAACTGCCCCCCTTTTCTGTTTGCGCGCCGCGACATTGCCGACCAGTTGCCAAGCCGCAGCAAAAGGCGATATGCGCTGTCGATGACACAAGACCCTGTTGCTTCGCCATCGCGCGGCCTTTCGCCTTCGCTGTTTCTGTTTGCGCTGGTTTATGGCGGGATGGTGGTGCTCGCTGGAGTATTAGGCAACAAGCAGGTTGCCCTCGGTCCGCTGTCGGCGATCGGGCCATCATTCGGGCTGGGGCCATTGGCGGTCGAAGCGGGAATTTTTCCCTTTCTTTTGCTGGTCGCGCTGTCGAGTGCCTTGTCCGAACTCCATGGTCAGGCGGTTGGCACGCGGATAGTGTTGTGGGGTTTCGTCCCGCTGGTCCTGTCGATGGCGTTGATCGGGCTAGTCTATGTCATCCCGGCGGCGCAAGACATGGACCCGGCGCGGCTTGCTGCATTTGACATCATCATGGGGTCCAGCCCGCGGTTCATGGCCGCCGGCATTGTGGCTTATGGCACGTCACAGATGCTTAACGTCGCAATTTTCAACCGGCTGCGCGGAGCCGATCCGGCGCAAGCGCGCACCGGGTGGCTGGCCGCGCGAGGCGCAATTGCCAGCGCGCTAAGCCAGGTAGTCGACACTCTGTTGTTCATCACCATCGCATTTTATGGCGTATTCCCCATTGGCGAGCTGATGGCGGGACAAATGCTGTCGAAGGTCGCACTGTCGCTGACGCTGATCCCGCTAGTGATCACCGCGCTGGTCGTGTGGGGTCGGCGGCTCGACGCCGCTGCTGCGGCATGACCGGCGCCCCTGACCCCATCCGCATGGCCGAACTGCTCGCCAAGGCAGAGACGCTGGTCGAGGCGCTGCCCTATTTGCAACGCTATGCCGGGCAGACTTTTGTCGTCAAATATGGCGGCCATGCAATGGGTGAACCCGAACGCCAGCGCGATTTTGCCGAGGATATCGTGCTGTTGCGCGCGGTCGGGATCAACCCGGTGGTCGTTCACGGCGGCGGGCCGCAAATTGGCAAGATGCTGGCGCGGCTGGGGGTCGAATCGCAATTTGTCGGCGGCTTAAGGGTCACCGATGCCGAAACCGCCGAAGTTGCCGAAATGGTGCTGGGCGCGATCAACAAGGATATCGTCAGCTGGATTGCCGAAGCGGGCGGGCGCGCCGTCGGCCTGTCGGGCAAGGATGCCGGGCTGGTCATCGCCGAAAAGGTCGGGCGCGATGCCAATCCGCAAATCGGGGTTGAACGCCATGTCGACCTGGGGTTTGTGGGCGAACCGGCGCGGGTCGACCGGCGCGTTATCGACACATTGTCGGCGGCCGGGATGATCCCGGTGATCGCCCCCATCGCCATTGGCAGTGACGGCCACACCTATAACATCAACGCCGACACGATGGCCGGAGCGGTCGCCGCGGCGCTGGGCGCGGCGCGGTTGTTCCTGCTGACCGATGTTGCAGGTGTGCTCGACAAGGACGGGGCGCTGCTGACCGACCTTGATCCGCCGCACATCGCCGAACTGCAAGCCGATGGCACCATCAGCGGCGGAATGATCCCCAAACTCGACACCTGCGTCAATGCCGTCGAAAGCGGCGTTGATGCTGCCGTTATCCTCGACGGGCGGGTCGCGCATGCGATGCTGATCGAAATTTTCACGGCAAGGGGTGCCGGAACGCTAATTCGGCGCTAAAGACCGGTTTATCACCCTGTATAAAGCGAGTTGCCCGTGCTGATCATGCTGCTTCAGATTGTCGATATCCTGCTGACCGTGGCATGGTGGTTCATCATTGTTCAGGCAATCCTGTCCTGGCTCTTTGCCTTTAATGTCATCAACACCAGCAACCAGTTTGTTGCCCAGATCTGGACGACGCTCGACCGGATTACGGAACCTGTCTATCGCCCATTCCGCCGTATCATGCCCGATTTCGGCGGGCTAGACCTGACGCCGATGGTGGTGTTGATCCTGATAATGGTCATACAGGGTCCGGTGCTGAACTATCTTGCGACCCTCGCTCTGCGCAGCGGACTCTAGACCGCCCATGGCCGCAATGCCGCCCGCGACGCTGATCGACGGCAAGGCGTTTGCCGCAGCTTTGCGGGGGCAAGTGGCGGCGGCGGCGGCCGAATATACGGCGCGGGCAGGCCGGGCACCGGGCCTTGCGGTCGTGCTAGTCGGTGAGGATCCGGCAAGCCAGGTCTATGTCCGCAGCAAGGGCCGGGCTGTGGCCGAGACTGGGCTGGCCGGGTGGGAACACCGCCTGCCCGCCGATACCGATGCAGCCACTCTGCTCGCAGTGATCGACACGCTCAACGCCGATCCCGCGGTGGACGGCATTCTGGTCCAGCTGCCCCTGCCCGCGCATCTCGACGACAAGGCGGTGCTTGATCGCATTGATCCCGCCAAGGATGTTGATGGCTTTCACATCGTCAACGCCGGTCGGCTGGCCGTCGGACTGCCTACGCTGGTGCCATGTACGCCCTTGGGGTGCCTGATGCTCCTTAAGGAACATCTCGGCGATTTGGCCGGGCTTGACGCCGTCGTCATCGGGCGGTCGAACATCGTTGGCAAACCGATGGCGCAATTGCTCCTCGCCGAAAGCTGCACCGTCACCATTGCGCACAGCCGCACCCGCGACCTCGCATCGGTTGTCCGCCGCGCCGATATCGTCGTGGCCGCCGTCGGCCGCGCCGAAATGGTCCGACAAAGCTGGATCAAGCCCGGCGCGACCGTAATTGACGTCGGCATCAATCGCATTGCCACCGCCGAACCCGGCAAGACGCAGCTGGTGGGCGATGTCGCCTTTGCCGAAGTCGCCGCCATCGCCGGCGCGATCACCCCGGTACCGGGCGGGGTCGGGCCCATGACCATCGCCTGCCTGCTGCGCAATAGCGTGATCGCCGCACACCGCCGGGCGGGTTTCGCCGAACCAAAGGGACTATGATGCGCCAAATGTTGCTGCTCACCGCAACCGCCGTCGCCATCGGCGCTGTGACCCTTGGTGCGTGCGCCACTCCGCGCGAGCGCGCCGAACGCAACCGGCCACTCGCCGTCAATCCTAGTGCGATTATTGCCGCTGAACTGGCGTTCAACCGGCTGGCGCAAGACAAGGGCATGGTCCACGCCTTCCGCGAAACCGCGCATAAGGATGCGGTGATGTTCGTGCCGCAGCGAGTCAGGGCGCACGACTGGTTGCGCACTGGCGGCTTGGGCCAAGGGGTCAGCTGGTCGCCGCACGCCGTTTATGTCAGCTGTGACGGCAGCGCCGGGGCGACCACCGGCGGCTGGACCGGGCCGAATAGCAGCCATGGCTATTTCACCAAAGTCTGGTTGAGGGACCGCGATGGCGGATTCTCATGGACCCTTTACAATGGCGTCCCACTTACCGGCGCCCGGCGCGAGGCACCGGAGTTTATCGAAGCGCGACAGGCGCGGTGCGGATCACGCCCGGCCGTAACGATCGAAACCGGATCAGAGGGCGACGATCTCGCCATCGGCCTGGCCGCCGACCAGACGCTCAGCTGGCGCTCGCTCGTCAAGCCCGACGGATCGCGCACCATTACCATCCGGATGTGGGACGGCGCGTCAATGCAGAATGTGATCGCGGACGTCGTTGCCGCGCCAGCCAAGCCCGGCAGCTGACATGTTTGATCTGTTCCTGTCGGCCTTCATCACATTGTTCGTCGTGATTGACCCGCCCGGCTGTGCGCCCATTTATGCCAGCGTAACCAAGGGCGCGACAGCGGGGCAGCGGCGCAGCATGGCATTGCGCGCGGTGATGGTCGCGGGCCTGATCCTGATCATCTTTGCACTGTTCGGCGAACAATTGCTGGGCGCCCTGCACATCGAACTCGACAGTTTCCGCATCGCAGGCGGCATCATGCTGTTTGTTATCGCCATCGACATGGTGTTTGAAAAGCGCACTCAGCGCCGCGAGGAACGTGCCCAGAAAATCATCGACACGCCAGAGATCGAGGATGTGTCGATTTTCCCGATGGCGATGCCGATGATCGCCGGGCCAGGATCCATTGCCTCGATCATGTTGCTTGTTGCGCAAAATGACGGGCTTGACCGGGCCCTGGTCATCCTGGGGGCGCTTGCCACCGTGTTGCTGCTGACACTTGTGGCATTGCTGACGGCGGGGCCGCTGATGCGTGTGCTTGGGGCAAAGACCGAGGCGGTCGTGACACGCCTGCTCGGCGTGCTGCTCGCCGCGCTCGCCGCACAATTCGTGATCGACGGCCTGCGCGGAAGTTTTGGGCTGGGGTGAACCTGACAAGCTCAGACCCGGCGGGGAGCGGGTTAGACGAAGCGCTTTATCCCAACCGTTTTGCCACTGCTGTCAGTAAATCCGTTTGCGCGCGCGGACCGATTTGGGCGATGATGATTCCGGCGCACACCGCGCCCATAATCAAACAACGCTCCATCGCCTCGCCACGCACCAGCCCCGACAGAAAGCCGGCAGCAAACAGGTCGCCGGCACCGGTCGTATCAACCACCGCGCTGACGCGTTCAGCGTTGACGCTGGTGCGAACACCGTCCGCCACCGCAATTGCGCCATGTTCGCCGCGCGTGACGATCAGCAGCGGAACCAGCGGCGCGATTGCGGCGACGGCGGCGTCAAAATCATCCAGCTTGGCCAACGCGCAAATCTCGGTCTCGTTCGCGAACAGGATGTCGAACAAGCTTTCAGCCATCAGCGCACGAAAATCGTCGCCGTGGCGGTCGATGATAAAGGCGTCGGACAGCGTAAAGGCAACCTTGCGCCCAACCCCGCGCGCCACATCGATGGCGCGGCGCATCGCGGCGCGGGACAGTTCGGGATCCCACAAATACCCTTCAAGATACAGGATCGCGCCAGCGGCAATCATATCTTCGTCGATCATCTCCCTGTCGAGCAGGTGGCTGGCGCCCAAAAAGGTGTTCATCGTGCGCTGGCCATCGGGCGTGACGAGGATCAGGCAGCGGGCGGTCGGCGCGCCTTCGTTCAGTGGCGGGGTGGTGTAATCGACGCCAAGCGCGCGCAGATCATGGGTAAACACAGCGCCCAGCTGGTCTGCCGCAACCTGGCCAATAAAACCGCAGCCATGGCCAAGCGCGGCCAGTCCGGCCAGCGTGTTCGCCGCCGATCCACCCGATACCTCAACCGCCGGACCCATCGCGGCATACAGCCGCTCGGCTTCATTGCCGTCGATCAGGCGCATCGATCCCTTCGTCAGCCCTTCGGCGACGATCAGGGCATCATCGGTGCGGGCGATAACATCGACGATGGCGTTGCCGATGGCGACAACGTCGTAACGGGGCTGGGACATGCAAATAAGGCTTTCCGGAACAAGACAAAGGATTGCGCGCGGCCCTAGGCGGCGGCGGCCCGAATCGCAAGCCAGTTGCATGGGACAGGCCCGGCGTGGCACAGCGTCGGTGATGATCCTGCGCGCCTTTACCCTGTCGCTGCGCCAACTAGGCGATGCCCGCACGCTGCGGCTGGTGCTGCTGGTCGCAGCATTGACGCTGTTCGTCTTTGCACTAGCGGGGGCAGCCCTGTGGCTGGCGCTTGACCAGTGGGTGCTGCCGCGCTGGTTTGGTGATGCTACGCCGCTGGCCGCACTGATCGCGCTTGGCATCGCCATCCTGTCCGGCTGGTTCCTGTTTCGCGCGGTGGCGATGGCCGTCATGGGCCTGTTCACCGACGGCATCGTCGAAAGCGTCGAGGAGGATCATTATCCCACCGCCGCTGCGCGGGCGATACCGATAAGCTTTGTAACGGGCGCGGCGATGGGGCTGCGCTCGGCCCGCCGCGCCATCGGCTGGAACCTGCTCGCCGCGCCGTTCTACCTGTTGCTGCTCGTCACCGGGGTGGGCACGCTCGTACTGGTGCTGATCGTGAATATGGTGTTGCTTGGCCGCGACCTGGAGGTGATGGTGCTGGCGCGCCATCCGGGCATGGCGCCGCTGGCCAGGCGCGACCGCCTGGCGCTGGGGCTGGTCGGATCGGTCCTGTTCCTGATCCCGGTTGTGGGCCTTTTTGCTCCGGTCATTGGCACGGCAATGGCGGTGCATATGCTGCATGCCCGCAACGCTATGGAGCCGCGCTGAGCCGGGCGATCGCCCACGCCGCCGCCTCCGACACCACCGGATCATCATCGCGCATCAGCGCGGCAAGCTGCTCGGAAAAGCCCCGATCCCCGCTGTTCCCTGCCGCAATCGCGGCATTGCGCACCATCCGTCCGCGCCCGATGCGCTTGATCGGCGATCCTGCGAACACCTGCCGAAAACCCGCATCATCCAGCGCCAGCAGATCGGCCAGCGATGGCGCGGCCAATTCGGCGCGGGGCAGGAAAGCGCGGTTCCGGTGCGCCGTGTCGGCAAACTTGTTCCACGGACAAACCGCAAGGCAATCGTCACAACCATAGACGCGGTTGCCGATGCCGGGGCGCAGTTCCAGCGGAATTGGCCCCTTATGCTCGATGGTCAGGTAAGACACGCACCGCCGCGCATCAAGCTGATAGGGCGCGGGAAAGGCGTCGGTCGGACACGCCGTCTGGCACGCGTTGCACGACCCGCAGCGATCACGCCCTGGCGCGCTCACCGACAAAGCGACGGTCGTATAAATCGCCCCCAGAAACAACCAGCTGCCATGATCGCGGCTGACCAAATTGCTATGCTTGCCCTGCCACCCCAGTCCGGCGGCCTCCGCCAGCGGTTTTTCCATCACCGGTGCGGTATCGACGAAAACCTTTACCCCCGCATCCGGCACCAGCGCGATCAGTTCACGGGCCACCGCTTTAAGCGCGCGCTTCATGACGTCATGATAGTCGCCGCCCTGTGCATAAACCGAAATGCGGCCACGATCCGGCGTTCCCGCCAGGGCCAGCGGATCGGCGGCAGGGGCATAGCTCATCCCCAGCATGATCACGGACCGCACTTCGTCCCACAGCCCCGCCGGACTGCCGCGTTCATCCGCCCGGCTTTCCATCCACACCATGTCGCCGTGATGGCCCGCATCAAGCCACGCGCGCAGCCGTTCGCGGGTTAGCGGCGCAGCATCGGCGGCCGCAATGCCAAACGCAGCAAAGCCATGCGCCTGCGCGGCCTCCTGCAACCGCTGAACCAGCATTTCTGAAGATGGCGGCGGCGCGATCATTAACTTGGCTGTCATTCCTGCTCCTTAAGCGATACGCGCGATGTCTAGCCCTATTTGCTCTGTGCGGGAAAGCAGACCCATGGATTTTGTTGTCGAGGCCGATAGGCTGACCAAATATTATGACGACTACACCGCTGTGAACGGCGTCTCGTTGCGCGTTGAGCGCGGCAGCATATACGGTGTGCTTGGGCCAAATGGTGCGGGCAAGACAACAACTCTGCGCATGTTGCTGGGCATTATCGATCCCGACGACGGCACCCGCCGACTGCTCGGCAGTGACCGACCTGCCAGCGTGCGGGCCAAGGTTGGCTATCTGCCCGAAGAGCGCGGGCTGTATCCCGGTATGAAAACGACCGAGGCCATCGCTTTCATGGGCGCGCTGCGCGGGCTGAGCTGGCAAACGGGCCGCGCCCGTGGTGCCGCAATGATGGAAGAACTCGGCCTTGGCCGCGCCATCGACCTCAAAATCCGAAAATTGTCCAAGGGCATGGCACAAATGGTCCAGTTGATCGGCTCGCTGGTCCATGCCCCCGAACTGATCGTGCTCGACGAACCTTTTTCGGGTCTGGACCCGGTCAATCAGGAACGGCTTGAAGCGCTGGTCCAGCGCGAACGCGCGCGCGGGGCGACAGTGCTGTTTTCAACCCATGTCATGGCCCATGCCGAACGCCTGTGCGACCGGCTGGTGATCATCGCCCGGTCAGAACGGCGCTTTGAAGGTACGGTGGACGACGCCCGCGCCCTGCTGCCAATGCAGGTGCGTTATACTCCGCGCGACGGGGCCGATCCCGCCGCCGTGGCCGCCCTGCTGCCCGCTGGGGCCGAACAGGTCTTTGACCAGTGGCGCTTTGCTATTGATGCCAATGATGTCGAACCCTTGCTGGTCCGGTTGACCGGGAGCGGGCTAGGAGTCGCGGGCCTCGCCATTGCGCGCCCCGCGCTCCATGATGCCTTTGTCCATATCGTGCGCCAATGCGATGCCGACTATGTTGATGCAAATGATACAGATATTGCTGCTGAACAGGACGCCGCCTGATGCCTGCCTTCATGCGAATCATGCTGGTTGTGGCGCGGCGCGATTTCTTGTCGATTGTCGCGACGCCGACCTTCCTGTTGTTCCTGCTCGCGCCGCTATTCATGCTGGCGGTAGGGCTGGTGGGTGGGATGGGCGCGGCGGGCCTTGCCGAATCGAACCGCAATACCGGCCGGATCGTCGTACTGGCGGCGCAGGATAATGTCTCCGCACTGCGTGATGCTGATACACGGCTGCGCACCGCCACCGGGCGTTTCGCTGCCCCGGTGCTGGACGTTCGCACGGTGGCGGCCACTATCGAAGAAAGCCAGGTGCGCGCCGTTTTTGGCGAAACGGGCAGCGATACGCTCGCGGTTATGACCGGCCCGCTCAGCTACCCGCGCATCTGGGAACGCGAGCAAGGATCGCTGCCGGGCCGCTATCTGGCGCTGCTGGCCGAACAGGCGCTGCTGGACCGCGAAGCGGGCGCCAATGCCCTGCGTCCCACACCGCAATATCGTCAGCTCGCCACCAGCGGCCCCAGCAACGCGCTGCGCCAGTCGCTGGGCTTTGGCGCGGTGTTCGTGCTGTTTTTTCTCACGCTGCTGCTGGCCGGACAGACCGTGAGCAGCCTGGCCGAGGAAAAAAGCAACAAGGTCATCGAAATCCTTGCCGCCGCCGCGCCGCTAGAGGCGGTGTTCCTTGGCAAACTGGTTGGCTTTCTGGGTGTGGCGCTGTTGTTCATTTCCTTTTGGGTCAGCTTTGCGGCCATCGCCGGACTTGTTGCAGCGGGCGCCATGGGCGGTGCAGCGGCACCCGCCAGCGGCGCGGCTGCGGCCCTGATGGCTTCCGCCCCTGCAACCGGCTGGGGCTTTTTCCTCGCCATTGGTTTTGCCTATTTCATCATGGCGTTTCTGTTGCTTGGCGCGATATTTCTTGGTGTCGGATCGCAGGCGGGGACGGTGCGCGAGATCCAGATGCTGTCGCTGCCCATCACGATATTTCAGGTTGGAATGTTTAGCCTTGCATCAGCGGCATCCAGTATGCCAGGCAGCCCACTGGCGCGACTGGCCGAAACCCTGCCCTTTTCGTCGCCCTTTGCCATGTCGGCGCGCGCCGCGACCGACCCTGACCGCAGCATTCATTTCCTGGCGCTCGGCTGGCAATTGCTGTGGGTTGCTGCGGCGATATGGTTTTTTGCCCGCCTGTTTCGCAGCGGGGTGCTGAGTGGTCGGACTAGCTGGACCTTTTGGAAACGGCCGCGCCGCCGTTGACATATTTGTTAATAGTGGCATTCTGAAACCGAATTTCCGCATTGCGACGGAAACCAGATGAGGAACCCAGCTATGGCCACCCAATACCGCGTCTCTCCGGACACGCCGCATCCTTTTGACGTTTCGCGCGCCGAACTTTGGGCCGAAGACCGCTGGCAGGAACCTTTTCGACAGATGCGAGCCCAAGCGCCAGTACATTATTGCCCGGAATCGAAATTTGGCCCCTATTGGTCCATATCCACCTATAAGCCCATTCAGCATATCGAGGCCTTGCCCAAGATTTTTTCCTCATCGTGGGAATATGGCGGCATCGTGATTGCGGGTGAAGTTGTGGCTAACTTGCCCGAAGGCGCAATTCCCATGCCGATGTTCATCGCGATGGATCCGCCGCAGCACACCGCCCAACGCCGCACCGTCGCCCCTGCCTTTGGCCCGTCCGAAACCGAACGGCTGCGCGCCGACACCAGCGCACGGACCAGCGCAGTAATCGACAGCTTGCCGGTCGGCGAACCGTTCGACTGGGTTGAACATCTGTCGATCGAACTGACCACACAAATGCTGGCCATCCTGTTCGATTTTCCATGGGAAGACCGTCATAAGCTGACGCACTGGTCCGATGTGCTGGGCGATATCGAGAATGGCGATACGCTGGAACAGCGCCAGGCGCGGCTGGCCACCGCCTTTGAAATGGGCGCGGCGTTCAAACAATTGTGGGATCGCAAGGCGCAGCAACCCGGTAAACACGACCTGATTTCCATCATGCTGCAATCCGATGCAATGCGCCACATGAGCGAACAGGAGTTTATGGGGAACCTGGTCCTGCTGATTGTCGGCGGCAATGATACAACGCGCAATTCGATGTCGGCCTATGCATATGCCTTGTCGCAGTTCCCCGAAGAGCGCGCCAAGCTAGAGGCCAATCACGATCATGATCTGGCCGTCAACGCCATGCATGAAATCCTGCGCTGGCAAACCCCGCTGGCGCATATGCGCCGGACCGCGATGGAGGATGCGGTGGTTGAGGGCCAGCTGATTCGCAAAGGCGACAATGTCGTACTGTGGTATGCCTCGGCCAACCGCGACGAAAGCGTTTTCCCTGACGGTGACAGCGTCATCGTCGACCGCGAAAATGCGCGCCGCCACCTGGCCTTTGGCTACGGAATCCACCGCTGTGTCGGCGCCCGCGTCGCCGAACTCCAACTGACTACGCTGATCTCCGAAATGCAAAAGCGCCGCCTGCGGGTCAACGTGCTCGAAGAGCCAACGCGTGTGGCGGCGAGTTTCGTCCACGGCTATAAAAAAATGATGGTTGAGCTTGAGCGTTATTGAGCGGCCTGCCATGCAACGGCGTCACATTTTGCTGGGCCTGGCCGCCGCCGGGGCCGCCGCCGTTGCTGCGCCGCGCCTGTTTGCCGCCGGGCGACCCAAGGCGCAGACGGGCTGGCAACTGTCCAACGCTGTGTGGCGCAAGCGACTAAGCCCGCGCCAATATTATGTGCTGCGCGAAGCGGGCACCGAACGCCCGTTCAGCCATCCGCTTGACCACGAGAAACGCAAGGGCCGCTATGCCTGTGCCGGATGCCGCCTGCCGCTGTTTGACAGCAGCCGCAAATTTGATAGCGGCACCGGTTGGCCCAGTTTCTGGGCTCCGCTCGCAGGCGCAGTGGGGATGCAGACCGACTATAATCTTGGCATGCCGCGTACCGAGGTACACTGCCGCCGCTGCGGCGGGCACCTGGGCCATGTGTTTGAAGATGGCCCGCGCCCAACGGGCAAGCGTTACTGCATGAACGGCACTGCGCTGCAGTTCATTCCGGTTTAGGCCGCAAAACCCGGTAAATCCGCATCGGCCCAATCGAATCGGCAGGATCACTGCGCAGCCATTGCGGCGGCCGGTCCTTGTCGAGCGCTGCGGTAAACCCATCTGGCGCAAAGCGGATGAAATTCCTATATTCCGGTAAGTTGCGGCACACGACAACATAGCTTGCGCCGGATTCGCGGACAATCTTCTCTGCAACCGCGCTTGTCCCCATAAAAGCCGTCAGCACACGGTGCATCACCTGATGATTGCGGTGATGGCCCGTCGCGACGACCTTATGCATGGTCGCCGACAATATGCCGGGGGAAATGTCGAGCGGGGCAAAGATGATACCAGCGGGGAGTTGCCGCAGCCCGTCCTCCGCGGCTTGAGACAGACAGCCGGTCGGCATTTTCGCTTCATCCGCGGGGGCGAAGTGCGTCATCACACCGACCGCTGCTGCCGACAACGACAGCGGCAGCGCCAGCATGGCGGCGGCGGTAGCCGGTACCCGCGCAATCGCGGTCGTATGGCTGCGGCCCCAGCGAAAGATGGTGATTATCGCGAGCACATAGCCCGGCACGACGTAGGCATGGGTGACCGCAGTTGTCCGCAGCACCAAAACAGACAGGATAATGCTGCCCACCGCCACAAGCGTCAGCCGATGCCAGGTGTCGCCCTCTGGGCGCCCCGCCATCACCCGCGTTGTCCAGACCAGCCCGATCAGGCCGGCCAGCGAGGGCAGTGTGAAGCTGACCATGGTCAGCGGCGACTGTCGCCAGATCGCGTGGCCTTCCAGGATCACTTCATACCAATGTTCGCGCACCAGCGGGCTAAGGTTGCCAAACGGTCCGG